>Ga0075163_10002436_pt1 | contig 24963 bp, 15 predicted proteins | sample JI1023141ADNA_FD_71478 | JGI IMG/M metagenome (GOLD analysis project Ga0075163, IMG submission 71478) | Wastewater effluent complex algal communities from Wisconsin, to seasonally profile nutrient transformation and Carbon sequestration -... | ecosystem: Engineered > WWTP > Effluent > Algae... | reverse complement strand
AGATTTCTGCCTTGGGCACAATCCCTAAAACAGACCCAAAAAAATTATCTTCCCCACTAACAGAGGAACAGGTGGATACGCCCGAAGCGGCAGTGAAAACGGCAATTGCTTCTTATCAGGCATCCGGCAAATCTTGTGCTGAGTATCAAATCCGGAAAAGAGATGAATTCTGGCAAGTGTTGCTGTTGGATTGTCAATAACTTTATTAGCTGATTTGTTTCTATTGGGGAATATTGACATTTATTGATCTTCTCTGCTTTTGAACTTAGGAGAATTTTAGTAGAAAAATCAATTTTCAAGGCTTAACTTTTGTAAAGCCTGGAACCTTCAATCGCTTCTATTACCTCATCCGGCACCATATACCTTATGGATTTTCCCTGCTTGATCATTTCGCGGATTTGGGTGGAGGATATGTCCAGAAGTGGGGCGTCTGTAAAAACAATGTTGGGGTGTTTGGCCAGTTCAGTTTGATCGTTGTAGTTGGGTCTTTTATAGATGTAGATTTTAAATTTTTCCATCAATAGCTCGTAATTTTTCCACTTAGGAAGGCTGATCAGATTATCGCCGCCCATAATCAGGGCAAATTTATGTTCCGGGTATTTTTCCTTAAGATGGGTAAGGGTATCTATAGTGTAGGATGGTTTGGGTAGATGGAATTCGATGTTGGATACTTGTATTTTGGGGTTGCCTTCAGCAGCAAGCCTTACCAAATGAAGCCTATCGTAGTCACGTGCCAGGCTTGTTTTATTTTTGAGTGGGTTGTGTGGACTCACCACCATCCAAACCTGATCTAAATCTGTCTCATTCAACAGATGCTGGGCAATGATCATGTGACCGACATGAACCGGATTAAAAGAGCCAAAGAAAAGCCCGATGTACATCAATAATTAGTCACCACCAACATCAGCAGGTCTTCACCCGGCATTTGCTCCTGAGGAAGAATGATTGCCGGCTTAGTAGAACTACTGAATTCGAAATTTACATTCTCACTTTCGATTACCGTGAGCATTTCTAACATAAACTTTGCATTAAGGCCAAGATTGATGGCTTCTCCTTCATACACGCAACTTAGTTGTTCGGTAGCTTCATTGTTGAAGTCAAGATCCTGGGCGGTAATGGTCAGACTTTTATTTTGGATATTGAGTACGACCTGATTGGTGGTTTTGTTGGCAAAAATAGAAAGTCTCTTTAGTGAAGAAATCAATTCTTCCCTTGCCACGGTCATTCTGTTCGGATTGTTTGCTGGAATTACAGCATTGTAATCTGGGAATTTGGCTTCAATCAAGCGGGTGGTAAAAAGCACGTTGTCAAATTCAAAGAAGGCCTTTGATTTTCCAAAATAGATCACCACTTTACCGTCTCTTGGAAGAATCCCCTTAAGACTAAGCATGGATTTCTTAGTCAGCAAAAGGCTTGAAGCTACATCCGACTGAATATCCAGAAAACTGTATTTTACTAGCTTATGTGCATCTGTGGCTGCAAAGGTCACGTGGTTAAAATCAATATTAAGGTTGATTCCACGCATACTTTGACGCATTTCGTCGTTACTGGCAGCGAAGAAAGTTTTATCAATCCCTTTTTGGATTTGGATAGAATCCATTTCGATCCGATCCTCATCGCTTGGTTTTTCGATTTCCGGAAAATCTTCGGCCTTCTCTCCTACCAATTTATATTTACCGGAAGCAGAAGTTATCTCAATACCTCTTGTTTCTGTATTGATTACAAAATTAAGCGGTTGTTCGGGTAGGGACTTTAAAGTCTCCAGCAAGGTTTTACCTGGCACCGCAATTTTTCCATTTTCAGAACCATTCACTTCAACCTCCGTATTAATGGTCATTTCAAGATTGGAGGAAGCGATGGATAATTTGTTTCCTTTAAGATCGAGCAAAAAATCCTCTAAAACCGGCATAACGGGATTTGCACTCAATGCGCTGGAAGCAATTTGAAGTGGTTTTAACAGGGTTGAAGTGGAGGCAACAAATTTCATAATATTGGATTTTTATTCTGGAAACGCAAAAATACGCCCCAGGACCTTATCCTCGGCATGATTGGTAAATATTCTTTCAGTTATCGAATTATTCTCATCATTTTTGCCTTTTCTAAGCAACATTAACTTACCGGTGAAAGAAATTGTACAACAAGAGTGGCCATTGATCATTGCAGGTCCCAATTGGGAATTGAAATTGCCGGAGTTTGACACCATTCAGATTTCCAATGGCGCACTGGTTTATTCTTTAAAATCCAATAAGGAGGGCTTGTGTTACCTTGAGTTTGTTTTTGAAAATGGCCGCTTGACGGAACATAAGAAGCTAAGTTCCAGGATGTGTGCTTCTCAAATCCAGGAAGGGACTCAGCAATTTTCCAATCCGGAAATAGTGGATTTCTTTGATTATTATGGCTGTTCTTACAGTATTCATGCGGATTTGGACTTTACGGTAATGTCGCTCAGTTGTCTGGAGAAACATTTTGAAACCATTGCAAAGTTTGTTGTGGATTTGTTGACCACTCCGGTATTTCCGGAAGATCAGCTGGTGAAGGGAAAGGTATTTCTTTCTTCACAATTAAGTCACCAACTGACTGAACCGGACTTTGTTTCATATCGTGAGTTTACCGCTCATCTTTATGGAAGCCATTCACCCTATGGTTACAATTCGACGCCTGAACTCATCGCTGACCTCAATAGGGAAGATCTTATCTTGTACCATCGGGAAAACTATGTGGCAAATAGGCTAAAAGTGTTTTACTGCGGGGCATCCAAAGGTTTGGAGTTTTGGGAAAGATTGTTGGGGATTTTTCCAAACCATGGTAAAAATGAACCCTTTAAGATGACAATCCACCATCCGGAAGTTTTGAATCATCATACTGCCATGGCCAATTGTTCTCAAACCAGTCTAAAAATCGGGCTTAAGCTTTTCCCCAAAACACATGAAGACTATTATGGAATGTACATGTTGAATACCATATTGGGCGATTATTTTGGATCAAGATTAATGCACCATATTCGCGAGGAACACGGCTTGACGTATGATATTCATTCTACCATAGATGCTCAGATTCATGATGGATGCTTTTACATCAGTGCTGAATTAAATCCTGAATCCAGGGAAAAATCTATTGAAATGATCCAAAAAGAAATAAAAAAACTTCGTTCCAAACCTGTTCCAGAGCAGGAATTGAACATGGTCCGGAATTATCTCAATGGTCATCTTCTCAGGCTGGTGGATGGCCCCTTTCAATCCATATTATTCCTTAAAATTCTACTTACAGAATTTAAGACATTGGAAGCCTTTGACAAATTGGTTCAAAAGATCAGATATATTGATCAGAAGGAACTGATGGCCTTGGCCAATAAATACCTGATTACAGAAGAAATGTCTGTGTTTTCCGCCGGGGCCTAAACCGTCTTACTTAAAAGAATCCAGGGTCCAATTCTCAACAACACATTGTATCTTACGGCCCAAACAAGACCAATATGACACAGACTGTTAAGACAAACTACAGTGCGCTCACCACTTTAATCACTGTATTTTTCTTTTGGGGCTTTATTGCGGCCGGTAATGGGGTATTTATACCATTTTGTAAAAATTATTTCAAACTGGATCAATTTCAAAGTCAGTTGGTAGATTTTGCTTTTTATGGAGCATATTATATCGGAGCTTTGATTCTGTTTATCATTGGTGCTGTGAAAGCTAAAGATCTTGTATCGAGTTGGGGTTACAAACGAAGCATTATTTATGGACTTTTGTTTTCACTGATGGGAGCTATTGCCATGATATTGGCAGTAAAAACCGGTTCCAATGAAAATGGATTCAGTTTTTTTCTATTTGCATTTTTTATTCTGGCGTTGGGTTTTTCTTTACAACAGACAGCTGCAAATCCATTTGCCATGTTGCTTGGTGATCCTGCGACAGGGTCCCACAGAATAAATCTGGGAGGAGGCATAAATTCATTTGGCACAACCATTGGTCCAATTGTGGTTGCGCTGGTATTGTTCGGAACCACATCTGTCAGTGATGAAATGTTGAATTCACTAAGTCTTGATAAAGTAACGATTTTGTATGTCTGTGTTGGTCTGTTGTTTATGGCAGCGGCAGTTTTATTTGCGAGTTCGAAGAAAGTTCCACCAGGATACTTTGATGCCAATATTGAACCGGCAAAAAAAGCAATGTGGACTATGGTGTTGATAACCATAGGATTGTTTTTGTGCTTTACCCCTGTATTCAACAGTTATAAAACAGATGCTTCCGGTTTGGGAGATACAGAAAAACTGGCTTTGGAGAATTACAGGATGTACTGGCTCATTGCAGCCTTACTTGTTATTTTAGTAGGATTGACATTGGCAAATCAATTTTCCAAAAAGAATAAAGCAGGTTGGGGCGCATTACAATTTCCACAATTGGTGCTTGGAATGATAGCCATATTTGTGTACGTAGGCGTGGAGGTAAGTATCCAGAGCAATATGGGCGAATTGTTGAAAAGGCCTGAATATGGGTCCCTTCAAGCAGCAGACATTGCACCATATATTTCCATGTACTGGGGAAGTTTAATGATAGGTCGTTGGACAGGAGCAATACCTGTTTTTGATTTGAATGCCAGGATGAAAACCATACTGATGCTGGTAGTGCCTGTAATGGCTTTTGGAGTAGTGATTGGACTTAACATGGTCGCCAATAAGGACATGAGTCATCTGTATTATTACATTTTATGTGTATTGGTTCTGGTAGTTGCTTTTTTTGTCAGCAGAGACCGACCGGTTTTCACTTTGATGTTATTTAGTGGGCTAAGTCTTCTTGCTATGGTAATAGGTATGACCACAACCGGTCAACTGTCAATTTATGCTTTTTTAAGTGGCGGATTATTTTGTTCTGTGATGTGGCCATGTATATTTTCGTTGTCCCTTGCAGGACTTGGAAAATATGAAACACAGGGTTCTGGATTTTTGATCATGATGATTTTGGGTGGCGCAATTATTCCACCTTTGCAAGGAAAACTTGCGGACATTCCAACTGTTGGAATTCATCAATCCTACTGGATTACGGCTTTGTGTTTTGCTTACCTTCTTGCATTTGCAATAGCCATAAAAACAATTTTAAAGAGGCAGGGAATTGACTATGACAAGCAGGTTGCCGGAGGGCATTAATAAACATTAAAACATAGGAAGTACAAATTTCTTTTGAGGTGGCTTATTTACCTCTGATTAATTTTGGCAGACCACGAAGAGCAGCGAGTTCGCGATACTTTACAGAAATTTCTTCAGCGGGAGCACCAAAATAAGTTTTACCGGCTTCTAAATTTTTAGAAACTCCTGAAGTTGCGAGTACCGTAACATTGGATTCGATGACAAGATTCTGTGCTACGCCAACCTGTCCATAAAGGACTACATGATCTCCAATGATTGTCTTGCCACCGATTCCTACCTGCGCAGCAAAAAGACAATGCTTTCCTACCACTACGCCATGTCCTATATGTACCTGGCAATCAATTTTAGTTCCTTCTCCAATGATGGTATCTCCGGAAACGCCTTTATTGATGGTGGACCCGGCGCCAATTTCCACATGATCATGAAGAATGGTTCGACCACAGGAGCGCCATTTGACAAAACCGTCTTTGGTCTTTTTATAATAAAAAGCATCTGTACCTAAAATAGCTCCCGCCTGTATTCTGCAATGATTGCCAATGACCGTACATTCTCCAATATAAGCATTAGCCTGGATGTAGGAACCCTCTCCAATAACTACATGGTGGCCAATGATTACCCCAGGTTCAATGATGGCTGTAGGATGAATGTTTGCTGTGTGTGCGTAGTTTGTTGTGAGGACTTGTTCGGGTCTGATTGAAGTCACAAGTAGATTATAAACTTCAAAAGGTTGATCACAGACCAATAAAGTCTTGCCCGGAGGGCAATCCGTTTCTTTATTAATAAGAATTATGGTAGCAGCAGAATTTATGGATTTAGCATAATATTTTTCAGCATCCACAAAGGTTAAATCCCCGGTTGTAACTTTATGTATTTCATTAATTCCATAAACCATTTGGTTTTCTTCCCCAATAATTTTGAGAGAGAATTTTTCGGCAAGGTCCTTTACATGGATGGGTTGAACTAATTTCATATCAATGGCTTTCCGTTTTGTTTAATGTGCTTCTAACCAATTATTGCCGCTACCCAGACCAACTTCCAGGGGAACACGAAGACCCGGAATAGCATTTTTCATTTCGTAAACAACAATTTCCTGAACTTGTTTGAGTTCTTTTTTTAGGACGTCAAAGACCAATTCATCATGCACCTGAAGAATCATTTTGGTTTGTAGATCTTCTTTACTTAAACGATCATGAATTTTAATCATCGCCAACTTTATAAGATCGGCGGCGGTGCCTTGAATTGGAGTGTTTACAGCTACCCGTTCAGAATTTGTTCTCGCTAAGGCATTTTTGGAATTAATATCTCTCAAGACTCTTTTCCTTCCAAGAAGTGTTTTCACAAATCCATCTGAGCGTGCAGCTTCCACTACACCACTCATGTATTTTTTCAGACCGGTATAGGTATTGAAATATTGATCGATCAATTCTTTTGCTTCTGTACGGGAAATACCTAATTGACGAGAAATATTTGTGGATCCAGCACCATATAAAATTGAAAAGTTTACCGTTTTTGCATTTCGACGCTGGTCAGCGCTGACGGCTTCATAAGGAATACCATAAACTTTTGCTGCAGTAGCGCGGTGGATGTCCTGGCCTTTGATGAAGGCTTCCATCATGGCTTCTTCGTTGCTGATGTCTGCGATCAATCTTAATTCTATCTGGCTATAGTCCGCTGAAAAAATCAGATGATCTTCATCTCTTGGAATAAAGGCTTTTCTGATTTCTCTTCCTGCTTCATCTTTAATGGGGATATTCTGCAAGTTTGGATTTTCTGAAGCAAGTCTTCCTGTTGCTGCCCGGGCTTGATTGAATGAGCTGTGTACCCTTCCTGTTTTTTGATTGATCATCAAGGGTAAGGCATCTACATAAGTAGATTTCAATTTTGATAATTTGCGATGTTCCAGAATGGTTTTTACCACATCATTTTCACTCGCTAACTCGTTGAGTTTTTCTTCGTCAGTACTGTATTGATTTGTGCTGGTTTTTTTCCATTTATAGGGTATTTTTAATCGATCAAAAAGAACCTCTCCCACTTGTTTCGGGCTGGCTATATTAAATCTAACGCCTGCTTTGGTGTAAATTTCACTTTCTGTTATTTCAATTTGTTTACCCAATACTTTACTGTAGTTATTAAGAAAATCAGCATCGATTTTTACGCCTGCATGTTCAATATCGCAAAGTACTTTAACCAGTGGAAGTTCAATTTTTTGTAAAACATCATTTACTTCAAATTGTAGAATTTCTTTTTCAAGAACAGGTTGGAGTTGTAAGGTTATGTCCGCATCTTCAGCGGCATATTCCTTGATTTTTTCCAATGGAACATCTCTCATAGAACCTTGCTCCGGGCTTTTCTTACCTATTAATTCTTCTATTCCTACCATTTTATAATTGAGATAGGCTTCTGAAAGAAAGTCAAGTTTGTGTCGAAGATCAGGCTCTATAAGATAATGCGCAATCATGGTATCAAAATACGGTCTGGGCATATCGATGCCATATTGGAGCATCATTAGCATGTCGTATTTTATATTTTGGCCAACAAATTTTTTATTTGTGTCTTCAAGAATGGTTTTAAATCTGTCTACTAATTGTTGTGCCTTTTTCTGATCCTTATCCACAGGAACGTAATAAGCTTCTTTTGGTTTGAAGGCAAATGACATCCCGACCAGTTCTGCTGCAGTAGCATCTATTCCGGTGGTTTCGGTGTCAAAGGAAACCAATTTGGAAGAGTGCAATTTGTCTAAAAGATGCAAGAGATCTTTTTCTTCGGTAACCAAGTGATATTCGTGCGGAGTATTGTAGATGTCATGGTCAGAAACTTTATATTCTGTCGATGGCAATGGTGTTTTTTCTATTTTCTCTTCTACGCCAAAAAGTAGATTGGATGCCGTGCTTGAATGACCACCCAAAACCGATTGTGCCAACGAACGAAATTCAAGTTCTCTGAATAATTCTGCCAGTTTTTCTTTATTGGCACCCTCTATTCGATATGCTTTTTCTTCAAATTTGACCGGAGCATCCAAACTGATAGTAGCAAGTTTTTTGCTGAGTAGGGCCTGGTCAGCAAATTCTGTTACTTTATCTTTTAGTTTACCGCTGATTTGGTCTTTATGTGCAATAAGGTTTTCAACTGTATCAAATTCCTGTAAGAGTTTTACAGCAGTTTTTTCTCCAACACCAGGTATTCCTGGAATGTTATCCACCGCATCGCCCATTAATCCAAGTAAATCTATTACCTGATCCACTCTTTTTAGTCCCCAGGACTCCACAATTTGTTTAGGACCTAATACATCCACACCATTTCCTTGTCTTGAAGGTTTGTACATAAAAATATGATCTTCTACAAGTTGTCCGTAATCTTTATCCGGGGTCACCATGAATACATCAAAACCTTCGCCCGCAGCTTGTTTGGCTAATGTTCCAATTACATCATCTGCTTCGTACGACTCGGCGGTAACAATTGGAATGTTAAAGGCCTTTACAATTTCTTCAATGTAAGGGAGGGCGATACTTATATCTTCAGGTTGTGCTTCGCGGTTGGCTTTGTATGCGGGAAACTCTTCATGCCTGAAGGTCGGACCATGTAAGTCAAATGCTACTGCAATATGGGAAGGTTTTTCATTGTTGATGATGTCCCAAAGAGTCCTGGTAAAACCAGAAATGGCGGAGGTATTTAGGCCTTTTGAATTTATTAGGGGTCGCCCAATAAAGGCATAATGAGCCCTGTAAACCAAAGCGTGCCCGTCTAATAGGAAAAGTTTTTTCATAACTGTTTAATGCTGGGGGGCTAAGATAGGAAGATTGCGGAAGGAGGAAAATATTATCCTAAAAAAGGGGATGTCTATTGTCCTTGCCCATTTTGCTTATTTGCTTGGCGGTATTGTTCAATAGCTTCTTTGATCTTTTCCTTTCTGTTTTCAGGATCAGGGTGCGTAGAGGTGAACTCTTCACGACTCTGTCCGCCGGATGCTTTTTTGAGAATTTCCATTACACCAATGAGTTCTTCAGGTTGAAAACCTGCATCCATCATAAAACGGACGCCCAAATTATCTGATTGAAGTTCCTGATCGCGACCGTATTTCAGACTAATTAGGGCTGCAATTTGTTGGGCGGCTTGAGCGGATTGATAATCTCCCATGGCAATTCCAGCTGCTCCCGCGATTCCTTGCCAAAGCTGATCCTCTTCTATGCGCTCTCCAGCGTGTCGGGCGACCACATGTCCGATTTCATGACCCAGAACCCCGGCCAATTGGTCTTTTGTTTGCAATTGATTAAAAAGTGCTCTGGTAATAAAAATTTGGCCCCCAGGCAAGGCAAAAGCATTGATGGTATTGGGATCTGCCAGCAAATGAAACTGGTATTGATAAGGCGTTTTCGAAGCAACGCTATTTTGTACCAAACTGGCTCCTGTTTCCTGAACCAGTGCTTGAGCCCTTTGGTCAGGATCCATTCCCCCATACTCCTGAATCATCGCAGGTTTAGATTGCAGACCGATAGCTATTTCTTGTTCCGGTGTTAAACTGATGTGTTGATTTATACCTAAATATTCATTGTAGGTTTTTGTAGAGCAATAGCGGAAATAGGAAAAACCAGCAATCACAAGGGCGATTATTATAGGTGCACCAAGTCTTAATCCACCTCCGCGAATGTTGTTACCACTATAGGACTGCCTGAAATTGGGATTGTTTCTGAATAAGTTCATATTTTGGACTTTAGCACTTCATGCAACAAAATACAAATAACCACGTTATCATCACTATACCCGACCCATTTTCACCCTTTTCCAAGTTTTCCTAATTTAATTAAATTAATATGAACAGAATTGTGTATTTGTTTAGTGTTGCCATTGCCCTTGGTAGTTTGTTTACCTTGAATTCCTGCAAAAAAGAAGAGGATCCAGGTCCGGCTAAAGTTGCCTTCATTAATGCTTCTCCTGATGGTGGAATTATGAATGTGGTCATTAAGGATTCGGCCAGTTATTTTGGGTCTGTAGGATTTTCCAGTTTCTTGAGTTACAAGAATGTTGACCCTGGTAATCAGGTCATTAACCTTAAAGACAAGGCCAATGGAAGCACATTAATTAATTCAACTTATGATTTTGAAGGGGATAAGGCATATACCTTGGTCGCTGTAAACCAGAAATCCAGCCTTGAAGTTATTGTATTTAATGACACACATGACACTCCAGATACTTCAAAGGCCTATTTGCGTTTTGCGCACTTAATTTCAAATGGACCTTCTGTCGATATTTATATTGATGGCGTTAAGGTTACCAATAGTTTATCCTATAAACAGTATACAAATTTTGCCAGCGTTGCAGCTAAGCCTATTACCGTGGAAGTTAAACTTCCCGGAACCAGTATTGCTTTATTCAGTCTGGCTAATTACAAAGTAACTGCAGGAAAGAGTTATACCATTTTTGCCTATGGATTAATTGGTGGAAGCGGATTAAGCGCACCGGGATTAAATTCCATGTTGAACAATTGAGTGTTTTTCGTTCGTTAGTAATAAAAAAAGAGGTGGAAAGTATTTTTCACCTCTTTTTTATTTTTCGGAATATTTATTTTCCAATAAACCCGGGCTTTCTTTTTTCTATAAAAGCGTCCACACCTTCCTTGAAATCCTGGGTTTGTGCAGCAAGTATTTGAAATTTTAATTCAGTTTCTAATTGAGCTTCTAATGCATGATGAGTCGATTCATTTAGAGCATATTTAGTATAAACCAAGCCCTTGGTTGGCATATCTGCAATTTGGGCAGCCAACGATTTGCTTGACAATTCAAAATCTTCATTGGCAAAGACTTTATAAATCATACCCATTTGTTGGGCTTCATGAGCAGATACTTTTTCTGCGGTCATCATTAAAGCAGAAGCCCTTTGCCAGCCTATTAATCTCGGCAACATAAATGTACCACTGCAATCGGGAATCAAGCCAATTTTACTAAAGGCCTGGATGAAAGAAGCTCCTTCATTTGCAACCACAATATCGCAGGCCAGAGCAAGATTTGCCCCGGCACCAGCAGCCACACCATTTACAGCAGCAATTACAGGTTTGTTTAATTTTCTAATGCGTAAAATTAATGGGTTGTAATGTTCCTCCAGAATGGTCCGGATTTCGGGACCATCAGGATCTATAGCTTCTTTTAGATCTTGCCCTGCACAGAAAGCTTTTCCCTTTCCTGATAAATACACAACCCTTATATCTTCATTTGCATAGGCGAGATCCAACGCTTCCTGCAATTCAAGTGACATCTCCCGATTAAAACTATTAAAAACATCAGGTCTGTTGAGATAAATATAAAGAATGTGATTATCCGTTTGTACTTCTAAGTTTTTCATGATAGTAAAAATAAATGATGTTTAAATAAGGCTTAGAATATCATAAAGTTTAAAAAATTTAATCTGAAAAGAGAAGCAGATTTGTCGGGAGTATGAATTGGCATTCAGACTTTTATAAAGATCTCGAATGTTTGAAGAATGGTATAGGGGAAAATATATGTTCCAAACATCTCCGGGCACATGAAGATTTATGCCTCCACTCATCAGCCAAACATTTTTGTCCGATGAATTATCATCCATATATACTACATCAAAATATGGACGAATGATATTTCCTATATATTTAACCGGAATATCTGTACTCAGATTAATTGCAGTCAGAAAGGAATTGGTATTTCCAAGATTGCTTCTTTGACTTATCCCCGGAGCAATTTTCATTCCACCCTGGCGTATCATAATTTGTTGGGCCCAAATACCTTCATCCCTGCTTCTGCCCAGGAAAAGATTTTCGTTGGTATAATCGTGATATCCCTGAAACGCTGCACCTGCGGAACCACGAACAAAATTCTGTACATTTCTCGCAGCAATCGCTGAGGATTTTCGCTGTGAATTTAATGGAAAGAAAGAAGTAGCTAATCTTAATTCAAAGAATCTTTTATTCTTTATCCGAATTTTTTGATTAAATTCAAGATCTGCCCTTAGGTAATTTTGTTTTATTGAAAAGGCATCATTATAATTTTCAAATTGCAGCATTGCGCTAAAAGACTGAGGCGATAAGATTTTTGGGTTTTCATAAAAATACTTGAGCTCATGTATTTGATTATTGAGATGTACTACATTAAATGTAGAATCAGGTGCATTAAAATTGCTCACTTCATCCCTTATGTAATGAAACTGGTAAGCCAGCTTAGATTGGATATATTTTGAAGGAGGAGTATTAAAGGTAAATTCTAAATAGGGGCTAAGCTGAACATAATTTAAAGCTTCATTGAAAACTTGTTTTTCATCGTAGCCAAATCTTTTGGCATGAATACCAATTTTAATGGAATGGATTTGACCCTCACTGAAATGTTTTTTCCATGCGGTATGGGCTTTACCGCTTAGACTCTTATTCCCAAAAGAATACATAGGCATGGCATTAAACGTCCAGACTCTTGGTGGAAAATAAGGCTGAGAAAAATACAAACCCGCCATGAATCCATTGTATGAATTTCTACCTATAACAGGAGTGATTCCAATCTCGGTTTTTGCAGGATTGTCTACTACCGGAAAAAGTTTCACCTGAAGTGGTTCAACTTTCTTAAAAATTCCATGCGCACGAATCGTGTTGTTGTGTCGATACAAATCATAACTTTGAAATTTTGGATCGATTATGTAATGGTCTGCATTAATTTTTGGTATACGTATTTTTTTATTGCCAAAAAAACCATCGACCCACTCGGAATATTTTATTTGATCATCTTGCAGGCATGCAATTTGGAATGGTGCCGGGACCTGTCCTGAATTTTTAATTAAAATCTCTACAGAGTCATTTTGATGTTTGATGGCACGGATGCTGTAATCCATTTTCTTATTGGTATTTAGAAAATAATGGAATAGCCAGTCCATATTTTTATTGGAATTTTCAGTAAAAATTTTCTCAAGATCTTCCGGGTATGGATGTTTGAATTTCCAGGATTCATAATATTTTTTCATGATCCGGTCAAAATCAATCAAGCCAAGATATTCCTCGGCATCTTCAAAGAGTTTGGCAGACTTGGTGTACACATCAGTTCCATAATTTATGAGACTAAAGTTTTCACTATGCTGGTCGGGAAATTGATCCAGGTATGACCTTCCCAAGTATTGATAAATTAATTCGTTTTCATCAAATCCACCAGTGAATTTGGACAAAATTCCAAGATTTGAAATGGAAGAGTTTGGGTAATATTCTTCCATATATCTGTCTTCATAATAGGAATTAATTCCTTCATCTAAAAATGGATGTTCCCTTTCGTTGGATGCCAGTATTCCATAGAACCAATTATGTCCCACTTCATGGGTTATTACTTCATCCAATCCTTTTGAAAATCGCTCATTCCCTATTACGGTGATCATGGGGTATTCCATACCTGCCCCTGCACTTAAAGCACTATGCACTGCGGTTGCTTGCGGATAGGGATACTCTCCAACATGTTTTGAGTAGAAGGCGACAGCCCGACCTACAAATTTTACCGCATCTGTCCATGCACCAAGTGTATTAAACATGGCCCAGGTAATTACTTTTTTACCAGATTCCAGAATTATTTGATCTTGTTGGACATAGAATTTTTTATCTGCAAACCAGGCAAAATCATGAACCATTTCTGCTTTATATCTAATGGTTTTTAAGGTTCCTGAAGAAGGCACCATTTTCGAAAATTTATTTATTCCATCTTTGATAAATTGATTGGTTAATAAAATTCGTTGATTCAAAAATTCTTTTTCGCTATCAGTTTCCAGAGTTCCGGTAGCACCAACCACATAGTTTTCAGGAATTTTAATAGTGACTTCAAAGTTTCCAAACTCTGAATAAAATTCACCCTGATCCAAATATGGCATTAAATGCCAGCCTTTTTTATCATAGACTGCGGGTTTGGGATACCATTGTGTTATTTGATAGGTCTGATCCACATGACCCAAACGACTAAAAGATGTAGGAATTTTAACTGTAAATGGGGTTTCAATATTTATTGTTTTGCCAGGCAAAAGCGGTTTATTTAATAGCAACCATGCCTGGTCGGATTGATTTTTCAGGTATTCTAATTTTGTTTCATCCCCATCAACAAGAAAGTGAAGGTTGTATATTGATCCCAGTTCGTTTGTTTTTGCATCATAAAATTCGGTTTTTCGATGTAATAATTTTTGTTTACCAAAAGCAGTGTTATTGTTTGAAAAAGCGTTTGGCCAAAGATGCATCCCGATTCGGTCTAATACGTCGGGACTATTATTTGTATACTTCATATTGATTTTACCCTGAAGAATGTGGTTTTCATCATCTAGGGTAACTTCAATCTTATAATCCACAAACTGTTGAAAGTATTCTTTTTGTTGTGCTAAGCAATTCACCTGATTAGAGCCAAATAGAAAAATATAGAGCAAAAGGAATCTTACAAGGAGTAGCTGGACATTTAGATTTTTTATCATTTTATTTTTAACTTTTTTAAAATCATTCCGTAAAAATATAGCAGAATCTTAAAAAGAAAATTTACATAAACTTAGTCATTTTTATCCTGAATAAAGTTCAATATGAAATTTCATTATAAAATCCTTTTGAATATGTACCAGGAACATGCATCCTATTGAAGTAATGAATTAAATATTCATTCATGTAAAATATTAAATTTAAAATAATTCTGAATGAAATACTAAGTAAAAAGGCAGTACAAAACATTTCTACAGTTTATGGATGGAATAGTTAATATTTTTGAGGAGTAGTCGTTTCTTTGATAAATTGATATTTTCCAAGTATACCAATAGGATTAGCGTTTGAATCTGTAATTACATTAAAGTATGAACATTCAAAGTCCTTACTGAAAATGATTTCACCATTTGGTGCATTAAAGACACTTAATAGGGTTTTGTTGTTTAATCCTTCGTTATTCTGTCTCCGGCTAGATGTTAGGTTAGTTTCATTTCTGAATTCTCTTAATTCTCTGGACCAAGGCTCAATATTTAAATTAGTCGCAAGAATTTTAGGTAAAGGAGATTGATTTAGTGCGCGGGAAAGTGTATCCAAAAAGGAATTTAGTTTATTGTAATCGTGAAGGGTAAAAGGAGGCGTACTGTTACAAATTCCAACGATGAAATCCTGATTTTCAGAATTTTTTAAGTGTGCCAGTACCACAGGATTGTTGAAAATTGAAATGGTATCTGATTTTAGAATTGGTTTTTTACTAAAAATGCCTTTCCCTAAAGGGTCAATACGCACAATCATAATGTTTGAGGGATAGTTTTTGACGAAAAAATCCATCAAGTCCCGCCATTCAGGAGTCAGTTCCTCGAAAATAACCAAATCAGCCTGGATGCTGTCTAAAATTCTAAAGGTTTTGTTTCTGTCATCTGTGCTTAGTGAAGGATTGGCAAATAATACGGAAATGGATAAATCTGTATTTTCAGACGCAAATTTTATGGAGGTATTGAAGGATAAATGTAAAAACAAGGCCAGAAAGCCAGCACAGCCAAAGGCAATGTATAATATCCAATTGATGTCCAGGAACATAAAGATAATTCCGATAACCAAGCAGCCAAACATCCAATATGTCGCATATTTTGCAATCTGCTTTACGAATAGATATTCCGGTGGAAACAAAAACAGAGTACTGATTCCAAGGATTCCAATAACCACTGACCATTGAAATATTCTGTTATTAAACCAATGTGATTCCTTAGAATTCAAGTAAGATTCGATTTGGCTACAAAAGTAACCTTAATTAGCTACTTCTTACCATTATCCACGACTATCAACTCTTTGAACGAAAGTTTTGATCCTTCAGGATGAACAAGTTGCATAATTAATATATAATTTCCTGAAGGAACCTTTTGTCCCATTAAGTCAACTGCATTCCATTTCAAAACTTCCTGAGGGCCAATGATCTGTTGGCTGATAACATAGATCAGCTGACCGGAAAGGTCATAAATTTCCGCTCTGATTTTGTACCCGCTTAAATCCAAATTAAATTCAATACCAAGAAAGTCCCTGTAGCCATCCTGGTTGGGACTGATCACATGGGAGGGTATATAATATTGCTGATCTTTGTTATGTATTTCCTCCAAGTATTGACTGTTTTTTGTTCCTGGAGTACCATAATTTGCGCTTGCGCTGGAGGATTGCCAATGATTTTTAATTGCCGATAAGAGGATAGGGTTTATTTTTTCAAGCGAAACTCCCTCCTTATCGACGAGCAAAGGATTATGCCAATCCTCCATATATTGCAGGGAATCGATTACCATCAGACTATTATTTTTTTGAATGGCCAGTAAAAGAATGCCTTTGGTATCATCAAGGGAGGGAATTTCTGTTTCAATAATATGCTGTTCATCAGAATTTGGATATTTAAGCATCAGGCTTTTCTTATCAGAAGTAAGTGCAACATAGGATTGTGGTAAAACAATATGATCAGATTTTAATTTTATAAATCTGGGTTCAGACAATGGGTTGGACAAGTAAACGTCTCTTATAGAAATAGCTTTATTGCTTTTATTATAAATTTCAACAAAATCTTCTCCACCAGTTTCAGGATTAAAAAGTATTTCATTCCAAACCAGATCTCCGGCTTGGGGTTCTGCTGGAATGGAAATTTCAATACTGGTTTCTGAAATATAATTTTTTGAACAGTCTCTTATGTTTTTAATGTTGAGCATATAAATACTACCAGCCTGAAAAGATTTTTCAAAAAAGAGGATTACCTTATTATTTTCCGTTGAGTGAATATCTGCACTTGCAGGAAGTAAATTATTCAGCGTGTAGTTAATGGTTTGTTGTACAGAAGTAGCATCCAAGGATTCATTAAAAATCAGTTCGATTTCATATTCATTAGGTACGTGGTAAGTGAGTAATATTGGTGCGATTTGATCAGATTCTAAATTATATCCAGTATTTATTTTGCCGGGTGTTCCACCTAAAATATGCTCAGAAGGACCCCAGACTTCTGCCCCTTTACAAGATTGCCTGGGTTTCTTTAATTCCAGACTATAACCACCATTTTTCTTAAAACTGTTTTGATACCATGTATCGGAAAAATTTACCTGATGCATCAGTTCATTGTGAGAATCAAACAACCGAAGAATTTCGTCCGAATTGTTAATGGTTGGAAATTTAGAAAGTCCAATTGCTTTTCCAAAATCTTTAAATAGAGAAGAATCTGATTTGTGGTAAAGAATTATCATGGAATCGGGCTCTAAAATGAAATCAGGGAAATTTTCCGAAATGCTTGATCCATCTGCAATACTCAAGTTTTTAAGTTGGAGAATTTTTCCGGAAATGTTTAGAAGTTCTATGAATTCTGTTTCCGGAAGTCCTGCGGAGGGACTTGGATCTGCCATAAATTCATTGATCAGCAGATCACCGTTTTTTGCGGAATGATATTGCTGGGATTTGAACTCGATGGATTGATTTTCAGAAACACTATTGCCTGAAATATCTTTGATATCTTTATAATAGAGGCGGTATATTTTTTCCGGTTCAAAAGCTTTTTCAAAAGTTAAAATGTATGTCTTTTCGTCGATTGTGGATTTATCTACCCGCAATGGATGATGAGATAAATCAATTCTATAATTTGAAATATCCATTGATTGCATTTCATCTGTTGTTTCGTTGAATTCAATTTTCAAATGTAAATCATCCACTATTTCTGCCTTTATGATATAAGGTTTAATGGTATCTGATTCTTGAATCCTAATCCCAATGTCATCAAAAATAAATTTATCTTTTCTTGTGTCTGTATATTGACAATATAAGCCAAAATAGGAATCCTTAAGAGGTAATTGAACAGGATCAAAAAATTCTCCTTCTATGATTAAATTATTTGTTTCTGAATAGTCTGTGGAAACTTGCCATAAAGTATCTCCGATGCGTTTTATGGAAAATCTGCATTCCGACGGATCCGATGAAAATTTCGCAACCATTCCTGAGCCAAGTAAGGTGGTGCTGTTGTTTTGTCTGGCAAATAAATGCCACCGATCCTCATTTCCATTTTCACCAATTTCCAGAAAATATCCGTCCGAGGTAAAAGGATCAGGGATGTCCGCTGCCAAATAGATTCTAAGTTTATTAGAAGTCGACGGACTAAATAACAACTTGCAATAGATGGTCCAGGCCATGCTGTCAGAGCTGTATTTGTACGGCCTGAAAATAAAGCTTTCTCCGGCGGAATTGGCAGATAGCTGAAGTTGACTACTTTGATTTACATTAAAATCAGAAATGTCACCCACCCATAAATTTAAATGATTTGCATTAAAAGTTTCAAGCCATTGTGCAGAAACAAAAAAAGGAAATAGTACATAAAAGATTACAGAAAATCTGGTTTTCATAGTGAATAAATTAGGTGTTTTATAGTGTGTTTACCTTCAATCCAGTATTGAATAAAAGATAATTTGTGTCTCCCTACAAAAATATTAAAATTTTTGATTGGCGGGCATATTTTTTAATTATCTCCAAATCGGGCGTACCTTTGCGGCCTTAATTATAAGTATGAAAATAGCTGTCGTAGGAGTAACCGGTATGGTGGGACAGGTCATGTTACAAGTTCTTAAAGAAATGGGCTTTTCTGGAGCAGAATTGGTTCCAGTAGCTTCTGCGCAATCTGTAGGTAAAGAAATTTTGTGGAATGGGCAGAAGGTTGCCATAGTTAGCATGGAAGATGCAATTGCACTTAAACCGGCGATAGCAATTTTTTCCGCTGGAGGAACAACTTCCACAGAATTTGCACCAAAGTTTGCATCTGCAGGGAGTTTTGTGATTGACAACTCTTCAGCTTGGCGAATGGATCCGGCATGCCCACTTGTGGTTCCGGAGATTAACAGTCAAAGCATCCAAAGACATACCAAGATTATTGCTAATCCTAATTGTTCTACAATACAGATGGTTTTGACCCTGGCGCCACTCCATCGAAAATACTCAATTGACCGGATTGTAGTATCTACTTATCAGTCTTTTACTGGTACTGGAATGAAGGCTGTCAAACAATATGAAGCTGAGCGTAATGGGGTTCCAGTACCTGAACCCAGGGCTTATCATCATCCAATTTTTGAAAATTGCATTCCACAATGTGATGTTTTTCTGGAAAATGATTATACCAAGGAGGAAATGAAATTGGTCCATGAGACCAGAAAAATTCTTGGGGATCCATCGCTAAGAATTACGGCTACTGCAGTTCGGGTGCCAGTTCATGGAGGACATTCTGAGTCCGTGAATGTAGCTTTTAAAAAGGATATTCAAATTTCCGAAATCAAGAGTTTGCTTAGCGAAACTTCGGGACTGGTGTTGTTGGACAATCCTGAAAAATTCGAATATCCAACCCCACTTCAAGCAAAGAACCGAAATGAAGTTTTTGTAGGACGGGTAAGACTAGATGAGTCTCAGCCAAAAACGATAAATCTTTGGATTACAGCTGACAATTTACGAAAAGGAGCTGCAACAAATGCCGTTCAAATCGCAAAATATCTGATTGAGCAGGGTTTTTGTTAAGACATAACTAAATGATATTCAGTATATTATAAATTTAATTAGTAAAAACACCATGGCTTTTTTCTTTTTATGAAGTTTTGGTTTGATTTTTGCACCCATTTTTAAGGACCACAGTGTTCATTTTAGAGTACAGCTTGACCCAATAAATGGTGTCAGAAAATAGTTTGAATTAACCGGGAAAAACAGCAGACATGCGGACAAGATTGGTAGTATGGGGAACGAATGCCGAAGATCAGAAGGTTCTTTTGGCAGTAGCCCTTCAGGCAGAAGAAAACAAAATTGACATTTGGGCGATCCCCGAAAAATCATGCAGCGAAGATTATTATAACCTTGTAATGACTCAATGGCGGGAAGGCAAGGATCTGAATTTTCCTGAAGGTACCGTACACCGTACCACTGAGTTAACCATGTCTGACAGTATATTACCGGAAGATCTCAAAGTGGAGCGAGGAGATATGATCCAACGCGCTCAAATGGAATGGCATTTTGTAGTTTTATCCTCCAAGTTGTACCGCAATTTTAAAAATGACCTTGAAGAACTTTCTGATAAGATTAAAAGGCTTGAAGTTTATGATCAGAATCTTTGGGATGATCTTAAAGAACTGTGGTCAAATGTGCAAAAACACATTATGGACCGTAACCTGTTCAGAGACCACTCTGATTCTCTTAGACAAAAGTCTGATGCGATGTTTGAAGAACTCAAAAAACTTCGGTCTGCTTTTAAATCAGAATTAAATCAAAAATCAAAAGCTCTTGTAGATGGATTAAGATCCAAGATAGCTGAAATAGAAAATAAAATAACTGAGGGTGCTGCGTTAAAGCCCTTGTTTGATGACATGATAAAAATTCAGACAGAGTTTAAAACCATGGCTTTGAACCGGGATGATCGTTCTAGCCTGATGTCTAAAATTGATGAAGTCTTTAAAAGCATCAGAGCGAAAAGAGAATCTGGCAAACCAGGTGGTCAACGGGGTGACGCAAATCCGGCTAACAGAAACCAAAGTCGATATGATGGCTTGATTCAGGCGATCACTAAAATTGAGCAAGCAATAGCACGAGACCATACGGATATCTCTTTCGAGAACAGAAGGATTGAATCCTCTACAGGCCAGCTTGAAGCACAAATTCGTGTGGCAAAAATTAAAATGATAGAAGAGCGGATCAAGTTCAAACAAGAAAAACTGGATGAATTGCTTAAGGTAAAAGCTTCGTTGGAAAAAGCGAATGTCAATGCTAAAAAGAGGGAAGAAAAAGATGCCCGAAGAAATGAGCAAAGACAAAAGGTAAAGGAAGAGGAAGAGAAGATCAAAGCTAAAATTCAGGAGAATATTCAACAACAACATGAAGTGCTTTCTACGGAAGAAGAAAAGTTAATCAAGGCTGCTGAAGAAATAAAAACAAGTAAAGCCAGGTCTAAAACCAAGACCGGACAAGCTGCACCTGATCCATCAGACTCCATCCCATCTCTTTCGGAAGAGCAAACTCCATCACAAAAAATTTCTGAGGAAAATTCCGCAAGCGAAGCAGATCAGCCAACTTCCACTGAAGAGGAATAGGAAATAGCAATTTGAAAATATTCTTCAGTCGATTTTCCTGATTTTTAAATTAACTGGGAGATCTGCAGATAGGTTTGAATTTTTCAATGCTGTTGTAGTGAATGATTTATCATTATGAATTGCAGCATCTTATTAAGCGCCATCACAAAATGAAACATTAAATGTTTAGTTTTGTAAGTTAGATAAATTATTAGGATGGGACAACACCGTCAAAAATTCTCAAAATTATTTAATCTGATTCGTCAATCCTTGAGAGGCGAAGAGCATGACTATACAAAAGGAAGTATTCAGTCATCTATTGTACTTCTGGCGATTCCCATGATACTGGAATTAAGTCTGGAATCTGTATTTGCAGTGGTAGATATGTACTTTGTAAGTAAATTACCAGACAGTCGCGCAGCGGTTGCAACGGTAGGACTTACGGAATCCATGGTCACGTTGATCTATACAGTTGGGATTGGTTTAAGTACTGCTGCAACTGCTTTGGTTGCAAGGAGGATTGGAGAAAAAGATATTGCAAAAGCCTCGCATGCCGGAGCACAATCTATACTTCTAGCGATTTTAGTTTCTTTTCTGATGGCAACGCTGGGTTATTGTTATGCGCCGGATTTGCTGGAAATTATGGGTGCGCAACAGGAGGTAATTCTCGCAGGAACTGAATTCAGCAGAATTATGCTTGGCGGGACTACTGCAATTATCTTATTGTTTTTGATTAACGGAATTTTTCGGGGTGCCGGAGATCCAATGATTGCCATGAAAAGTTTATGGCTTGCAAGTTTGATCAATATTATACTCTGTCCATTATTAATTTTTGGGTATGGAATTTTTCCGGAACTTGGACTAACCGGAGCGGCAGTAGCAACAACCATAGGAAGAACAGCAGGAGTGGTTTATCAGACTTATCATCTCTTCAAAGGTTCCGGTATGCTGAAAATTAAAAGGGAACATTTCAAAATTGACTGGGCGATTCAGAAATCAATTCTCACACTTGCCTGGCCGGCAACCTTGCAATTTTTTATACAAAGCGGTAGCTGGATATTTTTAGCTTATCTTGTTTCCACTACAGGAAGTACGGATGCCAGTGCAGGGTATCAGATTGCCATCCGGAATGTGGTATTTTTTATCTTACCAGCTTGGGGATTATCCAATGCTGCAGCCACTTTGGTCGGACAAAATCTTGGGGCCGGAAATCCAGACCGTGCACAAAAAAGTGTTTTACTTACCACCAGATACAACATTTATTTTATGGCTGCAGTAATGTTGTTGTTTGTATTTTTTTCATCGCCGATCATTTCAATTTTTACATCGCAAGAAGAGGTGCACAGGTATGGAGTCCTGGCTTTACAAATTATGGGTGCAGGATATATTTTTTATGGGATTGGTATGGTGATGATGCAAGCTTTAAATGGAGCAGGGGATACAAAAACCCCAACATGGATAAATTTTGTTGGATTTTGGTTGTTTCAAATTCCAGTAGCCATACTTATGTCCCGTTATTTTGGTTGGGGACCAACGGGAGCATTTATTGCAATACCACTTGCTGAAACATTTGTCGCGCTTGCTGCCTGGTATTTTTTTAAAAGAGGATCCTGGAAGGAAATTAAAATTTAGTTTCTTGTATTTGATGATTAATCTCGACTTTTATACAAGGCAATTATTGCATTTCAATTTTTGAAATGCAATACAGGAGTCTAATATTCATCCTAATAAATATAATTATTAAGAAATTCATGGGTTCATAAGAATCAGAATTAACTTTCATCATTGTTATCGGTTAACATTCCGTATTTTGTCGCAGAAAGTATCTGAATTTCAAATATGTTTATGCTAAGCCGATTTATGAAAAAAATTACTATTTTATTGATCATTATTTCTATTCAGAAGTGTGATTTATTTTCTCAAAACACTGACACAACTTTCATTCATCAAGTGGACAGTTTGGTGAAAATCAGTCAGGAGTTAACGGCTAAAAGAAATTACGTAGCCGCCTTAGAGTTTAATACAAAGGTTGAAAAAATCATTCTTGAAAATCTTGGCAAAGAATCAGCATCATATGGAAAATATTGCCATAACTATGGAAAAATCCTTGAAATGTCTGTTAGGGATAAAAGAGAGGCAGAAAAATGGTACCTGGAGGCTTTAGATGTTAGGAAAAGAGTATTAGATACAGATCATTTTGATTATGCATCAACTTTACTCAATTTAGGATCATTGTATGGTCAAATGGGAAATTTCCAAAAAGCAGAACCATTTATTTTAGAAGCAAAAGAGGTATTTAAGCGAAAAGTTGGTAATGAAAATCCAGTTTATGCCAAATGCTTAAATAATCTGGGAATTATAAAAATGGAAACCAGAAATTATGAAAAGGCAGCAGAATATGCTCTTGAAGCCAAGGATATTAGATTGAAGACAATTGGAAAGAATACACCAGAATACTGTGGCAATCTATTCCTGTTAGGAAAAATATATTACAATATGACCTATTATGAAAAGGCAGAGATAGTTTTTTTGGAAGCAATAGATATTTTTACAAATCAGCTGCATGATCAGGGACACCCTTTTTATGTCAATGTATTAAGTATGCTTTCACTTTTATATGATAAAACCGGCGAATATGGTAAAGCAGAAAATATATTTTTGGAAAATTTGGAAAGGTTAGAAAAAACTACCGGTAAGGAAACTGAACAATATGCCGGCAACTTAAACAATCTTGCAAATTTATATATGAGCCTAGGAAATTTTGAAAAAGCTGAAGCAATATTTTTAGAGGCTTTAGAGATAAAGAAAAAAGTATTAGGTCGGAAGAACCAGTTTTATACTTCCAGTTTGCAAAATCTTGGTATTCTTTATGGTCAAATGAATAATTATATAAAGGCTGAAAACTATTTTCTGGAGGCTATAGAAATAATGGCAGAAATCTCAGGGAAGGATCATCCAGACTTTGCAGAAGCATTAGCTAATTTAGCTAATACTTATTTGAGCACCCACCAGTATGAGAAGGCAGAAACTAATTATCTTTTATCCATGGAGATTAAAAAGAAATTATCTCTGGATGAGCACCCTGATTTCGCTATTTTGTTGACCAATCTTGGAAGATTGTATCAAATTCAAAAAAAATATGAGCAGGCTGAATTTTTGCAAAATGAAGCGAAAGCAATAATAGGGAAAAGTATGGGAAATCAGACCGCTGAATATACCCTATGTCTAAGCAATTTGGCATGTTTATATATGGAAATGGAGGATTACAAAAAATGTGAACCACTGATGAAGGAATTGGATTCTTTAAATCAAAAAATTATTGGTAAGGCTGTTCAACATTTATCTGCAAATGAACTTCAAAATTATTTGAATGTATTTGTAAAAAGACAAAACTATCTTTTTTCATTGGCAAGTAGTATTTATGAAAAAAAACTAGTTACCAATGAATGGGTTTCTGATATTTCAAAAAACTGCTTTGATAACAACCTTTTTTATAAAGAATTTTTGCTTGAGATTGCAAATCAAAATAAACGTATTGCTTTATATGATTCTGTAGCAAGTGATAAATTTAACTTGCTAAAATCTTATTTAAGACTTCTTGCTATGGAATATACTAAGCCTATTGTTGACCGGGACAGTTTTTTTATCCTTAGTATGGAAGAGAAATCCAATAATTTAGAAAAGGAAATTGTGAGAATCAGCAGCACCTATGCAGACGTAAACAGGCAGATAAAATGGGAGGAGGTTCAAAAATCACTACATAAAAATGAAGCCATGGTGGATTTTATTCATTATCGGCAATACACCAA
>Ga0075163_10002434_pt1 | contig 24982 bp, 23 predicted proteins | sample JI1023141ADNA_FD_71478 | JGI IMG/M metagenome (GOLD analysis project Ga0075163, IMG submission 71478) | Wastewater effluent complex algal communities from Wisconsin, to seasonally profile nutrient transformation and Carbon sequestration -... | ecosystem: Engineered > WWTP > Effluent > Algae... | reverse complement strand
GATTACAACAATCACAGACCTCACAAAGCGCTCGGCTACCGATCACCGGCGCAAACTCAACCATGAACAGCCCTTTGGAACCTCCAGTTATGATTGGACCGAAAACAAGGGAAGCCTACAATCCAATTGATCTCTTCGCGAACATCCCGATCGAGCTGGAGGCGGTGGAGGAGTTGATGAATAGGAAGAATGTGGTGGCATGATGGAAGTAGGTCTGAATTGGCTCCTACCGAAACCCCTTCGTTCCGAGAAGCTTCGGTTCGAGAGCGCCCTTTCGCCCGCGGAACTGATGCACTTGATGCAACAAGAGTTCCATCGTCCTGTTCATTCAAAACAAGAACTGAAGCTCATAGGCGAGTTCGCCGCCGATCGTTTCAAATTATGGTCCTCTTCTCATCTGAATGAAGCGGACGAAGGGCGGAGCCTCGTGCCAAGCGTTCTCATGGAAGGAACTCTAATCCGCTGCGGAGCAGGTAGTTTTGTCCAGGTTATTCTCCGTCCCCATTGGTCATGTTTCTTTATCGTGATCATGCTTCTAGCAATAGCAATTTCTGGACTTCTTTTCCGAGGCCACGATTGGAAGAGCCTCCTATCCATCATCCCAGTGGTGTTACTCCTGTTGACAGTCCGCGCTACCGCGCAAAACAAGAGTCAATTGAGATCATATTTCGCGCAGTGTTTCACTCTCAACGAGGTTGACCGGCCCCGTTGATCTCGGATCTGAGCAACGGTCGATTCCGGACACAATGCTCAGGGGATGAAGGAAGTTCTACTGCCATAGCACCACGCTCATGGCAGACATCATCGCTTCCAATGCCGGTAGCCGCAAGAGGCGCCGGTCCATCGCGCCGATCAAGATCGACATGACGCCGATGGTCGATCTCGGCTTCTTGCTCATCACCTTCTTCATGCTCACAACGCACCTCCTCGATCAACGCGTGATGAACTTGACGATGCCGTTGCCTGGCCCACCAACGAAGGCGAACAACACATTGACCATTCTGCTCGCGGAGAAGAACACGGTCTATGGGTACCAAGGCGCGTTCGATCCCGAGACAACGGAATTGCAGCCGCTCGGTGGCAAAGCGATGCGGAACACCTTGCGCGCTTTCAAGGCTTTGAACGACCAAGCGAAGACTGCTCCCGTGTGCATCGTGAAAGCCGGTGATGGCGTGCGCTACGTGAACGTGGTGGATGCCGTGGATGAACTGAACTATGCAGGGATCGAGCGTTTCTGTGTACAGGACAGTTTGTACGAAGGCGAGCGCACCCTTTTGGCGGCAGTACCGAAGTGATCCGCCGGAGGTAACTTCATGGGCGTCCGTTACGAATTCCGGTGGCGTGCATTCATCTTCCAAACACCATCACCATGTACATCCGATCGATAGGTATTGCCGGCCTCATCCTTGGTCTCCTGTTCAAGACCTTGCACTGGCCGGGAGCGAATATCATTCTACAGTCCAGCGCATTGCTCGCCGCCATTACCACGACGCTCCTACTGGTCCAGAAGCCAGGGCCGTGGAACATCCGGATCCAGCATCCGATATGGATCTTCGGATCGGTGGCCGTGGTGCTGACCGGGGTCATCTTCAAAACAATGCATTGGCCCGGTGCCAACATCGAGTTACTGCTGGGCATGACCAGTTGTGCCGTATGGTTCCTGGTCCCACAGACCAGAACGCTGGCCAACGCCTAGTGGAAAGGTTCCGGCGCTGAACACAAAAGCCCCTCGATCGCTTGAGGGGCTTTTGCTATTGGGTATGTCGCTTGTCGCTAGACCGCCTTGAGGAGCTGGAAGGGTTTCACGGTGGAAACCTCACCATCCAGTACCATCAGGTAGTATTCCTCGCCCTCCAGATCGGTGATACGTACCCGGGTCACGGGGCCGTGTACTTCGCCGGTCTTGACGATGTGGCCTTGACTGTCGCAGATGTCGAACAGCGCTTCTTGGGAGCCAGGCTCATAATCGAACATCAGGAGGCGCTCGATCTGGTCGATCCGCACACGGATATGGTTCGCGATTTCTGGCATGGTCAGGAGAGTTGCCCGTTCTACGGCATTTGTCCCGAACAGGTTGCAACGTAAGAACCCGGCCGACCTTACGATCGACCGGGTCCTACCACCAAACCATCACCAAAACCACCCCGCCTTCGCGGGGAACCACCACTGTAGGGCTTTAGCTGCCCTGATCGTTGAAGATCCACAGTCCGGTATCGGTGCCGCGGATCGAAGTCGTTGTGTTCATCGCAACAAGGGGGTTTGAACGTTCACGCCACCAAACTACCGGCACATGGGCCGTTGGAAAAGGGACGAACGAGCAACGGACGCAGGCCCATAGGAAGCGGTCGGTCGCAACAGAACGTTCCGGGACCAGCGCGTATACCACGCTATCCTGCGTGTTGAAAGGTCTCCAGAGTCCGCTCCCGTTCTCTTGATCGGACGCACCGTTCACCGGTCCGTGCTGTCCGCTGCCTGTACATGGCCTATTTTTCGGCAAACGAAACACCATGGCCCTGCGCGTACTGATCGTGGATGATGAAGCCGACGCACGGGACAACCTGCGCCTGATGTTGGAGGAGCACTGCCCGGAGGTGCAGGTCGTTGGACAAGCGGGTAGCGCACTGGAAGCGCGTGAGAAGATCCAGGCGGTGCAGCCGAACGCCCTGTTCCTGGACATCAAGATGCCCGGCGAAGATGGATTCGCACTGTTGGCCTCCATTGCTGAGCTGGACCTGCCCGTTGTGTTCGTTACGGCTTATGATGAGTTCGCCTTGAAGGCCTTCCAGCAGAACGCGTTGGATTATCTGGAGAAACCCGTGGACATCGATGCACTGCAACGTGCGGTGAAGAAGCTGCACAAGCTCTCCGATGAATTGGGTGGTACTCCACCTTCCGCCATTGCGGCATTGATGAAGGACCCGGCATCACCGCTCAGTTCGCGCGTTGCAGTTCCCGGACGAGAAGGATTGGTGTTGTTGAAGCACGAGGACATCCTCTACTTGGAAGCGAACGACAGCTACACGACGATCCACTTGAAGGATGGCAAACGCTCGGTGAGCAGCAAGCATATCCGTGTCTTCGAAACGAACCTCGATCCGAAGACCTTCTTCCGCGTCCACAAATCCTTCATCATCAATCTGGCCCACCTGAAGGGATTCAATCGCGCCGAAGGCAATATGGCCGTGTTGGATACCGGCACTTTGATACCGGTATCCCGCCGCAGGCTTCCTGATTTCCTCGGACTGATCAACACGTTCTAAGTTCCGTGCGGAACCGGGGCAGAGCTTGTTGCACGTCGTTGCTCCTTCTGTTGTGGGCGACATGGGCCATTGCCCAACAACACAGCTTCACGCAAGTCTCCACCAAGGATGGGCTGGCACAAAGCCAAGTACGCACCATCGCACAGGATGCCCAAGGGTATTTGTGGTTCGGTACGTTGGGCGGTGCAAGCCGGTTCGATGGCCGCGAATTCGTGAATTACGCACTTACCGACGGATTGCCCGATCCGCAGGTGAGCGCCATGGTGCTTGACAAGAAAGGCACGCTCTTCCTCGGGTCGGGAGGCACGCTCGCGATGTGGAACGGGACTACGCTTCGGTCCGAGGTGCTGCCAGCAAGCAGCCATGGAACGCGCATTCTTGGGCTTGCTGCCGATGAACACGGCCGTGTCTTCATCGGCACGGATGGCGGGGGCATGTTCCTGCGCGATAGTACAGGCATACGACCCTTGCCGGGTTATCCGGTGGACACGGCTTCCAGTGTACGATCCGTATTGGGGTTGACCGATGGACGCGTGCTGATCGGGTTGCGCAATGGGCTCCTGATCTGGGAAAATGGGATCTGCCGCAACGTGACCGTTGGCAATACCGAGCCGAAATCCATTACGGCATTGGCCGAAGGCGGTGACGGATGTTGGTGGATCGGGACGGTCCTGGATGGACTATATCGCATTGGCACGGATGGCAAACAGACCGAGTACGACGAAGAGAACGGATTGCTGCGCAACAACGTGCGATGTCTGTTGGTGGATGATCGTGACCGGCTCTGGGTCGGCACCAAGTTCGGGCTCAACCTGCTCGATGGTGGTCGCTTACGGGTCTTCACCGTACACCAAGGCATGCCCAATGACAACATCGCCTGTGCGTTCCAGGATGGTGAGGGGAACGTGTGGTTCGGTACCGATGGTGCAGGGGCATTGAAGTACGCTGGGGATCGCTTCGTCACCTATACCATCAAAGATGGCCTGTGCAGCGATCTGGTGATGAACATCACGGCCGACGCACAAGGCGACCTATGGCTTGGCACTTATGACAACGGCATTTGTCGCATGGACGGCATGGCCATGGTGAGCACATTGGACGGCTTGCCGAACAACACCGTGTGGTGCGGTTTGCTGAGCCGTAGTGGGAACATGTGGTTCGGCACAAGCGAAGGCGTGGTGCAACTGGTGAACGGCACGGTTCGCTCCTTCCCCGCTATCGCCTTGGTCGCCGATCAACGTGTGCTCTCCTTGAATGAAGGACCGGATGGCACGATCTGGTTGGGTATGCGCGAAGGTCTTGCGGCCATCACACCGGACGGAAGCATAATCCACCATCCGTCGGGCGTGGATGGTCCAGGGCGCTCCGTGCGCAACATGCAGCGTGATCGCTCCGGCGATCTCTGGCTGGCCACCGAACAAGGACTGGTGCGATTCGACCGGAATGGGTTTACCCGTTGGACCAAGAAGGACGGATTGAGCGACAACACCGTACACTGCTTGCTGCACGATGAAAAGGGTCGCCTCTGGGCGGGCACTGCGAACGGCCTCTCGTGCATGGAGGGTAAAACGATCCGCACCTTCCGCCTGGCCGGTGATTTCGGTTCCAACTACATCGACCTGCTGATCAGCGATGGTCGGGGGCGGTTTTGGGCCGGCACCAACAACGGGCTCTTCGTGTTCCACCCGGACAGCCTTACCCTGGACCCGACCTCGGCGGAACACATCACCCTCAACGACGGATTGCTGAGCTTGGAATTCAACCTCAATGCCGCATTCCTGGATCCTCGTGGGCGTTTGTTGCTCGGCAGTTCCGGTGGCTTGGTATTCCACGACCTGAAGCGGGCACCGTCCAAAGGTCCCGACCGTCGACCCCATACCCGGATCACCGGTGTGCGCTCCTTCCTGCAAACCACGGATTGGTCGCAACGAAGTACCGGCACAGATGCGAATGGCCTGCCCATCGGCCTGCACATGGAGTACAAGAGGAACCACCTCACCTTCGATTATGTCGGCATATCCCTTACGGATCCCGACAAGGTCCTATACCGGTATCGCTTGCAAGGTTTCGACCAGGGTTGGCTGCCACCTACCGAAGCACGTTTTGCCAGCTACAGCAACCTCACGCAAGGCTCCTATGCCTTCGAGGTGATGTCCAGCACAAACCCCGGCGAATGGAGCGATCCGGTCTCATTCGCATTCGTGATCACCCCACCATTCTGGTTGAGCTGGTGGTTCTTCCTGATCTGTGCGGTGGTTCTTTCGGGCAGTGTGTACGGCATCCTTCGCTACCGGTCCATCCTGCGCCAGCGCCGCGAACGGACCCGGCAACTGATGCTCCGGTCGCGTATGCTGCAGTTGGAACAACAAGCGCTGAATGCGAACATGAACCGGCATTTCGTCTTCAACGCGCTCAACAGCATACAATACCACATCAACAAACAGGACAGGGCCACGGCGAGCCGTTACCTCACCAGTTTCGCCAAATTGATCCGCAAGAATTTGGATGCCAGCCAGAACGATACCACCTCGCTGGCGGAGGAGTTGGAACGGCTGGAACTATACCTCGTCCTGGAGCACATGCGCTTCAAGGACAAGTTCGAATACCGGATCACCATCGAACCCGGGGTCGATATTGGTCAGGCCAGACTGCCCGCCATGATGCTCCAACCGTATGTGGAGAACAGCATTTGGCATGGGATCCTGCCCAAGGACGGGTCCGGGACCGTGGACATCCGGGTCCGGCGCACACCGAACGACCGTCTCGAGGTCCGAATTGAAGATGATGGCATTGGGATGGAAAGCAGCTTGGAAGCCAAGGCAGGTGCTTCCGGTGACCATATCTCACGGGGCATCGAGATAACCAAGGGCCGGGCCGACGTGCTTAGGAAACTGGAACTCACCGATATACGTATCACAGGACCTGAAGACAGGCTGGACCTGGCAACCGGCCGCTCCTTAGGCACCCAAGTGACCATTGAACTTCCGTTGACGGATGGTTGGAAAAAGGCCGGCCAAGGCTTGCAAACCGCTGAAGGACAGCTTACATTTGATGCTGATTAGGGAATTTCCAATGCGCAACGCACTCCCCTTCGTCCTTCTTTTCGCCCTGCTGGTCACGTCATGCAGCAAGGAGGAAGCCGTGCAGCCGTGCAATTCAAGCGCACACCAAGAAGAAGGCGTGGCGAAAGGACTACCTGTGGTGACCGAAGCTCCGGATGTTTCTTCCGATGTTGATCCTCAACAAGGTGCAACCGAACCCGGAACGCGTCCTCCCACTGATGATCCGTCCGGTATCAGCGATGATGGTGACGACCTCTCCGATAGCGAGAAGAGCCGTAAAAAGCGTCGCTGACCTTCCTTTTACAATGAACATTTGAACGCCCCGGTCCGGGGCGTTCCTCTTTCCCATGACCCGTTCCCTCTTCACTGCGTGCCGTTCCTCGGTGGGTGCATAAAGGGTCTTCCGCATCGCTCTAGATTCCTGTTCAGAACAAGCGGACCATGGAGCAAACTTCGACTGACCACGTGCATCGTTTGGTGCGGTCCATGACCGGCCCTGAGAAGCGCTACTTCAAGGTCTACACCGCACGGTTGGCGCCTAGCGCCCACAAGAACCAACAAGCTCTCTTCGATGCGATCTGCGCGATGGAGACCTACGACGAGAAGGCGCTCCTGCATCAATTCCAGGACAGCCGGTCGGTGAACCACTTCACAACAACGAAGCACCGCCTTTACGATGCAGTGCTCCGGAGCCTGACAGGATTCCATTTGGAGAATTCCATTGATGCACGCCTCGGAAGACTACTGCACCAGGTGGAAGTGCTGCACGACAAAGCACTTTACGACGATGCGGAACGCATGCTCATCAGCGCTCGTCGTCTGGCGCGCGCGCATGATCGACGACCGGCTTTGCTCAGCATCGTTCGGTGGGAGCAGCGCTTGTTGGAACGTTGCAACTACGCGCAGGCCGACCCCCGGCGCCTGGAACAATTGATCGCTGAAGGAAGATCGGTGCTTGCGGAAGAGGAGCAAGTGAACACGCTCTGGGAGTTGAAGAGCCATGTATTCATGGGACTCTACCGTGGAGGACAAACCCGCACGGCACATGCAACGGCTGGAATGAACGAACTGCTCGAGCATCCGCTCATGCAGGACCTGGGTCGTTTGAGCACCGCACGTGCGCGCTTCCTCTTCCACCATATACATGCGGCGGCGGCATTCTCAACGGGATCATTGGAACAATGCATGCGGCACTTGGAGGATGGTCATTCCGTTCTTGGTTCCGATCGTGACAAATTCATCGAGGAGCCCAACCTGGCGATCTCCACCCTCAGCAACCTGATCTATGTGAAGGTGGCCCTAGGGTACTTCGAGGCGGCGCAGATGCTGCTCCACGAATTCCACACGCTACCAAGCAATTGGAACATGCCGGAAACCGAGGACCTTGACCTGAAGTTGTTCGCGACCAGCACAAGCCTGGAACTCACCATCCACACACGCATGGGAGCGTTCGACAAAGCGTTGGAGCTACTGCCCGTGGTGGAACGCGGAATGGCGCACCATGCGGATCGCTTAGGGCCCATGCGCAAAGCGGCGTTCTATTACCTGATCGCATACGCCTATCTGGGCTCAGGACAAACGGACAAAGCGCTTCGCTGGATCAACCGGCTAATGAACGATATCCACATGGACGAAAGTGCGGAGATCGTTTCCTTCGGGCGCATCCTGAACCTGCTCGCCTTGCTTGATGCGGGCCAACTGGACCTGCTGCCTTACACCTTGCGAAACACGGGCCGCTTCCTCAGTACGCGCAAACGCATGCACCGGTTCGAGCCCATGGTGTTGGCCATGGTGCGCGGTGCGATGAAGACACGGAACGCGGAAACACGGAACAAGATCTACCGTACGTTCCTTGAACAATTACTTCCATTGGAAGCCGATCCATTCGAACGTGTGGTGTTCGATCATTTGGACCCGATCGCGTGGGTGCAAAGCAAGTTGAGCGGAAGACCGTTCGCCGAGCTGGCAAAAGAGCGGGCTTTGCGGGTAAGGGCCGCAGCATAGTGGCTAACCCTTCCTCAAGAACGCATCCCAACCCTGTGCCGCCAGGGAATGTAGGCCACCTTGTTTGTCCACAAGTTGGTAACCCGCAGGTGCATCCGTCATGTGGCCAATGATGCTCAAACTGGGACTGCCCTTGATCTTCTCGAAGTCCCCTTGCGCCACCGTGAAGAGCAGTTCATAGTCCTCTCCTCCGTTCAAGGCACAGGTAGTTGGGTCCAAGTTGAAGTCACGGGCGGTCTGGTACGTGGCGGGATCGATCGGTAGTTTATCGTCGTAAACACGGACACCAAGGCCCGATGCGCGCGCCAGATGGATGGCCTCACTTGCAAGACCGTCGCTGATGTCGATCATGCTCGTCGGCTTCACCTCCATTTTCTTCAATAACTCGATGATATCCCGTCGCGCCTCTGGTTTCAATTGCCGCTCGATGATGTAGTCGTGTCCTTCAAGATCCGGCTGCGCACCCGTCTCCTTGAACACGGCCTTCTCCCGTTCCAGGATCTGCAGGCCCATGTAGGCACCACCAAGATCACCGCTCACTACGAGAAGGTCGCTTTGGCCCGCACCGTTGCGGTAGACCAGGTCTTCCTTGTTCGCCGCACCGATGGCCGTAATGCTGATCACCAGGCCGCTGGTGCTGCTGCATGTATCGCCGCCGACGAGGTCTACTCCGTACTGCTTACACGCCAGCAACAGACCTTCATACAGCTCGTCAATGGCCTCCACAGGGAACCGGTTGCTCACCGCCAGGCCTACCACGAGCTGCCGTGGTTGTGCGTTCATGGCGTAGACATCGCTCACGTTCACGACCACGGCCTTGTAGCCCAAGTGCTTCAGCGGCATGTAGCTCAGATCGAAGTGGACCCCTTCCACAAGCATATCCGTTGTGATCACCTGGTGCAACCCTTGTGGCTCGATCACGGCTGCGTCATCGCCGATGCCTTTTACAGAAGTGACTTGCTGGTGTTGGACGCGTGAAGCGATGCGGTCGATGAGGCCGAATTCCCCCAGGGTGGAAAGTTCGGTGCGGGTCGTCGGGGTGTCGAACATGGGTGCAAAGGTCAGGTTGCCTGATCGAACATGACTTGCGCGGAACGTGGTCGCCCGCAAATGATGGCTTCTGCTACGGTTGTTTTCGAGTAGAAGAGGATGCTGATGCCTTGACCAGGTGAACTCTGGCACCCCACAACTGTTCTGTTCTGACCATTGGCCCGCACCCCATTGAATCGTACCTTTGTCAACCTTCTTGTTTAGACCGGTTCTAAATAAGAAATGTCCAATGATCAAAGTCTCCGAAAACGCCAAGTCCGAGGTCACCAAACTCCTTGGCATGGAGGGCCGTGGCCCCCAGCACTTTGTACGCGTGGGCGTGAAGGGCGGCGGCTGCTCCGGCCTCATGTACGACCTGATCTTCGACGACCAGATGAAGGACGGCGACAAGGTCTTCGAGGACAATGGAGTGAAGGTGGTGATCGACAAGAAGAGCATGCTCTACCTGCTGGGCACCACCCTGGACTTCAGCGGCGGCCTCAATGGCAAGGGTTTCCAGTTCATCAACCCGAACGCCAGCCGGACCTGCGGGTGCGGCGAGAGCTTCAGCATCTAATGTTCACCACAGAGTCACGGAGACACAGAGAAACCCAAATGAAGATGGAGGCGCGCACAAGCAAGGCATTTGAGAATTCGCATTCTCCGTGCCTCTGTGCCTCTGTGGTTTGAATTCATCATGGCACAGGACACCGACGATATCCTACGCGAGGTCACCTCGAAAGAGTACGCCTACGGCTTCGTCACGGACATCGAGAGCGAGAAGGCGGCGAAGGGCCTGAACGAGGACATCGTACGCTTCATCAGCGCGAAGAAGAACGAACCCGCGTGGATGCTGGAGTGGAGGCTCGAAGCCTACCGCATCTGGCTGAAGATGGAGGAGCCGCATTGGGCGCACGTCCACTACCCCAAGATCGACTACCAGAACAGCTACTACTACAGCGCGCCGAAGAAGAAGCCGACGCTCAACAGCCTCGACGAGGCCGATCCCGAACTGATCAAGACTTTCGAGAAGTTGGGCATCAGCATGGAGGAGCAGAAGCGCCTCGCCGGTGTCGCGGTCGACATCGTGTTCGATAGCGTGAGCGTGAAGACCACTTTCCAAGCCGCGCTGAAGGAGAAGGGCATCATCTTCTGTTCGTTCAGCGATGCGGTGCATGAGCATCCCGAGCTGATCAAGAAGTACCTCGGCAGCGTGGTGCCGCGTACCGACAACTATTTCGCCGCGCTCAACAGCGCCGTGTTCAGCGATGGCAGCTTCTGCTACATCCCGCCGGGCGTGCGCTGCCCGATGGAGCTCAGCACCTACTTCCGCATCAACGAGGCCATGACCGGCCAGTTCGAGCGCACGCTGCTGATCGCCGACGAAGGCGCGTACGTGAGCTATCTCGAAGGCTGCACCGCACCGATCCGTGATGAGCACCAGCTGCACGCGGCCGTGGTGGAACTGGTCGCGCTGAAGGACGCGGAGATCAAGTACAGCACCGTCCAGAACTGGTACCCCGGCGACAAGGACGGAAAAGGCGGCATCTACAACTTCGTTACGAAGCGCGGCATGTGCCTCGGCGATCGCAGCAAGATCAGCTGGACACAGGTCGAGACCGGTTCCGCGATCACTTGGAAGTACCCGAGCTGTGTGCTGAAAGGCGACTACAGCACCGGCGAGTTCTACAGCGTGGCGGTGACGAACAACCGCCAGCAGGCCGACACGGGTACCAAGATGACCCACATCGGCAAGGGCACGAAGAGCACCATCGTGAGCAAGGGCATCAGCGCGGGCTTTTCCAACAACAGCTACCGCGGCCTGGTGAAGATCGGCAAGGGCGCGAAGGGCGCACGCAACTTCAGCCAGTGCGATTCACTGTTGCTCGGCGATCGCTGCGGCGCGCACACCTTCCCCTACATCGAGAGCGAGAACCCGACCGCCATGGTGGAGCACGAGGCCACCACGAGCAAGATCGGCGAGGATCAGATCTTCTACCTCAACCAACGCGGTATCGAAACGGAGAAGGCGGTCTCGTTGATCGTCAACGGTTACTGCAAAGAGGTCTTGAACCAATTGCCGATGGAGTTCGCGGTGGAAGCGCAGAAGCTTCTCGCCGTTTCACTTGAAGGAAGTGTAGGATGATTGCTGATTCCTAATTCCTGATTCGCATGGCGACGATAGCACGGTTCGAGGATATGGAGATCTGGCAGCAGGCTCGCGAGATCTGCAAGGATGTCCACGCATTGTATTCCAAAGGGTCGTTTGCAAAGGACTTCGAGCTTGTTCGTCAGATCAGCCGGTCGTCGGGATCATGCATGGACAATATCGCCGAAGGGTTCGAACGCGACGGCAATAAGGAATTCTGTCAGTTCCTATCGATCTCAAAAGGCTCCATGGGAGAAACGCGGTCCCAACTCGTTCGCGCTTTGGACCGGGGCCATATTGCCCAAGCCGAGTTCGATGTGATCGTCCCCAAATGCCTCAAGGCGAGCAAGGACATCGGCAACTTCATGCGCTATCTGCGCAACAGCGACATGAAAGGTTCCAAGTTTGTTCGAAGCGCTCAGTGAATCAGGAATTAGAAATCAAGAATCTGGACATGTTGAAGATCGAAAACCTCCACGCCCGCATAGAAGGCAAGGAGATCCTGAAAGGACTGAGACTTGAAGTAAAGGCCGGAGAGGTGCATGCCATCATGGGCCCGAACGGCAGCGGCAAGAGCACGCTCGCCAACGTACTCGCTGGCCGCGACGAATATGAAGTGACCGCTGGCTCAGTGACCTATCAAGGTCAAGACCTGCTGGAATTATCCCCCGAAGAGCGCGCCTGGAAAGGCATCTTCCTCGCCTTCCAGTACCCGGTGGAGATCCCCGGGGTGAGCAACATGAACTTCCTGCGCACGGCCATGAACGAGACCCGCAAGGCCAATGGTCTCGCGGAACTCGGCGGCAAGGATTTCCTGACGCTGGTACGCGAACGTGCCAAACTGGTGGAGATGGACCCCGACCTTATGAGCCGCAACCTGAACGTGGGCTTCAGCGGCGGCGAGAAGAAGCGCAACGAGATCTTCCAGATGGCGATGCTCGAACCCAAGCTCGGCATCCTCGATGAGACCGACAGCGGCCTGGACATCGACGCGCTGCGCATCGTAGCAGGCGGCGTGAACAAGCTGCGCTCCAAGGACAACGCCTTCATCGTGGTGACGCACTACCAGCGCCTGCTGGACTACATCGTACCCGACGTGGTTCACGTGATGGCCGATGGCCGCATCATCAAGAGCGGGCCGAAGGAACTGGCACTCGAACTGGAGGCGAAGGGCTACGATTGGGTGAAGGAGATAGCGTGATCAGATGATGAGAACATCAGACGATCAGATAATGGAATGCCGCAGCCGCGATAAATGCACCTGTACCGTCGACCCACTGGGTCGACCCGCGATGCTATGAGCACAGCAACTGCAATAGATCCCAAGGCCACCGTGCTTCCGCTGCTCGAAGGCTCCACCTGGCCCAACGCCACCGAAGCCCTGGCCTTGGCGCACACGCTGCCCATCCCCACCACCAGGACCGAGGCGTGGAAATACACCCGCGTAGCGAAGCTGTTCAGCCAGCCGTACACCGCGCCCAAGGGTGATGCGACCGTCACACTTCCGGCTCGCCTTCCGTTCGATACCACCCGCATCGTCTTCGTCAACGGCCATTTCCGCGCGGACCTCAGCGATGATCTGAAAGTCGACAAGAGCATCGTTATCGACAGCCTGAAGCACCACCTCGCCCACGGCCCGGTGAAGGCCCATTACGGACAGGTCGCACCCATTGGTGATCGCCTCTTCACGGCGATGAACACGGCTGCCCCCACCGACGGCTTGATCATCCTCGCCACCAAGGGCACGAAGACGAGCAGGCCGATCCATGTACTTAACATCACCACCGATGGCGGGCAGTTGATCCAGCCCCGCGATCTCTTCATGTTGCATGAAGGCGCGACCGTGGAAGTGATCATTGAGCACATCGGCACCGACGCATCTTCCTCGCTGGTGAATAGCATCCGTGAAAGCGTGATCGGTGAAGGCGCGAACCTTAGCATCCACCTGCTTCAGAACGAAGCTGACGGCCCCGCCCACATCGGCCTCGATGGCGGGACGATCGGCGCGAAAGGTCGCTTCAGCATCGACTCCATTACGCTCAACGGTTCCCTGGTGCGCAACGAAGTGACCGTAGCACTCGCCGGTCCCAAAGCGCATGCGGAACTGAACGGCGTGTACGTCCTCAACGGCACCACGCACTGCGACAACCACACGTACATCGGCCACGACGTGCCGGATTGTACCAGCGACGAACTCTACAAAGGCATCATCGCGGAGAAAGGCACAGGCGTCTTCAACGGCAAGGTGTACGTGAAGCAGGATGCCCAGCGCACGCGAGCCTACCAGAGCAACTCGAACATCCTGCAAGGCGATGACGCGCGCATCTTCACCAAGCCCGAACTGGAGATCTATGCCGACGACGTGAAGTGCAGCCACGGTTGCACCATCGGTCGCTTGGATGAGAAGGGGCTGTTCTACCTGCGTTCACGAGGGGTGAGCGAGGCTGAAGCCCGGAAGATGCTTTCGCACGCGTTCATGACGGACGTGCTGGAGCGCATCACGAATGAGGACTGGCGGCAGCACCTTGCAGCGCTCATCAATGCCAAACTGGAAATGCTATGAAAGCGCTCAAATCGGCCCTTTTGACTACGTCCTGGCTACTGTCGTTAGGGTGTATAGGACAGTCGGATTCGGAAGTATCGGGCGACGTAGTTGCACCGGTCGTTTCGGCCCTCAAGTCCAACGTGCTCTACGTAGGATTCGAGAATCCATTGGCCATCGCCTTTCCCGGAATTCCTTGTTCCAGCTTGAAAGTTCTTTCCGACAATGGTGAGGTTACCGGAGCTAACTGTCAGTACTCGATTCTACCAAGGAACGTCGGCCCGGCGACCATCACGATAAGAGGAACGACACCTTCGGGACTGCCGATTCATGGAACGGCCTATTTCCGTGTTAGCGATGTCCCTTCACCCATACCGGTCCTCGCCGGACGAACACGACAGGATCGCACCGTGCAAAGAGAAGAACTTGAGAAGTCTCGAGGCCTGATCTTGAAACTGGCTGACTTCAACTTCGATGTGCTCTTCACGGTCTCACATTTCGAGGTGTGCATTATCAGTTCAACAAGGGGGGCGGCGCGGTATCCTGCGCAATCCTGGAAGTTCACCAGCGAGATGAGAGACGCTTTTCAGAGCTTGAAACCGGGAGAAGACATCCTCATACACGACATCCGAGCCATGGGTCCATCTGGCGAGGTGCTTATTGAAGACCTATACCTGGTTGTGCAGTGATGGTCAAGACCCCACGGGCGAGCCATATGACGGCGTATGACGTCGAAGTGATCCGTGCGCAGTTCCCGATCCTGAAAGAGCTGGTGCATGGCAAGCCGCTCGTGTACTTCGACAATGCCGCGACCAGCCAGAAGCCGCGCCGTGTGATCAAGGCCGAAAGCGCCTACTACGCAACGATCAACGCCAACGTACACCGTGGCGTGCATACGCTGAGCACCAAGGCCACTGAAGCGCAAGAGGCAGCCCGTGAGGCCATCCGCACCCACATCAACGCGAAGCACGCGCACGAGATCATCTTCACCAGTGGCACCACGGCGAGCATCAACCTGGCGGCGACCAGTCTTGGTCAACTGCTACTGAAGAAAGGCGACGAGGTGGTGATCAGCGGCATGGAGCACCACAGCAACATCGTGCCCTGGCAATTGGCGTGCGAAAGGCATGGGGCGGTGCTGAAGGTGATCCCGATCACGGAGAGTGGCGAATGGGATCTAGCCCAGATTCCGGGTCAAGCCCGGAATGACTTCTTCACGGATAAGACACGCATCCTCGCGATCAGCCATGTGAGCAACACGTTGGGCACGATCAACCCGGTGAAGAAGCTGATCGCCCAAGCAAGGAAGAAAGGCATCGTCACGGTGGTGGATGGCGCGCAAGCGGCTCCACACCTGAAGATCGATGTGCAGGATCTCGACTGCGACCTCTATGCCTTCAGCGGGCACAAGGCATACGGCCCAACGGGCACAGGTGTGCTCTATGGCCGCGAGGAACTGCTGGAGCGCATGCCCCCATGGCAAGGCGGTGGCGAGATGATCGACACGGTCACACTGGAGAAAAGCACTTGGGCGAAGCTGCCCTTCAAGTTCGAGGCGGGCACGCCGCACATCGCGGGCATCATCGGCTTGGGCGAGGCCATCCGCTGGATGCAGGACTATGACTTGGATGCCATGGCCGCGCACGAACGGACGTTGCTGGAACACGCGACGAAAGAACTGCTCACCATCGACGGTCTGCGCATCATCGGCACTGCGAAGGAGAAGGTGGGCGTGATCAGTTTCGTGATCGATGGCGTACACCACTATGACCTCGGCACCTTGCTCGACCAGCAAGGCATCGCCGTGCGCACGGGCCATCACTGCACGCAACCGCTGATGGACCGATTTGGCGTGAGCGGAACGACGCGGGCGAGTTTCGCGTGTTTCAATACGATCGCGGAAGTGGATGTGATGGTGGGTGGGGTGAAGAAAGGGGTGAAGATGTTGCGATGAAGAGTGTTCTATTCATAGCGTCCGCAGGCTTGCTACTTATTGGTTGTGGTCAATCAGATGCAACCCGAACTTCAGCCTCGGTGAACTTTCCTGACTCCGTATGGGTGAGTCGTACTTCGCCGGATAGTAGCATGCAAGCAACGGTGTATTACTGGAGAGATGCTGACGCTAACTTTCTGGCTCAAGAACGTTGGTGTCTCGGATTCGAGAAGAACGGCACCAAGTGGTTCATCGATCATGACTTGAGCGACGGGAAAGGCTCCTATGAGGGAGGCGTATTCGACCTGCAGTGGATCGATGAAAGGAGAGTTCGGATATTCCGTCGCATAGATGACCGAGATGCAAACATCGTGTTCGACCTAGAGCGGAACAGCTATAGCCTCGATAGCGCTTATGTCAGGACACCCAACCCACAGCCCTTCTTTCCCGGCCATGGCTTCGACATTGTCCTTTCAGCTAAGAACAATGGATATCCTTCATCATTGAAAGACACTCTTCGATGTATGAACTGGCAAATGAGCATGGAGCAGTGTTCGACCGCTCTCTCGACAATGCAGCCCATTACCGGAGAAGATTGGCATCACTTGTTCGAACATCTTCCGTGTCAAGTCATCGGCACAATCGACCAAGCGAATGCCGAGTTCTATTTCAACATGAATGCTGGTTCCTGGGCAAGCATTACTGATTCTTTCACGACACAGTATTTCGGAGACTTGTCCGGCCAATCAAAGGCGCTTTTCCTAACGAGTGCTTGGGACCCAAGTCGAGACAAATGAGTTCGCCAATATCCATCGCCCAAGCCCAACAAGAAGTGGTGGACGAGTTCGCCCTCTTCAGCGATTGGCAGGACCGCTACGAGCACCTGATCGAGCTGGGCAGGGACCTGCCGTTGATCGCACCGGAGAAGAAGACCGAAGAGAACATCGTTCGCGGTTGCCAATCGCGCGTGTGGCTCAACGCTGAGTACCGCGCTTCGACTCCGCTCAGCGCTGGCACAGTGCAATTCACGGCCGACAGCGATGCCATGATCACCAAGGGCCTCATCGCCTTGCTCGTACGCGTGTTGAACGACCGCACACCACAGGAGATCCTGAACACACCGCTCACCTTCATCGATACCATCGGCTTACGCGAGCACTTGAGCCCGAACCGCAGCAACGGCCTCAGCGCGATGATGGACCAGATGAAACGCTACGCCCTCGCCTATTCCTCCAAGTCATGACGCCCGAGGAGAAGAAACAACTGGAGGAGAGCATCATCAATGCGCTCAAGGCCATCTATGATCCCGAGATCCCCGTGGACATCTACGAGCTGGGACTGATCTACGACGTGGTGATCCGCGACGATGCCAGTGTGTACATCAAGATGACCTTGACCAGCCCGGCGTGTCCGGTTGCGGGGACTTTGCCCGGAGAAGTGGAGCAGAAGGTGGCTGGTGTGCAAGGTGTAAGCAGCGCCAAGGTGGAGATCACATTCGAGCCCGCATGGGACCGCACGATGATGAGCGAGGCTGCACAACTCGAACTTGGCTTCATGTGACCCGGTCCAATGGCGTTTGCAGATGACATCCTGTTGAATCCGGACTTCCTAGCCATTGCCGAAGTCCCAGGACTCACTCTTGGAGCCATATGGGAAAGCATCTGGGTCATTGACTTCAACCAAGAACGCACTTACAACATCGGTGATCTGGACGGAATGGTCGACATCGGTCTTGTTGCTGCAAATGGTACTTGGGCAATCACCGCCCGGGAAAAGATCCTCCTATGGAGAACCGGAGAGTGCACTGCTATTGAAAGAGATGATCTCGCTTGTGTTGAGGAGATCCAACTTGCCGGACCTGATCATGTCAAGCTCTCTGTTGACACAAACAACATGAATGGCAACCGTTCGGAGTGGATCTTCGGTATTCATGATCTGAGCCTAGGGAGACTCAGCTAATCACATTCACCACGGCGATGAGCAACGAACCCATCATCAACAAGGTCGCTTCGAGCGGGATCATCACCCTCGATCTGGAGGAGATCTACCCAGTTGGCGAACGCGTGGTCTTCGACCTGAAGCCGCTGTTGTGGCAGGAGGTCGCCTTGAAGGAAGATGACCTGCGCGCCTTTGTGAAGGACCATGACTGGTCAGCATACAAGGGCAAGTTCGTTTCGGTGCATTGCTCGGCGGATGCGATCATTCCGACCTGGGCATACATGCTCGTGGCTACGCACCTTCAACCCTTTGCGACGTTCGTGACGCAAGGCGATGCCGATCAATTGGAGCGGGCGGTCTTTACACGCTTCGTGCAACAACTGGATGTAGAGCCCTACCGCGCCGTTCGCGTCGTGGTGAAAGGTTGCAGTAAGATGCCCGTGCCATTGAACGCGTATGTGGAACTGAGCGCGAAGCTGCTGCCCGTGGTGAAGAGCCTGATGTTCGGCGAGCCCTGCAGCACGGTGCCGCTGTACAAGGCCCCGAAAGCATAGTGCGATTCCGTCCCGGCTCAAGGCCGGGATGACAGCCCGAAATGACATCTGTTACTTTCGGCGCTATGCGCTGGCTTCTCCCCTTCCTTGCGGTCTTCTTCTCCTTCGTCGTTGCTGCGCAGGAGAAGCCAGTTCAACACAGCGAGAACGGGTGGTACCTCTCACCGCACGGCACCATTCGCATTCTGGTGCTCTTCGTGGAGATCGAGTTCGATGTTACATCTGACAAGGACCCACAACCCGATGGCGCCACGCATTGGCCCAAAGGACAACTGCCGCTCTGGAAGGATGATGTGTTCGACCCCCATGCCCTGCCCGTGCAAAAGGCCAAAGTGTCCCGGTACTACCAGGATATTTCGCTTGGGCGCTACACCGTGTTGGGTGACTATGTCGATGAGGTCATACACCTGAAGGAAAGCGAATATGCCGGTGTGCATCACGCGCACAGCATCGGGACCATTGCTGTGAAGGAAGCGAACAAAAGAGGGTCGTTGAGGACGCATCACCACCTCAGCATCACCGACTTCGACCTTTGGAAGGATGGCGGGAAACCGGGGTTGCCGAAAGCAGCCGGACCAGATGACCCGTTCCGCTACGACCATGTCATGGTGATCGTGCGCAACAGCCATTTGCGGCATGGTACCGGTAGCACGGACTCCGGCAGTCCGGGCAAACTGTTCGGGTATGAGAGCGATACCCAATCGCGTTTCGGGGGCATGAACGACCTGCCGTTCGAGATCCTGAAACACGAGTTCAACCACTTGCTCATCGGCGGCAACAACTTCCACAGCGGTGGTGGCAGTGCGGCCCAATTCGAGAGCACCTTCATGAACCTGCAAGGGGGGTGGAGCATGATGGGCGCCAGTGGAAGCAGCCTGCTTACCTGTTCTGCATGGGATCGCGATCGTATGGGCTGGAAACCGGATGGCGTGGTACATCGGATCCGCTCGCGCGACACGGAAGGTCGTGAAGTGAACGCCGACCTGGATCCCGCGAAAGGGGACACAGGACTCTTCATCCTACGCGATTTCGTGACGACCGGTGATGCGCTCCGGATCCGTATGCCGTACATCCCCGAAGGCCAGTTGCAACAATGGCTCTGGGTTGAGAACCACCAGGGATTCCCGCGCAACGGAAGCCCTACGGACCGTTTCCATTGGGAGGCGGCGAACACCTGTGTAACGCCCATGGAACCCGGCCTTTTCATGACCATGCAGGTGGGCCGTGAGGAGCGCGAAGGGGAGAACATCTTCGGAGGCATCGCGGATTACCTTCGACCGGTCCCCGCGAACGGGATGTACGATCTGCGCCTGCGCGGAGACACGTTGCGCAACATGTGTCCGTTCGGGGGCACCTCTCTTGTGTTCGTGCAGGACGAGGATGCAGCGAATCCGATGACCGGGAACCACGAACAAGAATTGCCCGTTTACGATCGCGATGGTGATGGCCTGCTCCAACACAGTGAGCATTGGGTGCCCGGGACGCGCACTGCACGGGGCGAACCCGATGTTAGCGTCGTTTTCTCCGGGCGCCCTGAGCACGCCTTCCGTATGGACGGTGTGCGGCATCTTGGCATGTGTACGAACCCGTCCAGTACGAACATGCTCACACTGATCAGCACCGGAAACCGCGAGGTGCACAAACGCAAAGGGCCGAATGTTCGCACGTCCTACCTCAACGGGATCGGTGTGGAGTTGCTGGCGATGATGCCCAACGGTGATGCCACGGTACGGATCACCAACAATGATACCCGCATGCTGACCGATCAACGTTGGTGCTCGGACACGATCGTGCTGCCACCATTGCGTGGAAGAGATGGTCACTCGCTCACCATCTCGACCGGCAAGCGACTGCTTGTCGACCGTTCACGAACTGCAACACGCATGACAGAACCGGACAATGGCAAGGGCGGCCCATGGTACAGTGACCCGACCTATTTCCGTGTGCTACCCGGTGCCTCGATCCTGGTAGAGGACAAGGGCGTTATTGAACTGGCACAAGGAAGCACATTGGAATTGATGCCCGGAAGCGCTCTCCTGCTCGGGAAGAAGTCACTGCTCAAGGTCGAAGCCGGTTCGCGTGTGATCGTCTCCAGCGGCGTTCAACTACTGGGCAAACAACGCACGTTCCGTCGTCTGCGGAAGCAAGGTCGAATGGTGGATGCGGCCGCTCAGTAGGCGCGCACGTTCTTGCCTTCGCGGTAGTTGATGAAGGCGCGGTTCACCACGCGATTACCGCCCGGTGTGGGGTAATTGCCTGTGAAGTACCAATCTCCGGTGTGGTCAGGACAGGCAGCATGGAGGCCTTCGATGCTCTGGAAGACGAGCTTCACGTCGACGCCCAATCCTTCCGGCGTGAGCATCTCGGCGATCTTGTCGCTGATCTGCTCCGCAGTGAACGGTCGGTAGATGTCCTTCACCACGTTCTCCTGCTCTGTGAACGGCTTGGCCACCATGGCGAGCGCGCGATCGTACACGTCGTCGATGATGTTCTCCTGCTTGGTCTCTCTCAGCAACGCGATGGCCGCACGGAACGCAGCGAGGTCGCCCATCTTGGCCATATCGATGCCGTAACAATCCGGATACCGGATCTGCGGTGCGCTGCTGACCACCACGATACGTTTGGGCTCCAATCGCGCCAGCATCTTCAGGATGCTCTGCTTCAAGGTAGTGCCACGCACGATGCTGTCGTCGATCACCACCAGGTTGTCCACGCCTGCACGCACGGAGCCGTAGGTGATATCGTAGACGTGCGCGACAAGGTCATCCCGTGCATCATCCGCCGTGATGAAGGTGCGCAACTTCGCATCCTTGATCGCCACTTTCTCAAGACGTGGGCGCACGCCGAGTATCGCACGTAGTCGTGCGGGATCCGGGTTCGCACCCAATTCCAGAATGCGGCGCTCCTTCACTCGGTCCAATTCATCCTCCATTTCCTTCAGCATGCCATAACAGGCCACCTCGGCCGTGTTGGGTATGAAGCTGAAGACGGTGTTCTCGATATCGTGGTCGATCGTCTCGAGGATGGCCGGGCATACGCTTCTGCCCAGTGCGATACGTTCACGGTACACATCCCGATCGCTACCCCGGCTGAAGTAGATGCGCTCGAAACTGCACGCCCGTTTCTCCACCGGTTCGCGCACTTGCTCTTCGCCGTAAGAACCATCCTTGCGGATGATAAGCGCGTGGCCCGGTGTCAGTTCACGCACATCCTCCGTCTTCAGTCCGAACGCCGTTTGGATCGCAGGCCGTTCGCTCGCCACCACCACCACTTCATCATCGGCGTACCAGAACGCTGGTCGGATCCCGGCCGGGTCGCGCAGGACGAAGGCGTCGCCGTGACCGATCATCCCGGCAAGTGCATAGCCACCATCGAAATCCAACGCACTGTTCACCAGGATCTGCTTCACATCCAGCTTGTCGGCGATCACCTGGGTTATCTGTTTTTCCGAATAGCCCAGTTGCCGGTGGATCTGCGTGAGCCGATCGTTCTCCACGTCCAGGAAATGGCCGATCTTCTCCAACACCGTCATGGTATCGCTACGTTCCTTGGGATGCTGGCCAATGGAAACGAGCAGGTCGAAAAGCTCATCCACGTTGGTCATGTTGAAGTTGCCCGCGACCACCAGGTTCCGGGTCATCCAGTTGTTGAGGCGACGGCGCGGGTGGCAGTTCTCTTCCCCGTCCTTTCCGAATGTGGCGTATCGCAGATGGCCTAACAGCACCTCACCCATGTAGGGCATTACCCGCTTGAGGGCTTCCGGGTCGTTTGCGGTCTCGGGGTCGGCCTTCACCGCTTCCTCATACCCCTTGTGAATGCGGCCGAAGATCTTCTGGATGGCCTGTTTGTCCGTACTGCGGTCCCGATCGATGTAGTTGATCCCTGGGGCAGGGTCCAGCTTGATGGTGGCCACCCCGGCACCGTCCTGTCCCCGGTTGTGCTGCTTCTCCATAAGGAGGTACAGCTTATTGAGCGCGTAGAGCGGCGTTCCGTAACGCTGCTTGAAATGGGACAGGGGCTTGCGAAGGCGGATCAGGGCGATGCCACATTCATGCTTGATCGCGTCGCTCAATGGAGGGCCGCAGCGGCCGGTCCGGCGGTACGACCATCCGTCCCGCTGCCGGCTTTTTCGGCCCGGCAAAGGTAAGCCCCCAGCTACAGGAGGTCATTTTCCCGGTTCGGGAGCATTCGCCCGCTGGTCAAGCAACCATTTCGCCCAAAGCCTTGTCTTTCAAGGTAACTTGGCCTGACCTAGGATCCCCCTCCCACCTGTGCGCCCGATCTGGTCACTTCTCCTGCTCATCTCCAGCGGTTTCGCTTGGGCAGGTACCCCGCGTGCAACGTTCACCGAGAACAAGGGGCAATGGCCGGCCGATGTGCTCTACCGCGTCATGCTGCCGCACGGTGCTCTTTTCGTGGAAAGAGAGGCCTTCACCTACGTGCTTCAGACCGGTGGCGAAGCGCACGACCACGCAGTTGCTCAAGCGCACCATGAACCCCTACGCTCCCATGCTTTCCGGGTCCATTTCGAAGGAGGGCATGCCTCTAGTGCGGTCGGTAGCTTGCGGCAGGAACACTACGAGAACTTCTTCCTCGGCAATGATCCAGCGCATTGGGGAACCGGTTGCGGCGTTTTCGGAGAAGTGCTACTAAAGGACGTTTGGCCCGGCATTGACCTAAGACTGGATGGCCGTGACGGATTGAAGTATGACCTGATCCTGGCCCCTGGCGTGGACCCGGACCTGATCCGCATGCGTTATGAGGGACATGACGGTCTCACCCTGAAGGATGGCGCGCTCATCGTAAAGACCACTGCTGGCGATGTGGTGGAGGAGGCTCCCATTTCCTGGTCTTTGTTCTTCGATGGGATCGACAACCACCGCATACCCGCGCCATCATCCTATAAACTCAAGGATAACACGATCACCTTCGATGTGAAGGCGCCCAGGAGTTTTCCGCTCACCATCGACCCTACTCTGGCCTTTGCCAGCTATAGCGGAAGCAGCGGCAACAACTTCGGTTTTACGGCCACTTACGATGCCGGTGGCCATCTCTACGGCGGCGGCATCGTGTTCGATGTTGGCTACCCGACCACGCTCGGTGTGTTGGATGACAGCTTCAACGGAGGTACCATCGATGTGGGCATCAGCAAATGGTCCGCGGATGGGGCCAGCCTAGTATGGAGCACCTACATCGGCGGCACCGGCAATGAATCGCCGCACAGTATGGTGGTGAACGAGAACGATGAGCTGTTCGTGTTGGGCAGCACCGGTTCGTTCGATCTACCTACTACGCCGAGTTGTGCTGACAATAGTTTCGGCGGTGGGCCGGCCTTGACGTTCATCATCGGATACGGCTATTCGCAACCCAATGGCACGGACATGTTCGTGGCCCACCTGAACAATACGGCGACGACGTTGCTTGGCTGCACGTACATGGGTGGACCGGAAAACGACGGCATCAACAACGACCCTGCGCTGGCCCACAATTACGGTGACTCGTTCCGCGGTGAGATCATCGTGGATGCCAACGGCGATCCGGTGGTGGCCAGTACCACGGCCAGCAGCGGCCTTCCTGTCGTTGGCGGGCCCCAAACAACCTACGGTGGCGGAGCACAGGATGGGTACAGCTTCCGGCTTGATCCAGCGTTGACCTCCATCTTATGGTCCACATACATCGGAGGTTCCGGCGCCGATGCGACCTATGGCGTACAACGGGACAGCAACAACGAACTCTTCCTGACGGGTGGTACCACAAGTGCGAACTTGCCCATGGTGGGCACACCGCTCAACGGCAGCCTATCCGGTGCGACGGATGGTTTCATCATGCGATACAACGCTGCGGGCTCGCTCGTTGGATCGACCTACCTCGGGACATCGGTCTATGATCAGTGCTACTTCGTGCAGTTGAATACCAGCGACGAGGTCTTCGTGGTGGGCCAGACCCATGGCAGCTATCCTGTGTCTCCGGGACGTTACAACACGGTGGGTGGTTCGCAGTTCATCCACAAGCTGGCCCATACCCTCAGCACTTCCCTGTGGAGCACGCGTTTCGGAAATGGCGACAATCAACAAGACCTCTCGCCTACCGCGTTCCTGGTAAGCGATTGCGGGCAGATCTACTTCAGCGGTTGGGGCGGAACGGTGAACGGATCCGCTGGCAACCCGACCAGTACGACCAACGGCATGCAGGTTTCTGCTGATGCCTTCCAAGGAACCACCGATGGCAACGACCTCTATTTGATGCTCTTGGAACCAGAGGCCGTGGCCTTGAACTACGCTACGTTCTTTGGCGGAAGCCTGAGCCCGGAACATGTGGACGGTGGCACCAGTAGGTTCGACAAGAACGGTACGGTATACCAAGCGGTATGCGCCGGCTGCCAGGGCAACAGCGATTTCCCCACCACACCCGGAGCGTGGAGCAACACCAACAACGCGTTCGGGTGCAATCTCGGGGTCCTGAAGTTCGATCTGGCCCAAGGGCAAGCGAACATCCAGATCGACGGGCCGAA
>Ga0075163_10002433_pt1 | contig 24999 bp, 9 predicted proteins | sample JI1023141ADNA_FD_71478 | JGI IMG/M metagenome (GOLD analysis project Ga0075163, IMG submission 71478) | Wastewater effluent complex algal communities from Wisconsin, to seasonally profile nutrient transformation and Carbon sequestration -... | ecosystem: Engineered > WWTP > Effluent > Algae... | reverse complement strand
GGGCAGATAAGTTTCACTCTGCGTGCAACGGTGACCACGACGGACGATCTGGACTTCGCGGTCTGGGATGCCGGGGCCACTCCAACCGCGAGCCTGCCGTTCGTATCGCCTAGCGTATGTGCGCCGGTAAGTCCGCCGATCCGCTGTTCGAGCGCCCGCGTGAACGGCCCCACAGGATTACTCCCCTACTTGCCGAACCGGTTCAGCGAGGGCACCGGAGGATTCGGCTGGCTGAGCCCGCTGACCGTGCAGGCGGACCACGTTTACATGCTCTATGTGGTGAACACCGTCATCGGCACCACCCCACGTGATTTCCAGGTGCAATGGACCCAATTATTGGATGAATTCGGCGCACCCGATAATACGATCCTCGATTGCGACCAGCTGATCCTGCCGGTCGAACTCATCACCTTCGATGCGAAACCGATGGCCGATGATGTACTGGTAAGCTGGAGCACGGCAACGGAAAAGAACAGCGACCATTTCATTGTCGAGCGCGCGCGAGATGCCAGCACCTTCGCTCCAATAGGTGTGGTGGATGCAGCCGGCTTCGCGGTCACACGCCACGATTACGGGTTCACGGATACCGACCCTTTCCTTGGCGCCAATTACTACCGGCTCTGCCAGGTGGACCAGGATGGTGTCTCCACATACAGCGATATCGCGGTGGTGAATTTCGATCGCTCCGGAAAGGACCTGTTGGTCTTCCCCAATCCGGCTTACAGCTCGGTACAGATAACCTCGGCCAAGCCGATGAACGGATCGGTGACATTCTCCATCGTGGATGCGACCGGGAGGATAGCCTTATCCACATCGATCAATGCCGACGAGGCATTCCAGACCAGCATGGACGTTTCCGGTTTGGCGAACGGGGTGTATGTCATCCTCGCAACAAGCAGCGGAACAACGTTGGGCACGGCCCGATTCGTGAAACGCTGATCTTCTTCCATAGCTAACCCACTAACGACGCTCATCCTTCAAGGGGATCCGGCCCATCCATAGTTCCTCACCTCACCTAAGGATAACCACCATGGACAATACCCTTACCCGACTTCACCGCTCTCGCAGATTATTGAAATTCGTGCCCATCTGGGGCCTCGGATTTGCACCTTTAGTGTCCATTGCCCAGGAGAATTCGCTGGTGCGCGTATGGAACGAGCAAACGCTCAAAGCCATCCGCAACGATCTGGCGCGTCCCCCGGTGCATGCGCGCAACCTGTTCCATGTGAATGCGGCGATGTACGATGCATGGGCTGCGTACGACACCAAAGCACAGCCCTGGTTATTAGGCCGCACGGTGGGCACTTACACCTGCGCGTTCCCAGCGCTCACCATGCCTGCCGACGTTGAAGAGGCCAGGAAGGAGGCGCTGAGCCATGCGGTGTACCGCTTGCTTCGGCACCGCTTCTTGAACTCGCCGGGATACGGCGTCACATACGGAAGGCTGGACCACCTGATGGACAGCTTGGGCTACGACCGCACCTTCACCGGTACGGACCCGACAGCGGGAGGTGCAGCAGCCCTTGGCAACTACATCGCACAGCAGTACATCGCCTTCGGCCGCCAGGACGGAAGCAACGAGAATGGCAACTACGCCAACCAGTACTATGCGCCCGTGAATACAGGGCTTCCGATGATGCTTCCCGGCAACCCGGCCATGAACGACCCCAACCGCTGGCAACCGGTAACACTGCCCAATTCCATTGATCAGGCAGGCAATCCACTGTCCTCCACACCGCCCTTCGTAGGCGCCGAATGGGGCAACGTGGTACCGTTCAGCTTGGGTGATGCGCAAGGGGATACCTACAGCCGCGATGGGCATGACTGGAGAGTCTACCTCGACCCCGGCGCGCCTGCGCAGCTGGATATGGCAACGCCGGACGGCATGAACTCCCCGTTCAAGTGGAACCACTTGATGGTCTCCATCTGGCAGTCGCACTTGGACCCCTCCCAGGATGTCCAATGGGATATCTCTCCGGGCACTCGCGGCAACAACACATCCTACCCTACCACGCAAGCGGAATACGAGAGCTTCTACGACCTGTATGGCGGTGGCGATAGCAGTCCAGGCCATGCCGTGAACCCGGTGACGGGGTTGCCGTACGCACCGAACCCGGTGGACCGTGGCAACTATGCCCGCGTGCTGGCCGAGTTCTGGGCTGATGGTGTGGACAGCGAAACGCCGCCAGGCCACTGGTTCGAGATCCTGCACAACGTGATGGACCTGCCTGCCTTTGAACGTCGGTGGATGGGGCAAGGTGAATTGATGGACACGTTGGAGTACGATGTGAAGATCCACTTTGCATTGGGGTGTGCCATGCACGATGCGGCGATCACGGCGTGGGGCATCAAGGGGTACTACGATTCCGTTCGTCCGGTAAGCGCGATCCGCTACATGGGTGATCTGGGACAATGCACCGATCCGCTGCTTCCGCGTTACCATCCTGCCGGTGTGCCGCTCATACCCGGCTACATTGAACAGGTACTTCCGGGTGATCCGTTGGAAGGCCCGAACCAGGAGCACCTCAACAAGATCAAATTGTACACCTATCGCGGGCCCAGCTACATCACCGCGCCAGCCACGGATGTGGCCGGTGTGGGCTGGATACTCTCGGAGCAATTCTGGACCTATCAGCGCCCCACCTTCGTGACGCCACCATTCGCGGGGTTCATCTCCGGTCACAGCACCTTTTCACGCACCGCTGCAGAGGTCCTTACAGCCGTTACCGGCAGCCCGTACTTCCCCGGTGGCATGATCGAGTATGTGATCCCGCAAAATGAATTCCTCGTCTTCGAGGATGGCCCGGATGAGGAGGTCCGCTTGCAATGGGCCACGTACCGCGATGCGAGCGACGCCTGCAGCCTCTCACGGATCTGGGGCGGCATCCACCCTGCCATGGACGATATCCCCGGTCGCAAGATCGGTATGGAGCTGGGACCGCTGGTCGTTGATGTGGCCAACCAACTCTTCCAAGCCGGTCCGGCCCGCGTGATCCAATCGGACATCTCACACACCATTCTTGGGCCGGCGCAAGCGGGCGTTCCATTTACGCTCACACTACAATTCGACCGCGCTATGGACCCCACGTCGGTGTTCACCATGAACTGCCCGCAGGACGATCCGTTCGGCACGGCATGTATGGCCCCCATACAGTACGTGTGGATCGCACCGGACCGTGTGCAAATGAGATCCTCGCTACTACCCGGCGTATTTGATCTCGCCGACATCAACATGGTGATCACGAATGCTACGGACGAAAACGGTCAAACCATGGCCCCGTTCGCACTCACACGACCATTCCGGATCGATACACGCCAGCCGATCATCACGACGGTGGGATCCGATCAGGACATCTATGCACGCGCAGACATCGGCAACAGCAGCATCACGTTACGGATCCTGTTCGATGAACCATGCGAGAGCGGCATTCCGCCGACCATTGCGCTCAGTGGCACACCCGATCCCGCCACGTTCCTTGCCCTGAACTTCGGCGCGAGTGCGTGGGTCTCGGACCAGGAATTCCATGCGGTGTACGATCTGCTCGACGTAACGACCGAAGCTCCGCTCATCAACGTTGCGGTGAGCGGAACAGCGGATCCCGCAGGCAATATTCAAGAGCCCTATGCTGGTGATGGTGTATTCGCGGTGGATACACGCAGGCCTTTGACCACCGACGTCTCTGTCGAAAGCGCTTTGTTGACCATCTCCGATGTGGGATCCATAGCACAAGTCATCACACTGACCTTCGATGAGGCGATGGACGAGAGCTACGAACCAACGCTTTCATTCACTGGCGCCGATCCTTTGGCCACAGCCTTGGAGCATGTCACCGGCCTGAGCGATTGGGACGATGACCACACCTGTCTAGTGACCTTCAGTCTTGCCAACACGAACGAGGAATTCACGGACCTGGAAGTCCTTGTGGATGGTTTCCGCGATGCAGCAGGGAATACGATCGACGCCGTCACTTTCGCCGACCTGTTCTCCATTGATACAAAGCGACCATCCGTTCTTAGCGCGACACCATCAACAATGATGGTGACCGATGCGCAAGCGGGCCAGGATGGTCTTCTTGTCCAAGTCGCCTTCAGCGAACCCATGGACCAGAGCGTTACTCCGCTCGTTCAACCGAGCGGGGAGGCCTCGCTTGCAGGAACGTTCTTGTATTCACCCGGCACTAGTTCGTGGTTGAGCAACACCCTGTTCGAGGCCGCATTCGATGTAACGGACGCCGGTGTGGAGGTGCAGGACGTGGGCTTCAACGTAGGCATTGCGCAGGATGCTGCGGGCAATAGTACACTCCCCGGATCAGCCGTTGCCACAACACTTTCAGTGGATACGCGCAATCCACTTCTACAAACGCTCACTGCGGACCCCTCGGCAGTAACCGACTCGGACCTCGGTGCCTCAGGATTGACGTTGCACGCCACCTTCGATGAACCCATGGACCAGACCGTAGCGCCGACCATCACCTTCGGCCCCGGCAGCGGTTTCGATGGCGTGTTCATACTCGATGGAGCCGCTTCGCAATGGTCAACATCCACACTGTATGAATCCGTCTACGGAGTACAGGCTGCTGTGATCGATGAAGAGAGTGTGCCTTGCCAGATCGCTGGCGCCCATGATGCGGCCGGGAACCCGATGGCGTCACTGACCGTTGCCGATGTCCTGAGCGTACAGCTGAGCGGTGTCGGTATCGATGAAGCGAATGCACTTGTGCCGCCGACATTCCTACCCAATCCACTGCCGAGCGGCAGTTCGTTGTACGTGAACAGCGATCGACCGCTCGGTGCGAACGACCTCACCGTCATGGACACCCAGGGGCACATTGTTCTTCGCACGCGCGTCGCGCTGTTTGGAACAGGCCCACAGCCGATCGCCCTGCCCGAACTGGCAGCAGGCATCTATGAGGTCGTCCTGGATGGCGCCCATCGATTCTCCACACGGATACTCATCGTTCAACCCTGAGCCGATGCGAACCTCCGTTGATCAAAACCCACCGTTGATTACCTCTCTCATGCAGGATCATCCACATACCAGACCAATGTGGTCCGCTCACGGACGCGTTGCCATCATTGCTTCCCTCTGCTACTTTGCTCCAGGCGTACAACAGGTATCCGCACAGGGCTATACCGATGTAGGCACGGAGCAAGGTCTAACTTTCACGGTGCCCGCTGGCGCCCTCTACTTCGATATCGGCACAGGAGTGAGCTTCCATGATATCGACGGCGACGGCCAGGATGATCTCTCCTTCGGGAACAGGAATGGCGAGCTGAAGTTCTTCAGGAACGTGAACGGCACCTTGGAGCCAATGCCGTCGATCGGCCCCACAACAGGGAGCACCAAGGCGGTCCTGTGGGCCGATGTGGACAATGACGGGGACTCCGACCTGTTGACCACCACCTTTCTGGGGAACGTACGCCTGTACCACAACAACGGTGACGAGACCTTTACCGATGTCACTGCAACAGCCGGTTTCGTTGCCAATACCAGCAAATACTGGGGTGCCTCTTTCGGCGACTACGACCGCGATGGTTTCCTCGACCTCTATGTGTGCACCTACATCTACGAATCCGAACCGTTCGGGTACCAAAAGGTCAATCACCTGTACCACAACGACGGCGATGGCACCTTCACCGACGTAACGATCGAATCGGGTACAGGGAATGGACTGAAAGCATCGTTCCAATCGGTTTGGATGGATGTGGACATGGATGGCTGGCCCGACCTGTACGTGATCAATGATTTCGTCGCTGGCAATACGCTTTACAGAAATAACCACGATGGCACATTTACGGACGTTACCGTTGCCCGTGGCCTTCTCGAAGGACCTGAGCATTGCATGAGCATCTCACCGTGCGATTTCGATCTGGACGGTGATCAGGACATCTTTATGTCCAATACGGGGATCTATCCGGAGGTGAACAACGCCCGTCAGATGCTGATGCTGAACGACGGTACTGGCACCTTCACGGAATCGTCCCATGAATACGGTATCGATGTGTTCGAATGGGGCTGGGGCGCGCTCTGGGTGGACCATGACAATGACGGATACCAGGACTTGTACCTGGGAACGCATCCGCACGTAGTGCCTGTCATTCCCCCGGCCGCTGACCTCTTTTTCAAGAACCAAGGCGGCACGTCCTTCGTGGCGGCGCCGGAACTCTTTTCCAGTTCAATGGAGCGTCACACGCACGCAGTGGCCCGTGGTGATCTGAACAGCGATGGATACGCTGATATCGTCGTGCATGGTCAAGATCCCTTCCCACCGCAGATCTGGCTCAACAACGGTGGTGATGCGCACTACATACGCATCGGTGTAGAAGGCACGGTCTCCAACCGCCAAGGCATTGGCACATGGATCAACGTGCATGCTGGTGGCAAGAAATACATGCATTACACGGTTTGCGGTGAGAACTACCTCGGGCAGAATTCACCCTATGTCAACTTCGGGCTCGGTGAGTCCGCTGTGATCGATTCAGTGGTGGTGCAATATCTGAGCGGACATGTGGACCGATATTACAATCTGCCAACGAACACACTTTACCGCTTCACGGAAGGCGAGACGTTCCATCCGACGATCCAAGCCGTAGGCGAGCTTGTCGTATGCGCGCCTGCAACGGTGGTGCTCGATGCCGGAGAAGGCAGTAGCTATGCGTGGAGCAATGGGGCAACGGAACGGTCCATTACCATCACGGCTTCTGAGAGCCTCCATGTCACTGTGACCAGTGCTTCCGCGATCGTTGCAGAAAGTGATACGGTCGATGTCATCATCGGAGCTGTTCCGGAAATAGTGGCCGATGAGCAAGATCCCACTTGTGCTGAAGAAGCCACGGGAAGCATCACATTGGAGAACTTGAGCGGGATATCCGCGCAAAGCGTTACGTGGGAAGAAGGTGGGACAGGAGCGCAGTTGAGCGATCTCGCCGCTGGAACGTACACGTATACCTACGTGGACGTTAACGGCTGCCAAGCCACAGGTATCGTGGAGTTGATCGATCCCGATCCCTTGTTCGTACTTGCCATCGCGGTTGCAGCCAGCTCCGGCGACAACGGTTCACTGTCATGGACGGTATTCGGCGGAACGCCACCATTCGTTTCCACCTTCGATGGTGAGACCGTGGAGGGGACGTCCCGATCCGATCTTGCACCAGGTGAGTACGCCTTGGAAGTGACGGATGCGAGCGGCTGTGCGACCAGCACGACCGTTGAGGTCGGAAGCAGCGTATCCGTTGGGGAACGATCCAACGAAACCATACAGGTCTACCCCAACCCGGTCGCTGAGGTGCTGTATATCGCAGGCGGTGGTCCATGGAAGTCTTGGGCGATCACCGATGCAAGTGGACGGATCGTCGGTAACGGGTCCAGTATTTCGAACGGACAGTTGGAAGTGTCCCGCCTTGCGACAGCCACATACACGATCGAGCTTATCGCGTTGGATGGAAGAGCATATCGGCAGCGCTTCGTGAAGCAGCCCTCATGCGGCGCCCTCGTTCCGTGGAAAAAGCGGAACGAGGGCGACCATTGCATGGTGCGTTGAATTCCCCCGAATTCAGGGTTTCCAATGCGTGCTTTCAACTTGGGTACGATCAGTTGCATGGAACGGTCTTTCGAAACGTCCATGTATACATTGATCCTTGGTTGAGCAACAACCGGGTATGGCCGAAGGTCGCTGGTGCAAAGAGATAGCATGTTCCACATGCGCGCCACGTTCACTTGCCGCACGCGCATAACATTGACCGAGCTGTCGAATCTTCCGGGTCTCGATGACGCGGGCTGACATCCCCATCGCAAGCGACAAAATGAACAGCGCCCGGTGCTATTCCCCTATCCGAAGCTGCCGATGACCGGTATCCAACCGTCACTGGTCGGACTGGATAGCCTCCGGCAGATGGGGTGCACTAGCGCGGTACGGTCCGGAAGACCAAACCTCGGACTGGAGGATCCTGCACAGGCACCGGTAATAGCAACGCCTGATAACGAAAAGGCCGCCCTGAGATAGGCGGCCTCCCGTAGCTACGTAGTTGACCTAGCGGACCACTTGCAATGGGCTCCACACCATGCGGTCGGTACCGCGCAGGATCAATACATAGCTGCCGACCGGAACATGCGCCAGGTCGATGGGGGTCCCTGTCCCCGTCGAAGCAGACACTTGTTCCTTATGTACCCTTCTCCCGGCAAGGTCCAGAAGTTCCACCTCCGTGCTGCCACCAAAACCATCAGGCAACACGAAATGGAACAGGTCCGAACCGGGATTCGGGTATATCACGAAAGCGCTTTCGCGCTGTTCATCCAAACCAACACCGCAACCATCTGAAAGGACCGGTGAGTTGAGGGAGCAGAGCACACCGTCGCCCTCGACATTGACGGTCACCGTTGTCGTGTTCGGGAACGGCCCAACGGTATATGTGCCAGCGGCCGTCACGGTGATCTCATCCGCCCCACCGGTATTGCCGATCAACATGGACCCTGCACTACCCATGGATGAGATGATCACGTTCACGGAGAATTCGGCCGCCACACAGTCATCCACGACCGTGAAGGTCGCTTCCGGAGCAGTGCAGCCATCATAGCACGAAACGATGTAGTTCCATGGCGTGGCCTGCCCACCCACACAGCTACCGGCGTCCGTGGAGGCCGCTTCCAAAAGGATCGTATTGCTTCCCACTTCGGAAAGGACCACGACCCCTGTCAGATCGCCACCGTTCGATGCGTGCAGCAGATCACCGAAAATGTCGGCTCCATTGTACACGCGCATCGCGTCCTCACCGGCCAGGGAGCCGCTCAGGAAACGGATACCGATGCGTTCCGAACCTGTTGCCTGGAAGACCCATTGACCTTCATCATCGTCTTGGTAACAATAGGTATACTCGTCAGGACCACAGCTCACCACAGGACAAGGGCCGTTGATCTGTTCCGTTGAAACGGCACTGCAATACGCGTTCAATGTGTTCCCCGCGGTCACGATCACCGGAGTTCCGATGGGGAACGGGCCTGAGGTGTACGAGCCCGGTGCATTCGCAGTGACCACTGGTGCACCACCATCGTTGGTGATGCTGATCGTTGTGGCCGATCCCATGTTGAAGATGCCGACCTCAACGAAGAACTGATCGTTCGCGCAATCCTGCTCCACCGAGAAATTCGCCAGGACCGGATCGCAATCCACGCAACCCACTTCCCATGCCAGTTCCTCCAGCCATTCCGTGGTGGCACAACTGGACAGTTCATCGGCGGAGATCTTCAAGGTGAGCGCTCCACCGGTGGAATTCACCACCTGCCCGGGCAAGGTGCTGGTCACATCACTGGAGAAGATCTGGGTATCGTTGATGGTAGGCCCATCGTAGCATGTGAGCACATCACCCACACCAATGGTGCCCGCTTGCAGGATCAGGCGGAGCGGATCGCCCGTGCTACTGATGTAGGTCCATGTGCGTTGATCGTAGTCCACATAACAATAGGTTTCCTGCAATGGAGCTTGCCCACAGGTGATCGGCACCAGAGCAGATGTATTGATCGCATAAGGTGCGCTCCACTCGGGTGTTTGCGCGGCACAATGCGCACGAACGTAGGCGAACAATTCCTGTCCCAAGGGCAGATCGTTCAATGCCGCGGTGGTCGCGGAAAGTCCATTGCCGGATGCGATCGGTGTATCGGTCGGGTCACCTGCTGTGACAACATAGTCATAGGTGGTCGCACCGAACGTGGGGTTCCACGTAAGCGTGGCGTTCAACTGATCCCCAACGAAGACGAACTGATCAACGAGGATCCCGAAAACGGAACATGCCGGAGGCGACCATGTGAACGTTGTGCCTATCGGCAAGTTCGTTGCTGATGAGGGAACACGGCATGTTGCATCATTCGCCGTACCAGCCACGCTCGCAGTCCAGTTGTATGGGTCGACCGTGACAGAGCGATTGTTGAAGTCCGCAGGAGTTTCTCCGCCGAGACCCACTTGACCGGTAACGGTGCCGACCGGGGTCATAGTGCCGTACACCACTTGCACGGTCTGCGCGCTGGGTTCGCCACCGCCTTCATTGAGGCGGATCTGGAAAGCGTACGTGCCATTGGCTCCTGAGCGCTGGCAGTTGAACTCGGTGATGAAGGTCCTGTTCGGTGCCGTGCCGCTGGTCTTGATCTGAACGGGCCAGGAGCTGATGCCACCACCCGGTGCCATGTCCGCAGCGAAACCCGCGATGCGGTAACGCATCACGGGATCCAAGCCTTCGGGAGAACCGGAACTCAGCGGTGTGTATGCGTCGGGCCCGATGGGGACGAACACGGCGTTGTTGCCCAGCGATGAGCGTCCAAGCGCGATCCAGCCTTCCATGCTGATACCGACCCGGTCGAACGGGATACCGTTGAAATTGAACTCGAAGCCGATCGGCCAACCGTTCCCGGTCGTGGCTTCGCTCATCGGAATGGATTCACCCTCGGTCACGAAGGCATCATCATCAATGGCCAGCCAATCCGGCAGACCCACAAGGCCGATCGGTGTTCCACTGCCATTGATCGGTGCCCAAACTCCTTGCGTGTGCGAGAAGGTGTAAGCCGACACTTGGGAAAAAGCACCGGTCTCCGAAAGAACGATGAGGATCACCGGCAGGATGGCCCTGAGCGATCGGGGGAAGAAAGTTGTGTGCATTGCGCGTCGTGTGAGAGAGCGAGGCTGCGTTCTTGAGAGAGAGGAGTTCTTGTCTGGCGATGGAGGACCGCAGGAGCGCGGCCCTCCCCCACCAAGGTTCGATGGATCAATGCACGATCTGCACTTTTCCGGAATAGACGTGTTGGGTGTCGTTCATCATGATCATGTACGCGCCGCTGGGCAATGTTGTGAGGTCCAGTTCGAACACCTTGCCGGCGTTACTGGAAAGTCCTTTGCGCAGAACGATCCGGCCTTGCAGATCCAGCACCTGAAGGTCGACGCTGCCGTTCGATCCCTCGGGCAGTTCCAAACGGAACATTCCTTCGCTGGGGTTAGGGTACAATCGTAACGTGCGTTCAGCGCGCTCGGCGATACCGACCCCAGTGCAATCGTAGGTGAGTTTTGGAGAGGTCCAGGAGCACAGCACGCTCGCGCCGACGACCTCCACATTGACCTCATCCTGAGAATCGAACGGGCCCACGGTATACGTGCCGATGGCCGTAGCGGTAACAGCGGGTGCACCACCGTCGTTGGTGATGGAAACGGTGCCCGTCGAACCCACGGCGGTCAAGTTGACCGTGATGCTGAACTGCTCATTGTCACAATCCGGGCCCACTGCAAAGCTGGCCGTTGGTTGTGTGCAGCCATCATAGCAGGCAACCACATAGTCCCATTCCGTGGCATATCCGTCCTCACAGCTCAGCACGCCATCCGATGCAGCTGTCAGCAGCAAGGCGAAATCGACGTTCGTACTGGTGACAAGTTCATTGGCCAGATCGCCGGAAAGGTCGGTTGGCGTGGTCAGATCGTCCACCCCGTCATAGACCCGTGCGGCGTCGGCGCCGTAGGTGCTTCCGCTCCGGAACCGGATGCCCACCGGCAGCCCATCACCTTGGTAGAGCCGTTGCATGTTGTCATTGTTCAGGTAGCAATAGGTATAGTCCGTGGGGCCGCAATCGACCACGGGACAGGGGTCATTGATCAAGGGTACGCTCGATACGTTGCACAAGCTGTTCACCAGATTCTCCAGGGTGATCACAACGGGTTCCCCCGCCGCAAACGGACCGACGGTGTATGTGCCCGTGGCGGTCACCGTAGATGGAGCAACCTCCTGGCTATTGGAAATGGAAAGGCTTGTTGCAGAGCCCATGCTGACCAAGGTGACCTGCACATCGTACTCGAAAGCCGCACAATCCTCATTGGTCACCGCGAATGATGCCAGTGGCGCCGTGCAATCCAGGCAGCCGACCGTCCACTGCAACGCTTCAATGAACTCGTGTACCTGGCAGCTGCCGTTCTGCGGAGCATACAGCAGGATGGTCAAATACGAACTGGGTGTGGAAGTGAAGACCTGACCGGGAATGAGCCCACCACTCGCCGATGACCAGAACGGAGTACCGGTTGTATCCGGACCGTAGAACACCTCCAAGGTATTCCCTGATTGCATATTACCGGCCAGCATGTTCAAGCGCACACCGGAAGTTCCGTTGGAGGTGGAATAAGTCCACACGATCCGATCACCAGTAGCGTAGCAGTAATCCTCCTGAAGGATATCACCGCCACATTCGAGTACAGCCCCTCCCTGGCTGCGGAAACGTGTTGCCGCGCTCCAGTCACCAGGCTGCCCGCCGCAACGCGAACGAACGAAAACGTAGTAGTAGGTCAACGGTTCCAATCCCTCCACCAGGATCGAGACCTCCTCGGTGTTGCCGGTGTTAATGGCATTGGGATCCGCAGGGTCATCGATCGTCGCGATAACGTAATCGTACGATGCTGCATCCGGAGGAGAGGTCCAGCTGACAAGCGCGCTGTGGAAGGTGATCTCCGTCACATCCACGGGCCAGGCCGGTGGTGGGCAGGTGGGCGGGGACCAACGGAACTTCAAGCCGGGTACAGGAGGGATAGCGCTCCCTGCAGAGCCGAACGGATCAATGATACCAGCAACACAAACGCTGACACTGTCCACACCCGGTACTGTAGTGTTCCAGTTGTAGACGAAGCTGGGCTCCAAGTATGGGGTCATTCGGTTGTTATAGTCGGTGTTGTTCTGGCCACCCAGTCCGACTTGACGCGATCCACTGCCCCCATAGCCCCATTCCATTTCGCCGAAAGCGACGTCCACAGTGTTGGTCGTCTCGGTCAACCGGATCTGGAAATTGAGACGGCTATCGTCCGTGCTGTAGGCGTTGCGGAAGTCCTTCCACTCGATCACACAAACGCGATTGGGAGCCGTACCAATGGTAGCGACGCGGAAGGAGGAGACCGGCCCACCGACCGAGCTCATGTCCTGCTGACGCATCCCGGTAAGAGCATAGCCCGCGATCCTGTTCCGCTTGTACGAAGGGACCGGACTGTTGTAGTCATGCGAGAGCGGCCGACCCGCAGGGTGATCGGACGTGAAGATCCAGATCGCATTGTCGCCATCGGTGGATTTGCCGAAGCTGATCCAACCACCAGTGCTGATCCCGATGCGATCGAACACATCCCCGTTGTAGGTGAAGTTGAAACCAATGGGATAACCCGGGCCGAAAACCGGTGTCAGGTACCCGCCGAAGTTCGTCACGCCATCAGGCAACGCTGGATCGGCGAATGAGGTAAGCTCGCTGTTCGGCGGATTGAAAACGGGTACACCAAGCGTATAGCCACCATCGGCAGGGCTCAACGGCACATAGGGCCCGGACACTTGTGAGAAGGAATAGAGGCTCACCTGCGCGCTGCTAACGGAGGGTATGGCCAGTGCCGAAGCGAAGTAGAATGCACTGTGCGCTCGCCGGAGGACATTGTGAAGACGGGTCATGATCGGCAGGGTTTCTTGTCTTAGTGGAGGATGTTCACTTTACCGGTGTACCACAATGCCTCATGGCCCAGCGTCGTGAGGTAAAGACCATCGGGGAGATGAGAGAGGTCCAGGACGATCTCGTTACCTGCACGTCCTACAACAGTTTGCTGTGCCACCGAGCGGCCTGCCATATCACGAACGGTTAGGACCAAGCTCCCATCGGCACCTTCGGGTACCACCACACGTAGGATGCCTTGGCTAGGATTGGGGAACAGTTGCAACGTCCCGACCGTTTGCTCATCAATACCCACCGAGCAATCGTAGGTCAGTTCCGGGGAGGTCCAGGAGCAGAGCGCACTGGCACCGACCACTTCGATCTTCACTTCATCCAAAGAAGCGAAAGGACCAACAGTGTACGTGCCAATGGCGGTAGCGCTAACAGCAGGTGCGCCGCCATCATTGGTGATGGAGACAGTACCCGTGGAGCCCACCGCCGTCAAATTCACCGTGACGTTGAATCCGTTGGGGCACGCAGGTACCACAGCGAACGTGGCCGTTGGTTGGGTGCAACCATCGTAGCACGCCACCACGTAATCCCATTCCGTTGCATAACCATCCTCACAGCTATTGAAGGCATCGGATTCCGTGGCCAGCAAAAGGGCGAGGTCATCGTTCGTGCTTGTGACAAGCTCATTGGCAAGATCACCGGAAAGGTCAGTCGGTGTTGCCGAGAACTCGTCCACCCCATTGTACACCCGCACAAGATCGCTCCCGAAGGTGCTGCCACTGCGGAATCGGATACCCACTGGCAGACCTTCGCCTTGGTAGAGGCGCGGGACGTTGCTTCCGTTCAAGTAGCAATAGGTATAGTCCGTCGGACCGCAATCCACCGTAGGACACGGCGCGTTGATCAACGGCACGCTTTCCACATTGCAAAGTGGATTCACAGGATTCTCCATGGTGATAATAACCGGCGTTCCGGCAGCAAATGGACCGACAACGTGCACGCCTACCGCAGTGACCGTCGTGGATGCGACCCCTTGGTCATTGGAAAGGATGACGCTACTCGAGGAACCTAGGCTGACCATGTTCACTTGGACATCGAACTCCAAGTTCTCGCAATCCTCATTCACCACACTGAATGCCGCCAATGGGGAGGTGCAGTCCAGACAGCCGACGGTCCAGGCCCATGGCGTGAACCATGGTTGGCTTTCACAGCTTCCCGCGTCAGTGATCAACTTCATGGTCATGTATGGTCCCGTGGAGGTGAAGACCTGGCCGGGCAGAACGTCTCCCCAACCAGCCACGTAGGCCGGTGTACCGACCGTATCAGCGGCGTACCAAATACGGAACGAAGGGGTCGGCCCTGTGGAGCCGACGTACCCTTGATCGAAGACCGCACGGACGGCGGACGTTCCATTGGACGTGGAGTATTTCCACACGACCGAAGTGTACTGGCTGGAACAATGTGTTTGTTGTATCGCCGCTTCGCCGCACGTGAGCACCGCGCCCCCTTGTGTGAGCAGTAAAGTGCCCAAGCCCCATTCACCGGCACCTGCTGCGCAAATGGACCGAACGAAGACATAATACTCAGTTTGCGGTTCCAGTCCTGTGATCAGAACGGATACATCCTCTTGCGCACCACTCGCAACGACAGGGCCGTCCGGATCGTTTTCGGTGCTCACGACGTACTCGAACGAAACGGCATCGGGGTTATAGCTCCAGGTCAGCACGGCCGAACCGAACGACACCTCGCTAAGCCCGATGGGCCACGTCGGTGGCGCACAAACAGGCGGCTCCCACCGGAAGGTGAGACCAACTTCGGGATAAACACCCGAGTATGCATCACCGAAAGGACTTGGGTGGGCTGCCGTACAAGCGTCGGTATTGGTTTCGCTCGCCACCGTGTTGTTCCAATCATATAGGAAACTCGGCTCCTCGGCCACGGTCATGCGGCTGTTGAAATCCTCGTTCGTCACACCACCCAAGCCGATCTGTGGCGCACCAGCGGGGTAACCCGAACCCCAATCCATCGGTCCGAAAACGACCTCCACGGCATTATCTGCTTCGTTGAGGCGGATCTGGAAACAGATGCGGTGGCCCCAGTTATCATAGGTGGTCTGGAAGTCGATCCACTGCACCACGCACACCCGGTTCGGAGCAGTGCCGATGGTGGCCACGCGGAAAGAAGATGCGATGTTATCCGGGACAGGACGGTTCTGCGCACGCAACCCACCAGCCCCATAGCCGCAAACTTTGTTGCGCTTGTATTCAGGGAAGGGAGCATTATAGCTGTGGTACAACGGACGACCCGCTTGGTGATCGGAGGTGAAGAGTGCAACGGCTTCTTCTTCAAGCTCTGATTTGCCGAAGCTGATCCAGCCCATGGATGAAATACCGATGCGATCGAACACATCCCCGTTGTAGGTGAAGTCGAAACCGATCGGGAATCCTGGACCGACGCCATAACCGAGGTAGCTTCCGCTGAAGGCGCCTTCCAACTCGGCGGGATCCACATACACCCGTGTATCGGCCGTGGAGGGCGTGCCCAATTCATACCCCCCGTTAGCGGCGGTGATCGGCGTCCATGTTCCACTCACTTGTTCGAACGTGTACAAGCTCACTTGCGCGAACGACGCGGTGGTCATAAGCGTTGCCACTGCGAGAGCGGTCTTGCGAAGACCCGTCATGCACCAACGATAAGAGAGTAGGGACTGTGCCATAGTTTTGGGTTGAGAGGAGAAAGAATGTTTCAGGGGATCTTGAGAAGCGGTGCTGTACGGAGCGTTCCGTTGATGCCGACGAACTTGAGGAAATGCACACCCACCGTCCATTGGGAAATATCGATCGTCGTAGGACCGGAAGCGTTCAGTTGTAGTTCGTGTTCCGTTCGTCCCGCAGCATCACATACGGTGAGCACACTTGGAGAACCTGCGGCAGTGCCATCCGCTTCTATGCTGACCAAGTTGTCCGCAGGGTTCGGGGATATCCGGAAGTGCTCCCGGTCGTTGGCCCCAATACCCGATTGCACATTGCACGGATCCGCACTACCGAGCAATTGTGTCATGCCCGTATTGTCCGGGTCCAACCAGTTCTTCAATTTCTGGGTGGCCGTATTCGGGTTGCCCGTCCAGTGATAGCTCATCTTGCCGAAGTAGGACGCCGTGCCGGGGTTGTCGCAGGAGAGGCCTCCGACACTGCCGGAGAGCGTGCCGATGACCAAGGCATTGCCCGATGCATCCTGTTTGAGCAAAGGTCCGCCACTGGAACCTTCCTCGGTAATACCGTGACCGTTCTCGGTAGCTGCCCAGTATACACGCCAATGGGATTGCAATCCGGTGGAAGCAGCCCAGTGCCCGGTGGTCAATGTTTGCGTGTAAGTGCTCACCTTCTTGGGAGCACTGGTAGGATGATGGAGACATACCCCATCGGCGGAACTTGTGGAGGTGGGCGTCGCATCCCATCCGGCGTAATACGGGTCGAAGGAATCGGGGATGGCGGCGTTCAATTCCAAGAGCATGAAGTCTGACCCCGCATTGCCGGAGTTGTCGTTGCTGAACGCCTTCAGCTGTGCACCGGTCCGGAATTGCGCTGTTGAGTATGTACCACCATTGCAACCGGAGAATTCGAAGTTGAAATAGAACTTGTACGAATTGAAGTTCGCGGCAGTGGACGCCGAACCGCAGTGCCAGGCCGTAAGCACGTACGGCTTGCAATCCTGACGCACGTTGTTCACCAGGGTACCGCTGCACCACCCCATACCGGCAGGTACCACCACACTGATACGCACCACCGCAGCAGCCACCTCGCGCCAACCATCCCCCTCCGGAGAACACGCAACATTCACATGACAAGGGCCGTCCAGGACATCGCGGTAGGCATGGCCCACATGGGTGATGCGGAAACCACCACGCACTTCGGTCCCGACGGGTTCCCTGTATTCCACGATGCTCGCCTCGCCATCCACCAACGGCGTGGTGAACAGATCGGTGCCATTGAGATCCGCTGCCGTGAACGGACCGAATGCGATGCGCCCTGCATCGTTCAAAATGGAGAACGATGCGCCTTCGGGCAAACGCACATCGGCGAAGAAGAGCTCCGTGGCCAATGCCCCAGGAGAGATCAATCGCGCCCGCCAAACGCGGTCCGCTTCCTCGCTCCAGAGCCCATCATGTTCCGTATCCAATTCCACCTCCAGAAGCCGTCCGTACAGTTCGAGGTCACCGCGTTCCGCACGCTGCAGGTCCTCTGCTGCGACACGTTCGGCATCGAATCCGGATACCACGTATGCAGGCGGTTGCGCTGCAAGGACGGTCGCACCCAAGAAAAAGACACACGCAAACAACAAGCCGGTAGGGGCGCCTTTGAACGGCCTCACGCTATGGATGGTGCCTAGGTTCATCTCAGTAGCGTCACATGTCCAAAGCCGAGTTTCAGTGGCATCTTCAACCCTTTGGCGATGTATTTGTATTGGTACACGCCATCCATCACATCCTCACCGTCCATGGTACCATCCCACCGCACGGGCAGGTCCTTGCTTTCGAAGATCAGCTCGCCCCATCGGTCGAAGATGTACAGCTCGTAGCGATCGACCAGGCGGCCCTCCCCACCGAAATCGTCATTGATCCCATCACCATTCGGGGTGAAGGCATTCGGAAAATAGATCGTGGCTGCAGGGGGCACGGTCCACACGCTGTCCACAGCGGTGCAACCTTCGGGGGTTACTATGAAGAGATAGACCAGATGGGCCTCCACATCGGAATAGGTATGCGTGATCTCGACCTGACCGCTCTCGGTGGTCCCGTCGCCGAGGTCCCACTCCAGATCGACGCCGGTCTCCGGCAGGGTCCTGGCGCGGAATCGCCATGTGCTCTCGCTCAATTGCGCGGGCTCGATCACCGCTTGTGCCGGATACACGTCCACCTCCACCAACCCACTGATCGTAGCGCCACAGACATCGGTCACGTTCACGACCGCGCCCATGGGATCGTCGGTCGCCTGCCAGACCACTGCTTCCCCGCTGCCGATGCCGGGCCATTCGACCACATAACCACCAGCACCGCCGGTGACATCCACCCACAACGGCACGAATTCACCCGGACAAACGATGGTATCGTTGGAATGAATGATGGACAAGGGGTCGTGATCGGTGACCACGGCCACCAATGTGGTATCAATGCTGTTGCCGCACTCATCGGTAACGGTGATCGTAAAGAAGGCATCATTCTCCACCTGCACATCGAGCGATGGACCGTTGGACGGACCTACTCCTGCAGGCGCCCAAGCATATGCGTACGCACCGCCACCGCCTGATACCGTGATCACTTGCAGCGTGAGGGGCATGTTCGGACAGAGTACGGTATCTCCCTCTGCGACCAAGGTCAACGGGGGTGTTGGGCCGGTAGTGACCTCCACATTCGCCGTCTGGACCTGACCACATTGATCGCTCACCTCCACGGTGTATACCTCGAACTCGGCGGCCTGCACGGTTATCGCAGGCGTAGTTCCAACGACATCACCCACATGGGTCCATTCGTAACTGATAACGCCGCCGCCGCCAGTAACCTCCGCTTCAAGTTCCGCACTTCCCAAGCAGGCGATCGCCGTATCCGGTGTCACGAGAAGTACGAGCGGAACGGGGGGGGCCTGCGAGACCAACACGGAATCGCTCACCGTCCGTTCACATTCATCGGTGACAGCAACCACATAATAGACCGGAACGGGAGCCGCCGGGACCTCCAATATTGGATCGGTGCCTTGCACTGCGTCCTCTAACGTCCATTCGTACTCATAAAGGCCTACACCACCTTCGACCCCCACCTCCAGTTCTGCGGTTCCCAAACAGGGGATCGCCGTATCTGGTGTCAACGTCAAGGTCATTGGCACATAGTCCGGGATCGTGACCCACGCGCTATCGGTCACATCCAGTGCCCAGCAGCTATCGCTCACCGTTACCCAGAACTGTGTGGTCAACTCCACCTCGACCGTGATGGATGACGTGGTCTCACCCGTGTTCCACAAATAGGTCAATGCTGCCGGATCACCACTACCACCGGTGACCGTCGGTGTCAGCGTTACCGTAGCGGGGCAGGTCAACAGCACATCGTCCAACTCCACCACCAAGGGCTCTCGTTGGTCGATCAGGTAGACATAGGTCTGCAACTTCAAGCCATCGCAGGTCACCAACGTTACGATCAGGTCTTCCGGACCATCCACATCCACCGGAACGGCGATGGGTACCACCACCGTGGAGTCGAACTGGTTGAAGTGGATCTGCGTGGGAAGCACGGGAGCGTAGTCCACACCCGCGGTGCTGGTCCCGCCTACCGTGATCTGCAGGTCCTCATCCAGATAGAAACCACCCAAGCGATGGAAGCGCAGGTATACACTGTCACAATCGCTCTCAATAAAGGTCGTGTCGTTCGCGGTGAACTCCACGTTCGGGCCAGGAGCTACGTCCATATCGAACCGATCGCTCGAGGTGAACGAGCCTTGTTCGATGAAGACACCGGAAGGAACCCGCCAATCGCCGACGTTGCCGATGGCGAGTTTCATGTGGTATTGCTGGCCACACTGGACTGCAGCGGTCGCTTGGAGCACTACGGTAAGCCCGTTGGCTTGGATGTAGTAGGGGTCGCAGCAGTAGGGCGGCTCTGTTTGAGCGCCACCTTGGAGACCTTGCACCCAGCTACCATTGTAGATGTAGTACTCGGTATTGTTCATCCAGTTCGGGTCGGCGGCAAAACATCCCGCGAACGGATCCAGTGCATTGCCTCCGTTCGCATTGTTGGGCACCATGCCACTGTTCACGCTATTCACACCTACAGGGGCCAATGAGCCCGGCACCGTGGCAAGATTGATCGCATTGTTCTGGAAGGGACCACTGATGTCCGGGCCGCTGAGGAAGAATCCGAACGAATCGTTGTAGTCGAGACAGGTCCACCTTTCATATTCCTCCGAACTGAACACGTAACGGAAGCTCACCATGTCGAACATCGGGATGAAGTCGAACTCCAGGATGGACTTGTTGTAAACGTTGTTGCCCCCGCTCACCTGCCAGAAATCGTAGCCTGAGATCTGGCTGAGATCGAGATCCGGAGTGGCATTGAACGGGAACCCACCGGCCCCGACGATCTCTTCATCGTTCGGGCCGATCGCATACGTAGCATCGCCCGTGAACAGGAGTATGCCGCCAGCCAGACCGACGTTGGAACTGGAACCATTGAAGCGGGCGAACCGACCACCCTCCTCTCCAGCAGGGATGCTCCCACCGGGATATCCGTTGAACGTGACATTGGATGCGAACACACCACTACCGAGCAGTACGTTCTGGACCAAGGTGGTCGGAGGCTGTGTCTGGTTGACGATGAGTTGAGCATGCAGTCCTATGCTCAGGCCCAAGGCCACCGCACACGCGGTCACGATACGCAACAGTGGTTCCATATGTCCCGTATTGCTGATCATCTCACCAACGTAACATGCCCTGTCAAGGGTCCGAGTTCCGTGTCATCCGGGGTCACAACGAAGTAGTACGTCCCATCGGGCACATCATTGCCGCTCCAGCCTTGGGCCAATGCCCGCGTACTGAAGATCATCTGTCCCCATCGGTTGAAGACCTCCAACAGACCCGGCGTGCCCGTATAATCCAATGGCAGGAATCGGTCATTGTGCCCATCACCGTTCGGACTGAAGACATTCGGCATTTCGATGATGCCGCGCTCTGTGATCACGATAGTGGAACGCACCGTATCCACACAACCCGCACTCGTTTCCACGGCGAGCAGGATCGGATAAACGCCTGCCACTGGCGGGAATTCGACGTTCAGTTCGGATTGCGTGGAAGTGCCGGGAGCCACATCGGCCAGGTCCCACCACCACGAAATGACATCACCTTGTGACCCGGTGCCGCTCAGGTGTACGGTGGAATTCTCGACATCCGTTGGATTCGGTGATGCGTTGATCACTGCTTGAGCAAGCCCCCCGACCACCACTGCATCGACCAATGTGGTATCCCCTTCGCAGCCGAGCACGTCCGTGATCGTCAAGGTCACATCATACGTTCCCGGGGTCGTGTACGTGTGTAGCTCAGTATCTTCATCTCCGGACCCTCCATCGCCGAAGGTCCAACGCGAGGTCAAGGAATTCGCGGAAGTATCAGTGAACATCACCTCCAGCGGAGCACATCCTGTTGAGGGCTCTATGGCAAGCATCGGTACAGGCGGAACAGCCGCAAGCAGGGACGCGGAACCCATCAGGCACTGGCCCTCGAACGAGCTGGCGAGGGTATACATACCACCACCAAGATCGAGTTGGGCAATGTTCAGGGTGGTCCCTGTCTGGCCCTGCACAGCTACCCCATTACGGTACCATTGGTATGCCGAAGCGCCTGCCGGCGGTGATGATACAGCCATGGCATCCTCCTGGCAAATGGTACCGGAAGTGATCACTGGGCTCAAAACTTGGTCCTGGGCCTCGGTCAGCATCAGGTCGTCAACTAGGAAATAGGGAAGTGCGGCCGTTACTGGGCCAAATTCGCCCGATGTGAACTGGGTTGTGAAAGATGCGGGTAGGTCACATGCCGAGCCAATGATGATACTGTGCATATCCTGCGCCGGTGTGAAGGTGATGGCTACACGCGTCCACTCCCATGCGGGTTGCACGAGCACGCGTCCGAGTTCCTCCCACCCCGGGACGAGGCCGATACAATTCTCTGTTGCGATGGGGAACGCCACACAGGCGTTGGCATGACCGAAGATGGCGAGGGGCAATTGCTCCGGAAAGATGCTGGGGTCGGCATCCGCCTGGGTTTGCGTATGCATACCGTTGGCAGCGGAGGCCGCGATCCAAAGCGAAAGGGTGTACGTAGTGCCTGCGATCAGTGGATTAGGGGGTGCCGTCGCCGTCAGGCACGTACCCACATATTCCTTATAATCCACCATGGCATAGAAGCCCAAAGCGCCTTCTCCATCGGGTGGTGGAAGAGGCATGCCAGCAGGGCTATATCCGCACTCATGGAAATAGTCCGATGTGGCGGAGGTAGCCTGATGCCATCCATCAGCACAACTCAACCACGGGGCTGAGACAGCACTTACGAAGCCGTATGGGCAACAAGGTCCATTGGGACCCATGACCTGTTCTTCGAAGGAGTGGTTGTGGATGTACGACGCCACGCCTTCCGGAATGATCGCGGTGCTGCAAGGGCAGCCTGGATCGTTCAGATCGATCAACCCGTTGGCATCATCATCCACCCCGTTGTTGCACACCTCCTGAGCCGCTGCGAAAAGCGGCAGGAAGCATCCGATAGCTATGTAAACCCTGCGTATCATTCCTTCACCGCACAAGTGTTACATGCCCTGTTAGGGCCTCCAGGTCCGGGTCCGTAGGTGCCACAACGAAATAGTAGGTTCCATCCGGTACATCGGTACCCGACCAACCTTGCTGCAAGGCTGAGGTACTGAACACCAACTGACCCCACCTGTTGAACACTTCGAGCAGACCAGGGGTGCCATTGTAGTCAAGGGGCAAAAAGCGATCGTTATGTCCATCACCGTTCGGACTGAACACATTCGGCATCTCGATAACACCGCGTTCCGTGATCACGATCGTGGAACGCACGGTATCCACGCAGCCCGCGCTACTCTCCACGGCCAGCAGCACCGGGTACGAACCAATCTCCGCCGGAAACGTCACAGTTGGTGAGGCTTGTGTAGAGTTACCGGGTGGCACTTCAACCAGATCCCACCACCATGAGATGATATCACCTCCAGAACCTGCACTACTCAGCGTCACTATCGTATGCTCGATGTCCGTTGGATTCGGTGTGGCAGCAATGACCGCCTGTAGTGGGCCACCGACTTCGACCGCATTGAGCAATACGGTGTCCCCCTCACAACCAAGCACATCGGTCACGGTAAGAGTGACATCGTAGACACCGGGTTCGGTGTATGTATGTAGTTCCATCTCATCATTACCAACACCACCATCGCCAAAGGTCCACCGCGAACTAACCGTGTTCATGGAGGTATCGGTAAACATGACTTCCAGCGGGGAGCATCCGTTGGCCGGTTCAATGGAAAGCCAGGGTTCGGGTGCGGTCGCATCAGGCACCGTCGTAGAACCCATCAAGCACTGCCCTTCATACGTACTGGCCAGGGTGTAAATGCCCCCGCCTGTTCCTGCGGCCGTAATATCCATAACAAGACCGGTCTGGCCCACGATCGCAATTCCATCCCTGTACCATTGGTGCGCGCTGGCACCAAGTGGCGGTACCGCGACGGCTTGCGCATCCTCCTGGCACACGGTACCACTCGCCGTGACCGGTGTCAGCACTTGATCGGAGGCGATCGTCAGCATCAGGTCATCCACGAGGAAATATGCCCCACCCAAGACGGTGACGCCATTGGGATCCGTGATCCATTGACCGGCGAATGAAGCAGGCACATCACACGCGCCGCCGATAATTATGCTGTGGATGTCCTCAGTAGGCGTGAAGGTCATCGAGACGCGGGTCCATGTCCTGGAAGGTTGGACCATGGTGCGCGCTATCTCATCCCAGCCAGGCAGATAACCTGCACAATCCATCGTGGGGATAGGGAATGCGACGCACGAGTTCGCGTGCCCGAAAATGGCAAGTGGCATCTGGTCCAAGAAAACGGATGGATCCGACTGCTCGACCGTCTGCTGGTGGTTATTGTTGGACGCCACGGCGGCTATCCAAAGCGAAAGCGTGTAAGTTGTTCCCGCAAGCAAAGGCTGTGGCGGCGAGGAAAGCGTAAGGCACGAGCCCACGTACTCGAAATAGTCGGGGACATCGAAGAAACCCACCGCACCTAGCCCGTCGGGCGGTGGTAGCGGCATACCGACCGGGGAGTAACCACACTCGTGGAAATAGTCCGACGTGGCGGCGGTGGCTTGATGCCATCCGTCGGCACAACTCAACCAAGGAGGGCTTATCGGACTTACAAAGTCATAAGGGCAGCACGGTCCATTAGGCCCCATGACCTGCTCTTCGAACGAATGGTTCGGAATGTAGGATCGGGTACCGTCCGGAATAATGGCTGTACTGCATGGACAGTCCGGATCGTTCAGGTCGATCAGTCCGTCGGCATCATCGTCAATGCCATTATTGCACACTTCCTGCGCCACTAGCAGGAAAGGAGCGAACAATAGGGGTACTACGTACTTGCGCTGAGAGAGCATTGGACTGGTGAGAGGAACCGAGAGACAGAGAGGTCGGCAAGTTACCTATTTCTACTACATCTCAATTTTTGTAGAATTTTAGCTACAAGCATAAGACGCCTACAATAGGGCGAACGTTGCCTATGCCTGTACAGCTCCTCCACTATCGGCTGGCAGGGAAAGAGTAACGGTGGTTCCCCTCCCTTCCTCGCTATCCACGGCGAACACGCCACCCAGAAGCTGCATGAGGTCTGCAACGATCAGCAGACCCAATCCTTGTACATCGCGCTCTCCTTCTTGGTCCATCGCGCCCAAAGCCCCTTGGGCCTCAACCCGTTTGGCATGTCGCAGTACAGCTTCTGGCATGCCGGTGCCGGTATCCTGCACTATAATGACATA
>Ga0075163_10002432_pt1 | contig 25011 bp, 36 predicted proteins | sample JI1023141ADNA_FD_71478 | JGI IMG/M metagenome (GOLD analysis project Ga0075163, IMG submission 71478) | Wastewater effluent complex algal communities from Wisconsin, to seasonally profile nutrient transformation and Carbon sequestration -... | ecosystem: Engineered > WWTP > Effluent > Algae... | reverse complement strand
AACTTTTATAGGTCTTCTTACTGGTGTATTATATCCATGTGATCCATCGTGAGATTCTCCTACAGCAGTAACATACCCACTTTGAGTTATATCTGTAGGTGTAACAACTTCTAATTGAAAGTTATCATTTACATTGGCTATACCTGCTGTACCATTACCATCTTCTAAAAAAGCCATTATTAATTATTTATTGTGTAAAATATTTTTCTCTTTCCACCAATTCTGGTATTAGAGTATGCAGATAAACTAAAATTTCCAGTATTACCTTTTGCAGCAAATTGAATTGTATCCCACTCCCAATCATCCTGTCCTCTACCTGTTGCTATATTTCCAGATGGCACAACCATTATTTTACTTAATGTAGTTGCTAATGCATCTGTAATAGTAAATCTTTTACTTCTGGTAGGTTTTGTCCCAAAATCTATTTCTACTTCAGTTACAGTAATTCCTCCAGATGCAGGTAAAGTATCACCTGCCTGAATTTCTTTCAAATAACCGTTATAGTTTACTATGGGATTTTTAACTGCCATTATACTAATTCAAAATATTCTTGGTTCTCAAATACAAATTCACTTGCAGACTTAGCTTTACCTAATCTTTGTACAATATTACCTGCTGCTGAAGGAGCTGTAGCTGTTATAACTCCGGGAGTAGTTGATAACCAATAATCAGCACCAACTGTTAAACCAGATAGGGCTGTATTTTGTCCAGAGATAAGATATACTGTGGCATTAGCAGGAGATGTTACGTTGGCTAAAACAAATCCATCTGCTGGTTTTGCATTAGTTGAAGCATCAGCCTTACGTACATTTAATGTACCTGCATTATTATGAAAATTCACAAAATCACCAGCTAGTAAGTTTTCAGAAGCTGGTTTTACAACAACCTCTGCACCAACACCTGCTGGCATTAGCGACACATCAAGTAATCCTGATGAATCCAAAGCTACAATTTTGTTAGCATCACCAACACCTGATGACGTTTGAGCAGCAGCAACTTCTTTTAGTTTACCTGCGTTGTTTGCAATATATTTGTTTCCTGCCATTTTTTATGTTTAAATTGCTATTAATTCTGTACCATTTGTTATTAATATAGTATCTGTAGCTACACCAACACCAATTTGTTTAACTATTCCGATACTAGGAGGTGTATCTGTTAAAAATGAAGTAGATGCTATATAATAAGGTACACCTACTATCCACCCACTTCCTAAAGTTTTTACCTCTCCATTTATTACAACAGTACAAATATCATCTTGTAATGCTGCTGTTTCAGCTACTCCTACGTACTTATCATAGTGGGAATCATTTGCTATATTGAATGGATAGATTTTCCCATCCGTATCCATCACAACAGCTTTTCCACCATTAATAATCACACCTGCAATAAAGTTCCTTTTAACAGTACCTGTCGAACTAATAGGATTTACCTTTCTAAACTCACCTCTTTTGTCGGTAATATACTCATCGATATCTGTACCATTACCATTTGGTACATAATATCTTGCATTTGGTTCACCTTTTGGAGGTAAAGTATCAACTTTAAAGTCTTTTATTACACATTGCATTACCAGTCAATTTGATTCCATTTATCTTCAACAATATAATTATTAATTGTTGTTACATCACTGGAACTTATATCATTAGTAAGTGCTGCAAGTTTTACTGTTTTTTTAGCATCCTTTTCACAAAACGTCATAAATTTTCCACATAGGGATATTTTATTGTTTTCTTCAAAGAATATTCTAAGAGAAAGATCTGATACAGAAATATGAAGTGGGTATTTTTCTGGAAACTTTTCACAAGTTGCTAAGAAATATACTTCACTATTAAACTGATCATTTATTCTATTTAGAAATTTATTTTTAATCTTACTTACATCCACACTCATTTTCAAATCTGTTTATAAGCTCCACTGCTTGATTATAATAATTTAGACCACATTGTTTATCATGTTTCTCGGAAACCATAAACTCAGCTGCCTCTATATATTGTTTTATTTTAACAAGTTCTTGTGTTTCTTGAATATATACATCATCGTCTTTCTTACATTCATTTGCAAAATGTTCACATAAAAGTTGCAAATATTTATATGTAAGTGCAGTAGTTCTAAGATGATAATAATGAGCTAAGGTATGAATATTTGGTTTATATGATTGTTTTATTTCATATATACCATCTGGTATATCTATTAACTCATTTGTATCGTTTACTTTCTTATAACCTAGACCAGATGAGTTTAGTGTTAGAGAAAAGTTCTTTTGTACATGAAAAGTAACCCAAGAAGATTTATTAACTGGAAGTATCTGAATAAGATAATTCTCAATTGTATCTTCATCACAATATTTTGACGTATCGAACAATCTCATAGTTTTTAAATTATGAGTTTTGGATACTTCTAATGATAATTCAGTTCTAGTCACAGTACAATATAGTTAAAAAATATGAGAAATTAAAATAATTTTACTCGTTAAAAAAGCAAAAGTCGGCAGACGTACTGCCTACCGACTTTTAAACTTTATTGAGAAATTAGAGTGTTACGCTCCGATACCCTGCATACCACTTGATCCACCTACATTTGCTTCATTGACGTGCAAGTTAGCACCTGATTTAGCTGTAAGTACATCCAGAATCTGAGACTCGAATGTCAAAGCTGATGCATCACCTTCTTTGAAGGCAAACACTGCTGTGAAAGTCTCTTGCTCATTCTTTCTGAATGAAGCTCCGTAAGAAGCTTTGAATCTTACGTAGTACAGGTTGTAGAAGGCATTTTTATCAACTGAACCTAAAAGATTCATATCGAAAGCTTCTCTCATACGTGGTTCCAGTGAGAACTGGTCTACGTGCTTAAGATAAGCATCTGTCTTCATAATCAACTCACGTACAACATACTCACCGGATTGACGGCTGATTTGTCCGATACGAGTTTGACGTTGTGTTGGCCAGTTAGCAGCATCACATCTGTCACCATCTTCCTGAAGTAATGAAACTTCCATCTTGATAGGTTCAGTTTCGTAGTAGTCCATTGGATTAAATGAACAATCTCCGAATTTAGGATCAATGTAACCTGCTGTGATACGAATACCACATTTACGAGTATTATCTTCTACAGATGCTGTCTCTACAACTTCCCATGCTTGATTTTCAAAAGCAGGAAGGTTATCATAAGTGAATGTAACATTAGATGTTAAACATCCTTCATCAAGACAGTCTGTTGAATTTTGAGTTACAGTATAGTCATCCATACAAGCATCACCTTCTTCAAGTTCTAGATCTGCTATATTGATACCTACTACACCTGCAAGAGATGCTGTGATATCATCAAGACGATCACCAGCTGTATCACAATCTGGTCTTGCAATGTTCTTCAATCTCAGAGTTCTCTGAGAAGAGATACCTGAACCACAGTTTTCCCATGCTACAGAGGCAGGAGTATCAAATACACAAACCGCAGCTTCTGTATGTGAGAACTCAAGAATATCTGTACCAAGTGCATCAATTGCACTACCTGCAGCAAATTTCAACTTCACGATAGCTAAAGAACCATCTTGACCTACAAAAGATGCATCAGGGTTCAAATCGAAACCAGCTGCTGTTGTAGTAGAAGTTGTAGATGTTGTTGTAGTAATTGATTCTGCAGTTGCATATGCTTGCCATACTGTATGTGCGTAAGCGTCACGAGTTGTAGCTGTAGAGAAGTCTTCACCACCTACGATTGGTCTCTTAACAATATACACATCTTTAGCAGGAACTAAGAAACTGTCAGCAGGACAATCTTCACAAACAGCCTGTAGAACAGAACCTGTTTGAGTGAATGCAGCAGGTGTAGTTTCATCGTCTTCTTTACAGAACTGATAAGTAGAAAGACTACCTACACGAGCTGTACGTACAACGTTAACATTTGCTGGAGCCTGAGCTTTAACAGTATTTAGAGCCTGAGCATCACCATTGTCACACAATGTGATACACCACTTAATCATGTTAGTTGCTGCTGCAGCATAATCGTTATGAACGTATTTTGCTGTTACACCAAACTTACGAAGTTCAGGGTGGTTATTAATCAGATCAATCAGTTTCTTTGTGTGATCCTGACAATCTGCAATTCCTTCTGGACAGTCACCTGCATCACAAGGAGTTGTACAATCCTCTTTTGGAGTGTACGATACCACGTATTCCTTTGGACCGTTAAAGAAACGGTAGATAGGTTGACCGTGGAAATAGAACTTAATTCTAAGTGCTTCACCTGTAGCAAAGCTTAAGCCCTTTGAAGAAGGAGAACCGTTGTAACCTAGTACCCATTCTTCGTTAACAATTCTTTGAGGCTTAGACAGATACATGTCTTCAACGTCCTTTCCGAAGAAGAACGCAGACTTGTGACTGTTGTTGACTTTAGAGCCGTACCAGTCAAGACCCCCTAAAGGACCCTGAGCAAAGAAGAACTCCTTACCATTTCCGAGCCCTGTGGCTACAGAGAAGGTATTTCTGTCAAACAGGCCCACCTGTCCGGGTTTTAAATCCGCACTGTGACCTGAGGTTGCTATGCCACCGTTTACTACGTAAAACGGCACATGATAGCTGTAATTTTCCATAATCTTGGTTGTTTGTTAATTATTAATTATTGGATTCCTTGCGTTGCTCAGTTAGAGCTTTAGCATTTAAACTTTCAATATCAGAAGCTATGATTGTACATGCTTCATCTACAAGTAGTTCACAAATATCATCCTTGAATTCTACTACAGTTTCCAGTTTTGCTGGTCTGAATTCGTAGAAGATTGGCTTTCTATAATAAGTTAACTCAATCTTATCTACTGTAAAATCTTTTGCATGATAGACATGGACTTTATTGGCAATCAGAGTGTGAAATGTTTCCTCAAAGTCAAATGATGGCATGCTTGGTAGCAAATCATCAACATTTGCTTCTTCTTTAAGGTGAGACTTAATTTTTACATTAGTGCAGTTTCCTTTACTAACAAAAGGTGTAAGTCTCTTGTAATAAAGATAATCAGACGGTAGACGATTTGTCTGAACGTAATCACCTTTATCTCTGAATGACAGACTGTCTGTCTTAAGAAGAATTTGAAGATCATCTACTCTAATAGTAGTTTCTTCATCTCCTTCTTGTTTCATATTTGTACCATGATACTGTCTTCTAACCCACTCATTGACAGCCTTATTAAAGGCTTCTTGCTTAACGTATGACCAAAGATTGTCATAATCAGCAGAGGCACCTTTGTTAAGTCTTAAATCAATTTTAGCAGATATTTGTAACAGTGTCATTATTCTTTCCATTTAGCCTCAACAGCTGATCTCAGAGTTTCTAAATCCAACTTGAATTTAGGTTTCATAAGATTTGTAACTGCTTCGGATATAGTGTTACCGAGGATAGTTCCTTCGTTTGTAACATATTTCTTTTCCCTTTGAGTAATAAAGTTGAAGTATTCTCCAGCTTTTACATAAGCTTCTACATAAAGTAGTTGACGAGTTTGAGCACCTCTCCACTTTTCTGCATACTCTATAAAGGTTTTAGGCATATTCTTCTTTCTCTTGGTAACCAGTTTACCATCAATATACTTGATATGGTAAGTAAGAAGATCCTTTTCAGTTGTACTGTAGTTATATGCACCAAAGGCATTTGTGTCATATTGAATACACCAAGCTAATATATACAGTGCATCTTTTCCAAATTCCTTTTTCAACTGCATCAATTCTGCAGTTGCATCTGCTCTAGTGATATCTTCATCATCACCAAATGTATTTGTATCCAGTTCAAGAGCAAGATAATGAGGTAATTGATATCTCTCTGCCCATTCTCTATTTGGACCAACTATATCTGAAAATGCCCCACCAACTAGTGACAGATACAAAAGTGCGTGTTCTGGCTTTTCTGTATCATAGAAAACATCAACGTTTTCATGAGTTATTTTAAGCTTGTTGATATCATTTCTTTTTCTCCAGAATGTTTGATTATCAGAAGATAACTGCTTATCACCACCGTAAAATCTTCTTATTACAGGTAATAGAGTTTTAATTTGATCTTTTACAATTTCTTTTTCTTCCTCAGATAACCATTCATAAAACTCAACTTTTTCTTCATCAAGACCAGTGGCAAAAACCCATTTACTGGGCATACCATCAGGACCAATGTCAGTAGCTTTAGATGATCTTTCACAATTACGGTAAAACGGTTCACCTGTACCTGTAAATCTAATAAAGGAATCTCCTTCTTTCTTAGCCTTCTCGGCTGTGTTTCTGATTGCAAACTTGATTGACATATTTGTTGGTTTATTTTGCAAGATTAGTTGATTATCCAGTACCGCCCCGTGGAGGCTCTTGTCTTGGTACCAGAGGACCTACGGGGTCCTCGTATTATCTTGAAAGATTAGCATTTACCACCTTTCTTTCCACCTTTTCCTTTTGCCATATTACAATGTTTTTAAGAATTAAAGGGCTGCAATACCTGTTCTTGGGTTCTTTGGAACCAGTTTCAGAAGCTTAGTTGGGTCTTTAACGATTGCAGAATCTGCTTTCGAAATAAACTTAACTTGATAACCACTTAACTCATCAGAAGCCTGTGAAACAGTGATATTCTGACCGTTAATACTAGTTGTGCTTCTCAGAAGTGGGTGTGTTTGATCACCTGCTTCAACAATCATACGCATTTTGTGACCATTCTTACGAACGATTGCGATATTGTCTCTTGAAGTGTTATAGTCTTCAATCAACATTGTATAAGAAGACAGACGGTAACCACCAGAAAGAACTGGGTTTACAAATTCGTCAGCTTTCACTGGATCAAAACCGGGTTCCCAATCAACTGAAATATATCCAATGTTAGGAATCTGGTAACGTACGAATCTCGCAACGTTATACTGCAGGTTTGCAGCATCTGGACCAGAGATAAAGTTGAACTGCTGATTCTGAAGTTGAGCAGGGATTTGGAATCCAGCCTTCATGAATGCTTTGTAGATCAACTCTTGACCACCACGACCTGTACGAATAACATATTCGTTACTAGATACAGATTCTCTCAGAGGTACTTTACCAAACTCGAAGTCTTTGATAGCATCAGTTAGAGTATCGAGAGTAAAGGTATCGATAGAGTATGTGTGTTTGTAACCTGCCATATCAAGCTGGAACCATACTCCCGGAATAATTCTTTGAGTGTCATAACCATCACGAATGATGTCAATTTGATCACCCCAAATCATCAGGTCATTGTTCTGCTTCTGCATCAAGTTGATAGCAACTGAGTCAAGAAGGTTAACCATTGCTGCCTCACCATTACCTTTTACTTTTTCTTCCTGAAGTCTCTGGAAGTAGTTCTGATAATGCTCAGGAGTACGAAGGTCAATTACCTTATTGTCAGCAATACCACGTACCTGATAGAACTGAAGTACTGTCTGTTCCATCATCTGGATCTGACGAGCATCAATTCTTGTGTGATGATTTAGGTACTCAACAGCACCTGAAGTCACACGATATGACTGCTGTAACATTACGTTTGACAGATAGTTCTTATACTTTGCAAGTGAAGGAACACCTGAAATACTCCATACAGACTTGAAGCTTGAGAAGTCTAAACCTCTTACATCAGCAAGCTTGATGATTTGTCTCTGAGGCTGGAATTCAGACTTAGTAACAAATTTTACCTGTGAGTTTGTATTCAGAACAGCCCATACTTTATAGTGTTCACCTAATTGCTCGATAGGACGATCAATTACAGTAAATGAAATACGAGATGTCAAGTCAAACTTGAAAATAGAACCCGGAGAAAGATCTCTACGAGTAACAACGAAAGGAATTTCTTCCCCGTCCATACCCTGCTTGTCTTTGTCCAAACCACCGCTTACAAGACGAGTTGTAGCATCTGCAGCAGATGGAAGTTCAAATGTGTAATAATCTGCATCAGTATAGATAACTTGTGCGTTATCAATAGCTAATGTTAAAAGTGGGGACTCAGTTCTTTGACGAAGAGCCCATAAGTCCAGAACACCGAAATCGAGTGGCTTTTCTGGAGCAAGAGCAGTCACATAAGGAATGTCAACGTGGTTCTTAAGGCCCAAGCTTCTTGCTTGACCAATAAAGATACCGGGGTGACCTAATGTTCCTAAGCCTGTTCTCTGATCTGTACCGGGAATAAATTCTGGCATAGTATATTATTGTTTTAATCGATTGATTGTTTATTATCTTCCAAAGGAAGGTTTGCTTTTAAATTGGTTACGAGTAACTCTTGTTTGTTGTTGTTCTTCATAGAAATCATTTCCTGAAGATTTACGTCCTTCACCAGCTAATCTTAATTTTCTTTCAAGTTGAGCTGCTGTTGCATTAGCTACTGTAGTTCCAAGATAATTCATGAAAGCTTCTCTGTTTGTAAGTAAAAGAGCAATTTCTTTTAACTTTTCAAAGTCTCTTTTCTCGAAAAGATCATCAATTACATTATAGATTCCATAACCTTGAGTTTCCTCTGATGGTTCAGCAATCAAATCGTAAATAGCTGCCTTCTCTTCATTTTTTATCTTGGTTTTTCCAAAAATAGGTGCCTCAATAGACTTGAGAGCATTTTCTCTTATTTCGGATACCAAAAGTTTATATTGTTGCTCTTCTTGTTCCCTTTGTCTTGCCTGCTTTTGGAGATTTGCTTGTTCCTGTTGCAGAATAATAGGTTTGTAAAGTTGAGCTGTTTTCTTTAAAGTATCTGTTGTCTTCAAAGATTGAATCTGTTGAGTTATAATCTCTTCAGTATCACCGTTTTGTGCAAGACGAGTACGAACAATTTGTTCTGCCCCATCTATATCATTTTCATCCAGATTTGCTACACTAGTGATAGTCTTAACACCCTGAATAAAAGGAATCAGTTGAGATGGATCATCTACAAGTTCCGCATATTGACTTATTGCCTTCCATGCAGGACTCTTTGAAGCGTACCATTTATCCTGAAGGGTCTTTCTTTCCTGATCCAGTCTATACTGTATCTGAAGTTCAAGAACCTCATCATATTCTTCTGCTGTCTTTGGAACAAAAGGAATTGAATTTCCTTTCTCATCCTCAGTATCGATTGCTACGAATTTACCAGTTTTAATACGGTCTTGGTAATAAGTAGATAAATCTTTGATACCTGTTTCAGTAGATTGAACTTGATTCTCCGTTGCTGTACCTAGAATATCAACTTCTTCTTTTACCTCTTCTTTTACTTCTTCTTTTTTTACCTCAGTTTTAACTTCGGTAGTTTCTTCTTTTACAGCGGGAGTGGGTTGTGTAGCAAATAGATCAGCTGTTTCAGCACCCATACCAAATTTTGGCATTTGATCATTTCCTGCACTGATATTTCCCAAATTTGGGAATAAGTCAACCAGAGCGTTCTGGTCAACGGTTTGTACGTTTGTTTGACTCATCTTGTTGGTTTTTAGAGTTCTATAAGATTATAATACATATAAAAAATTAATCTACAAAATTTATTTGAATATAGCTATTTAGATTTAGACACTATATACTAATTTCAATTCTTCTTTTTTGTTTTCTTGGCTGCTGCTTTCTTTTTAAGCTCGGCTGCTGTCTTGTTTTCCTTAGCTACCTTTAATGCTGCATCTGCTTGAATCTTAGCTTTCTGTAATTCAACAGCATTCTTCTCACGTTGAACCATAGTTTTATCAAAATCAGACTGACGCTTTTGGTTAATAGCATCCTGTGCAACCTGTCTTTTATCTGACAATTCCTGTTGTTTGAACAGATTATCCAGATTTTGGGCAGCATCCAGCTCACCACTTGCATCCACATCTGTTTGAATTCCTCCGAGAGCACGAATTTCAGCAATTCTTTCTTGAGATTCACGGTCAAGTTGTGCTTCATTTGCATCAAATGCAAGTTTAGCTTCTTGAGATGCCATTTCAGCCTCAATCTGCTGTTGTTGCAACTGAGCTTGATGTTGTCTTTCTGCTTCATCTTTCAATTGAGCTTCAATTTCACCCTGACGGATTAAATCCAAAAGTTTAGGAACAGACTGTTCTACCAAAGCAGCAACTTTAGCTGAAGGTTTAATTTCCAGTGTATTCTCATTTTGTAGGAAGTTAGCAATTGTCTGAAGTGCAGATCTTGTATTTGCACGACTTGTAAGATATATATTATAGTGAGGAAGTAAGTTTTCCATACCTTCTATTTCTAGAAATACATTTTCATCCTTTTCGTTCATATATACAGCTCTTTGGCTTTCTTGGAAAGTAGAGTAATATTGAGCAGCATCAAGCATTCTTTGACGAACTCTCTCCATAAGATTTGAGTGTTGTTCGAAGTACTTTTCAGTCTGAGCCTCAGAGTAGGCAATAGCCTGATTGATACCTGTAGCTGTTTCTGATGCCCTATTTTGACCTAAACGGTTACGAGTAATACCTATCAGTTCACCTGCTTCCCACTTGATCTGCTGACCAAGCTGGAAGTATAATTGAGCTTCTTGTATAGTAGATAATGGTAGAACTGATGGTAAAGCTGGTTGACCTGCTCCTTCCAGAGCATCACGAGATACAGAATATGTTAAAATATCTGATTCTCTTAACATATCTTCATAATTTGCCACAGGATCTAACCCTTCTGTGGTACTTGATAGATTGTTTGTACTTAATATCCTTTTATCAATTGCAACTTTGTTTCCGTAATCCTTTAAGAACTTACCCGGAACCTTATTCATACAAATATTATAAATGATTTGTAGTGGTTTTATACGATCAATAAACGAACAAGGATCTGTGTTCAGGTAGGAGAATTCACATCCTTCTACTGGAGGTAAGGAATCAAATGGATTTTCACGTCCCTTAAATTGGAATTTAACTGGACCACCATCAATATAAATAGATTCTAAAGAATTACGATCCTGTAACCAGAATGTGTGTTTTTGGTTAGGGGAGATCTTCATTACATGTCTCCATTCTGGAACCCATGTCCAATCAATATGTTCACCATATAAAAGATTATCCTTTGTTTCTTCTTTTATTACAGACTTATCATATTCTGGCTCAATAGTTACTTTATAGTTTTCATCTACCCATTCTGGTTGAATACGTGAACCATCACGATTGATTTTTGTTAACCATCCAATGCGTTTCAAGGATCTCCAATAAAGTCTAAGAATACGGAACATTTGAGGGTGTCCGGTTACCATTCTACCCCACACTGGGTTTAGAATGTCAACTTCTTGGTTATGATCAAAGTTTGGACTACGTGTGAATGAGTATGCTAACTCTTTACCTAACAATGCATCATTCATTTTTGGATCCAGTTCTGTTGCCTGCATCCAAGGTTTTGAAAGATCATAGTAACTTCCTTGATGATTTTTCAGATAGTCAGGAACTATTATATTCTGCGTTTTAACATATATATCTCTAAGTTTTAGAATATCCTCTTCCTTCATTCTACGTCCGTACTTATTAACAATATCACCTGCAGACATAAAGTCAAACCACAAGAAGTAGTCACCATCGGATACATATTTGATATTTGGACCTTTATGGTAATCGCACCATTTTGGGTTTAAAAGTTCAACTTTGAAATCATCATCCATTAGATCTATATGCCAAAACTCACGGTCACAGATAAGACCTGACTCAAACCCATCTGGTTCGAGCTCTGCCATATTATAACGTTTGTCTTGAATCTTCAGTACCTTTTCAGCCCATTTAACACCTGTTGTACGGAAATTACGGATCTCCATTTCTACCTTCTGCATTCTTTCAGTAAAACTCTGCATTTGAGCCTGATATTGTTCAGGATCTATCTCAGCAGTTAAACCCATAGAAGCTAATGCTTGCTGTTTTTCAAGCTGAGCATGTTCCATAAGAATTTGCTTAAATTGAGAGTTCTTGTACTCAAACATCTGACCAACAGATTGGTCATCTATTGCCTGAATAGCCCATGTGTTTTCTCTCTTGATAAACTCACCTCTCAATACATCTATAAAATTTGGAGCAAGAGGATAGAATTGTTCTAATGGAGACATACTTTCTGGAGGAGTAATCCACCCTACAGCCTTATAGTAGTCATTTTGACTTGGGTTAATAATATAATCTGATGGATTCAATTTCCCATATCTCATCCAGTAATTACGCTGAATCTTACCTGCCTTACGTTCAACATTATTCCAACCAGCAGTTTCATAATAGTCCGCAACAGCCTTAATCCAGTCTGTAGTTTTTTCTTCCAAAGTTAACATCTGAAAAGGCAAAATGTCATCAATTGCCCCATTCAGTAGTTTATTTCTGTCGAGTTTAAAACCTTTATATAGGTCTGAACCCCAAATTAGTGTTTTTGCCATAATTATCCAAGCATTGATTTAGATTTACCGGGTTTACGGTATGGAGTATTCGTATTGAATCCTCCACCTAACATACTTATTCTTTTTGGTTGGACGTATTGTTGTTTTGGAGTTTGATCCACAATTTCACTACGTCTCTTTATAAACCTGTTCTGTTGATATATTTTTGTTATAAACAAGGCTCCTAGGAATGACACAAGTCGGTCATAGTTACCTTTTACCTTACCTTTTACTTCTCTGTATTGAATAAATTCTTCCAATAACCAGTAATCATCTATACGATCAATACCTGTAAATATTTTCATTGCAACTTCTTCTCCATTAATATCAACTGTATTACGAGAATATTCTGTATGAAAGTATTCCTTTACATATGCTTTAAAGTATTTCCATATTTCAGAATTGTCACCTTTGTGAAATCCAAACTTGGAATTATTAACAGCATTACCATTCTTAATATTTAGATCTTTAAAAAGAGGAACATCCTGCTCACGAGCTAAATATTTCTCAGCTTTACTTATCTCTCTCATGAAATTGATAAAGTTAGGTTTGTTACGTTCCGGATATGTAAAAGCGTTATATCTACTCAAACCCATCCATATCTGCATGTTTGTCTCTTTTGCTGTTTTGAAACGACCTCTATATGTTGCAACAAGTTTATCACCTTCAATTCTTTTCTGAATTTTACCATTTTTATCTTTATATGTTACCTCAACGGCAGTTTTAAAGATATCTACGGATGCAATAGACGATGATGTAGATGTTTCATCAACTTCGATAGCATCGACAGATGCAAAATAAGTATAGAACTCTGCATTCTCATCTGGTGGTTCGTATATAGTCCATACCCCACGTTTATCTTCCCACTCTGGATTAATAGGCCAACCATGTTCTGGTGGCAAATTACGTGTGTTAAGAATATATTTCCCTTCAGACTCTTCATACAGTCCCTTAATAGGTTTAAATTCCCATGAGTCTGTTGATTCCTTTAACTTAATTCTTTCTTGTTGTTTTCTAAGAAGCTCTACCGGAAACTCTGAAAGTTTACGTTGTGCAAAAGCCTGCTCTGGTGATATACACTTTTGAGAAAGCTGAAGTTGTTTACGCTCTGCACTTTTTGTAGATTTCTTAATCTTTTCTTCCTGACGGGCAATCCAATTAAGAGCTAATGCTACATTTGAATGACCATGTTCATCCATAAATGGCTCACCTGTAACATCATCAATACCAAACATATTGTATGCTTCTGAAATGAATATACAACATGTTTCATTCGTAACATCAATATTTTTATCCCATATATTCTTTACACCAAGGAAATTATTATCTTCTGGGTTATAAAAGATTTCCTTTAGTCCTTCAGCATCTTCAAGTTCACCAACAGATCCGCACGCTATGATTGTACCTGTTGTAATTGTACCTTTTTCTACAGCAGGACGTATAAATTCAAGAGTATCAAGAAGAGTTGGAGCAACTCCCGGCTCTTCGTAATTAAAGAAGGTCTGAGCACCACCTACATCATTTGACGCAGATTGCTTAAATGTAACCCCTTTCAAAATTGACTGAAGACCATATGGGTTATTATCTTGACCCATTGTAACCTCATTCCATTCTAACGATTTTGGTTGAACAGGTCCTCTCTTCCAAGCTGTATAAGTATTAATATGCTTACGATAACTTTCAAGATATCTCCATGATTTCTTTACAAGTTTCTCATCATATCCACCTACTGTATTTACAGAGTTTTCAAACCATGAATAACTCCAGTAAATAATAGCCATGTGCTTATAAGAATACCCTTTCTGACGACCTTTTACGCCACCTACGTGCTTTCCTAAAAGGATAGCAAGCATTACGTAATGCATGTACCAAAGGTCACCATCCCAAACGTCTGGAAGTCTTTTTCTTTTCTGGATATCATCATATATAGGACAAAAGTTCAGGTACCAGTAATAAAATGGTGGTAAATATGTTCCATCTATAATTACCCCTTTTAGGACTTTATCCTTTTCGTTTCTCCAATATTGCTTCCAACCATGGGTTCCTCTTACAAATTTTGTGTAATAGCCACCTTCAAAGTTAGCTCTACCTGATCTTTTAGCCACTTCAGAATATTTAATTCCTTCAATCTGAAAGGCTTTTGAATCTTTATACTTGTAATGTTCAGGAGACTCTTTGAATTGATCACGCACAAAAAGAATGAAATCTTTTATGGTTTCAAAATCTACAGTCCCCCATTGTTGGTTCTCCGAGTTGTATGTTTGTATTTTAAGTGGAAATTCAAGATGGGTCATGATTAATATTCTCCAAGTTCATTAGAGCCTTTCATTTTAGCTTTAACTTCTTCATCTGCCAATTTTCTCAGGTTAGCTGCTGACAGGGACAACTTTTCAAACTTATCCACAACTTGGAATCTGTTTTTCATTTCCTCTCCACCAGTTGGAGTTTCTTTTAGATATTTAATCCAACGTAGTACTTCTTCTTCCATCTCATCTGCAGCCTGAGTTGCGTGAGATTGCCATACAGAATGAAGTCTTTCAATTGCAGGACCTATAAGATCACAGTCTTCATCAAAATCACCAATAGTTTCTTTTACATCAAATATTGCAGCTTCTCTTCTTTCATCCTCAGCCATAAAGTTATATGCACCATCTGGATAGCTCATTTTATATATATATCCCAGATATGGTTCTACTGAATCATCACCATACTTTTTTATAATAGCATGGATTTCTGGAAGCATATAAGCTTCTGGTGTAATCTTTATTCTTCCGTTTTCGTATTCAAGTATTCTTGGTAACATGCGTTTTTATCAGGAGCTTCATATTTATCATACTCCTTAAGTGTAACCTCAATTTTAAGGTCTATTATATATTTATCCAAAGAACCACCCGTATGTTTCTTCAGATCATTTATTATTTGATCTTTTAACTCGGAATCAGGGTAGTATCTGTAAATTAGTTCTGTTAAAAGTCTTCTTTCAGGTATCTTCTGACTTACAAAAACAATAGTGCTCATTTTAAAGTTTTAAGCATATCCTCAACTTCCTTCTTACGATATGGAAGTTTTATTTGCTCAATTTTCAAAACGACTGGTTTTCCATTCTTTAAGATAGGTAGATTGTCATTCTTAGGATCACGAGCAAGTTGGACGTGTTCAATAATAATATCTCCCGGTTTTAGTTTTCCCTTATTAGATTTCCAAAGAAGGTACATATAGAGAGACATTTTCAAAGAATAATGAACAGCATTACAATCATCAAGATGAGCAATAGGATTCAACATCTTTGCAGGCTCTACCCATTTACTGGAAAAAGCCTTGTGTTTAATTTCTTGATCTGTTTTGTAATCCCAGATGTTAATCTTTTTATTAGTTACAATCACTTTATCAGCTTGACCACAAATCATGTAATCAAAGTCATAAATCATTAACTCTGGATATACAGTATTATTCTCAAGTTGATTAATAGGAATACTGTATTTGAAACCTTCAGAAAACTCACATTGTTTTGTATCACATGAAACCCCATAAAATTCAGGATTCTTTTGATCTACAAGTTCTTGTTCACGTATTGAGTGATAATTTGTACCAATTTGTGCAGATAGATCTCTCTTTCTTTCCCATTTGGCAAGTATTTCCTCGGTTGTTGTTGGTTCTCCTTCTTTAGTCTTTTTATTAGCTACTTTAGCAGCAATCTTTTTCCAGTCTACCTTAGGTTTAAATCTATCTGTAAAGGCAGATACTGAGATTAGTTCTCTATCTTCCTCGTCCAGATACTTATGTACGTCTTCGATGAATTTTACTTTAGGCATAGACTTCTGCTGTGAATTCGAGTTTTAAAACTTGGCTTTCATCGTAACGCACACTTATATGCTTAGTCTGATTACCTGTTGAACCCGGAGTAAATGTTACATTAATTATACCATCTTCTCCCGGTTGTAGTACTTCTTTTGTAGTAGACACTTTAGTACAGGATCCACATCCTACTACTAATTTATTAATTTTTATTTCTCTTACGCTTTGGTTTTTTATTTGAAAATTGAAACCACTGGGCTTCCCGTATTTCAATTTGCCCAAGTTCTTCGTTGGTTCTGTTGCTGTCAACATTGTTTTTTCTTATTTGATCATAAATTGATTTACCACCAATATCATAGAAAATATCAAGATTATTAGAATTTGATAAGTAAACATTAATTGCACGGATATCCGCAATTTCTGAACGAAGAACATCAGCTATACCAGACAAATTATTATCAGAAAGATGTTTAATCAAAGAATTAACAAGATCAATTGAGGAGTTTATTCTTCTTCTAAGAAGAAAGGAGTTCTTATCAATAAATAATTTACTAGCTTTCTGTCTTTTTACTTTTTCATCAAATTCCTTTAACTTATCTTCTATGTTCTTCTTTTCTTCAAGAAGAGCTTTTTTCTCAGGTAGAAGATCTCTTGTTACCTCTGCTAATGCGTAAGTCTCATCATTTACTGCATTTTTGAATAAATCAGCTTCTTCTCTTTTAAGATCAGGTTTAAATTTATCAACTATTGTTATCATATGAACAGTTTAATATTGTTGGTTTTCTTAAACTCCTTCCACTGTTTCTTACTCATCATTTCAGGATAACAGAAGGGTTCATTTTCACAAGCCATGTCTGCTGTAGTCTTTGGTACTATTTCACAACCACATTGAATACAATGTCCTTGTTTCCAACACTCAGGACTCAGAAGAGCAACTTGACCTCTACGCCAGATAATTTGCTCTTTAATATGTTTTGGAGTTGGCAGAATACTTCTGAACCAGCTTTGGATCACTGCCCAGATATGCCTAAAATCCAATTTAGCCGGATTTAAAGCGTTCGTCTTCCCCCTGATCAGGTTCCAATAATATTTGAGTTTCATATCTCTTCTTTCTTATTTCTGATTTAATTGCCAAATATTTCTCGTAATCCTTAAGTCTTTCCTGAAACAAAACATATCTATTGTGCTTTTCCTGATACTCTTTAAAAGATGAATCAGAATCAAATTGATCCCTAGTCTTAACCTCAGATCTGTCAGTAAATTCATTTACAACAATCTCCATTCTTTTCTTACGAAGATGCCAAGATCCTATACCTTTTAGCTTGAGAATCAAAGAAGTAGGTTCCTTTAACAGTCTAGATGTTTCCTTGAAAATAAAGGAACCAATATCCTTATAAAGTTCTTCACTAACTCCTGTATCTGAAGCAACCATCTTATATATATCAAGATGACTACTTTGCATGTGTGACTACGTGTTGTAAGAGAAGTCTGTCAAATTCGATTGGTGGAATATACTTCGAACTTACTGATAATGAAGTGTTTCTGGGTTTTTCAAAAACTCCTAGATTAGTGTACTTGGAAAGAGTATTACGGATAGACTGTTTACTTTTCTTATACTTTTTTTCTAAGCAAAGATCAAAAAATTCATCCTGTTTCTCTGAATTATTATATCCACCAAATTGATATAATTCAAGAATAATACTCATATCATTCTCATATGGTATAATACCATGTTCCAAGAACTTCAAGTACAAATGTACTCGTAGAACATCCTTCTTATCAGGAAGTAAGACCTTATCTATGAATGACTTAATTATCATGTTGGTTTTCAATGTATAACTAATATACAAAAAATAGATTAACTTTCCAAATTTATTTTGAATAATAATTTGGAAAGTTAATTTAATTTAGTATATTAATCTTGTATTCTCTGCTTTGTTTTCAGTTGTTATACAAATATCTCTTAACTGCTGTAAAGGAAGTCCTGCATCAAGTAACATATCAGTATTCCACTGAATCTCTGAAACTTTCTCTCCTCTTATTGTGAAATCCTGAAATAAAGGATGAGAAAGAGAAGCAGGTAAATCAGTAATTCTTTTAATCAGTTGTGATCTGTATTCTTTGAAGAAAAGTTGATAATCAGTCTTCTCAGGCATTTCTCTTGAAATAGTTGTCTTTTTATCATGGTCTATGGTAGTAAATTGCTTACGCATACCATCAATATCTGTATAGGCACCTCCATGATTTCCTACGTAATCTGCTTTTCTATCAGTTGCCATTACTCAACCTCCTCTAATTTTACTTCTCCAACAGGATCTTGTTCATTCTTTTTATCAATTTCTCCCTGCAGGTTTTTAAGGAATTCTTCCATCTTTTTTCTGTCTTCATCAATTTTTGCTTGAGCTCTCTCTTGGTACTCTTTGTATAAAGGTTCAAGCTTTTCAGCCTCAAGAGCAAAATACATCTTCTCATAATAAGCTTTCCAACTACGAGCTGATAACTCTTGTTCAACTACAGTAGCACGCATAGCTGCCATTTGAGGAGTGTCTAAATCCTTAATTCCGTTAATTTTCTTGTTTTGTTTTTGTGACATATATGTTTGTTTTAATTTTTAAAGTATTCTATATTTGGATCCCTTTCTTCTAATTTACAGATTTCCAAATGTTTAATTAAATTGTTTTTACCCATAACTAGCCCACAATTGGGACATTTTGTTACTATTTGTATTCTTGGTTCTGGTTTAATGTCAAATATCTTTTCCAAAAGACGTTGAACACTTCTACCATATGGTTTTCCCTTATATGAAAGGAACACAACACCAAAACCATTTACCCAATGAATTCTTACATAATTACCAGTATGTATATTTCGTATCCTACCATCCTTACAGATTTCATACTTAGGAAATGTAGGAATAACTCTCCAGTCTTCCATTAGTTCCAGTTTGGATTATTTAGATTTTCCCATTGAAATGCAATGTTACCTTGAGTTTCATCATATTCTTCAACCCAAAAATTAGGAGTTAGAATGTTATTTTTTTCTTTATAAAGAGTTGCAAATCTATAATTTTCACTATCAATTTTACCTCTTATCATAGCATTAACTCTAGCAAGATTAGATGTAGCAGAATCTGTACTTATGAAAAGGAAGCTGTCTGACAAAGTGATAAATCTTCTTACCCAATCTGCAAGATATTTGATGAACATTTTATAGTTCTTTTCATCTGTATCCCAAACCTGAACCATATTTGGATATGGCATTGGTAGATTGATAACCTCAAAAAGTTCATTCTTGTTTAAATTAGATAGGGAATGATTTAATCTCTGACAAAGAGAAGATGAGTATTCAGGAAAACAGTTTACAAGAATTGTTTCAGGTTTTATCCATTCTGATTCTTTTACTTTTGAACTCAAGATTCTACTATCTTCAGTTTCCTTTTCAAAGGTTATAAACTTGTATTTATTCTTTAGGTTTGTCTGTTCCTTCTCCATCTCCAAAGGCTGTTTTAAACTGATCTACTGTTAATGTCATAACTGGAATAGCAGTTTTTGTTGCTCTATTCTCTTGTTTAGAAGGATGAGCTGCTTCATAAATAGCTTGAAATTTTGAAATCTCAGCCTTAAATTTTCTTTTTGTCCATGGTACAAGAAGTTGTCCAGCATGGAGAAATCTAACAATGCATGCTTCAAATTTTCCTTGCATAGCTTTACTCAAAGATTCTGTAGATGGTAACCATCTATCCTCGATTCCTACAAAATCCCAATATGGGTATTCTGCTTCTCCAAATAACATATCGTACTCTTCTTCTTCCCCATCAATCTCAATACCAAGATCTGGTTTATTCTTTAGTTTTCTTTCCTCATTGTCTCCGTCAATCATAACAATAGGAAACGTAAATAATTCATCAAGCATGTTTTATATGTTTTAACAAAGGTAATATATAAAGTAATATCATCCAAATATTTATTAATCAATTTTATCTACAGTTCCAAAATTAGGGACTGATCTTACATGATATGTTGTAAAGTTGGACTTGGACTTTTGTCCTTTTCCTAATCTCGATATATCATATATAAACTCCCAATCGTGCCCGTATTTATTTATATGAGGTCTGGCTTTTCTTGCCAGTTCTGTTTTAACAATTATTTCACTATGTCCAACTCTACCCGGTGCTAAGGATGAAATCCTAACCTCATTTATAGGAACTACAAGAGAATTGAAATACATATAATCAAAATCAGTACTCTCAATCTCAAGATAGTTAGAGAAGTGATTGGGCAAAATAACATCGTCGTTTGCATAAAATATAAGATATTTACCAGAGGCATTATGAATAGCAAAATTTGTTTGCTTGTATCCGCAACCTCCTCCATGAGTATCAGCATTAAAGGCTATAATTTTTGAACCTTTATTCATAGCTTCTACCTGCTTTTCGTAAATGTATCCAGAATCGATAAGTTTCTGGAAATGTGGACAGTGATCACCTATTATAATAGCTTCCCATCCACTTGTATCTTGGGCCAGAATACATTCTATTGAACGTTTTGTCCGTTCAGGTCTTCCCCAACAGGGCATTGATATTGTTAGCCTATACTTATTTATCATCTTGTATTTGGACCAATGTCCTTTGCAGGAACACCAGCATATTTTCTTCCATCTTTCATTTCTAGTTTCTTTGTTACAGCTGCTCCCATCCCTATCATACAATTGTGTGGAATTTCTACTCTTTGGTGAATAGTAGCATTAAGTCCAATATTACAACCCGGACATATTACAGTATGTCCTCCAATCTTTGCTCCACAGGATATAGTCACATCATTTCCTATGAAAGCATCATGTCCAACATGAGAATGCTTAAGCATCCATACATTATGACCAATATATGTTGGCTCGTCTGTAGTTGAAGCATCTATTGTAACATGTCCTGTAATAACACAATTCTTACCTATTACTACCCTTCCTATCATACCTGAACCATCAGGATATGGCCAAAATTGTTTATGTTCTGCAGGGAATCCAATGATACAAAATGGGCCAATATATGTACCAGCACCTATCTCGACATTTGGTCCTATTACAGCTGTAGGATGAATATATGGTCCACGCTCTGGATAATCATTCATATTTATAGTATATCCTTCCTCAAGATTTCTCATTTACTTTCTTTTTTGATTTTCTTAATTTGTGAACATCCTCTACTATCATAAGCCAAACATACAAAATAGGGGCAACAAAAACCACCATAAATACAATCCATCCAAGAATAGGCAATATCATTTGTTTCCATATCTAAAAACCAGTGACCATCTATGAGATTTTACTGGATATATACAATGTTGTTTCTTCCATCTATCTTCCTCTGTCATATGTAGGAGTGAACGTGCAGGTAGAGGAATCTGAGCTTCTTGACCTTGTTCATCTTTCAGACCAAGAGTAACATCTGATTCTAAAGATAAAACAGTTATAACTTCTCCGGAAGTTTTGGAATCAATATGCCAGTCAATAGACTGACCTTTATGGTATTCATTGATTGTGACATGATTAACTTCACCACAATAATTAGGTAACTTCTGCCATTCTTCTGTAACTTTCATACAAAGTTCTGTAAGCCAATCTGGAATAGGTCTTTCCTTATATCCGTAAGGAAGAGCTGAACCATATCTCACAACCTTGTTCCTAGCTATACCTGATGCTACTCTTGATGGTTTGAGATTATTTAACAAATCAATCTCCTGTTTCCGATTGATGAACTCCTGCTGTACTTGTACCATATATAAATGGATAAGGATATGGAAATGTTAAAGGTTTTTCATAAGGCATTGGAACATACTTAACTTCTGGTTCATCAAGTAAGAGTGTCCACATTTCATTAAATGTAATGTGTTCCTGTTCAAATAATCTTTGAATTATTTCCTTTTTAGTTGGCTCTAATTTTGTCATTTGGATAATATTATTCCTGTCCCTATACCTACAGCTACAGGAAGTAGTATTCTTTGAAAGAAGGACTTCTTTTTAGGTTTATAGAAGACAGAGTTTGATTGAATTGATGTAATCAAAGGATTTGAATGAAAGTATTGAACCTCAATCTTATCAGGTTTAAACAAGCCTCCATTATGCTGAACAAATCTCAGCTGAAGAGTATCTGGAATAGAGAGTTTATCTATTACAAGAGAATCCTTTCGTACGGTGGCTTTAAATGAATAATCGGCTGTAGTATCTCCAGCCTCTCGTGGAACTGGTATACTATTTCTTTCATAATAATCTATAACTGCTTGACAAGAAGCTTTTACTGAATCTTCCCAAAACTTCATTCTTTCTTCATCCAAGTATGGAATCCCAACTTCTACTATTTCAGCTTTACTAATACCTTTGTAATATGCTATGGTTTGTCTATTCTTGGCATCTTTCTTCTTAAGATCAAAGATGGAATCTGTAAGATTATCTAAAGCCTTTGTACTAGAAGTTATAATAGCTTCTTGTACCTGAATTGTATCACCCTGCTTATTAATTATTTCCTTCTGAGTTTGGTTATCTAACTGAAGCTGAGTAATCTGCTCCTGACCTTTTTCAATTCTTTTATTCAGTCTACAAGTTTGCAAAAGTGACAATACTAATACAAATCCTGTTACAATCCATGGTAAGTTCTTCTTCATATTCCTAAAAATTTACATATAGTTCTAAAATCATTTATGTCTTTACATTGCCCTCTAAAGCATGGAGAATATGAGAGCTCCTTAAAATTATAAGAAGTTAAAATAAGTGCTTTATATTCAGGTGAATAATTGAATTTCCAACCATCTCTCATGTAATTATCATACTTATAAATCTTATAAGGTTCTTCTGCATTATATTCCCATCCTTGATTTCTTATTTGATTCTTTGTCAAATATGGAACTCTAACTGAACCTCTACTCAACTCATCTAATGTATCCTGAAGAGTATAACTTTTCACAGTACGAGGTAACCATATCTCTTCATATCCATACTTCTCAGAATCATTCCTTTTCCTAAAATCTTCAAGAACCTCACATTCATATCCTATACGAATATCCTCAGGAAAAGGGGTAAAATATTTATCTTTCATAAACTTCTTCCTCCCATATAACTTCAAAAGAAAAAGGTTCTGAATTTCTAATCCAACAAGCTTCTGGCCAATACTTAGGTCCTACGTATTTCCAAGTTCCACCTCTTAATTTTCTATACCATTGAAATATATTCATATACCTAATAATTTACAGATGTACCTAAATGTGTTTATATCCTTACATGGAGCAATAAATCTATAGTGTTCAGAAGGAACTCCAAAAACAAGTTCTTCTATTGAAGGGTCTTTAACTATTATTTGTAATATAAAAGGATTCTTTAAATCATGTACTTTTAATACAGCAAATCTATTACCTTTTTCAAAACTCCAACAATTTATATTAAGATAGCTTGTTTTATCTTTCCATCCCTCAGCTTCTATTTGTTCTTTAGTAAGATAGGGTACTCTTATTCCAATATGACCGTCTATCAAACAGTCATAAGTTAGTTCATCTAAATTACAATCTTTAGCTGAGTTTTGCTCACATCTACCTACTGTAGGAATCCATACATTTTCATATCCTAGATTAGGACATATTTCACATTCATACCCAACTCTAATATCTTCTATAGAAGGTGTAAAGTAATTATTTTCCATTAAGATGTTCTTTTACAATGTCATAAATATTTATAGGTTTACCAAACAGTGTTCTTCCTATAACAACTTTCTTTCCAAAGAAGAGACAATTTCCTCCTTCTGGATTAAGTGATCTTATATCATCACCTATTATAACTATACCATCACCCTCTGTTATATCTGCTCCTGCATTAAATCCAATAAAAACAGAATTTGTTATTCCAAAAGGACCAGAATTACATCCTGTTGTATCTTTTCCAAGAGAGGACATTCCTATTGTGTTATTGTTTTCCATCTTGTTCCTCCTTTTTGGGCTGGACATCTTTAACAAAAACCAAAGATTTACCTTCATATACCCGAACCTCTATAAGAGATCTAATAGCCAAAGATTGAAGATTATTACCCCTAGCAAGAAGGGGTACATCATCTATATGATAACATCTCCATCCTTGCTCCATTAATTCCTGTGTTAATTCTTTGAATGTCATAAGGGTGTAAAGGTAAATCCACAAATACCAGAAACCAAATATTTGTCAATTTCTTAACAGAGCTTTAACATATTAAGGATTCTGGCCAGTTATAAATTTATATTTGGCCAAAATATTTTTTTCATTTTTAAAATTTTATATATGAGTACCCCCTAACTACAGACCTTGCAAAGCTACCCCCTAAAGGTTTGACGTTGCCGGTATCCCCCTATCTTTCAGGATAGAGATTCCAAAAACGTTCAGGGCAAACAAACATCGGAAAAAATTGTACCAAAACCAAACAAATGAAACACAACACATTCAGTACCAATCAATCAGGTACACGAAAACAATTAGGTCTCAAGATTTACATTGCCTTTATGTTATTGATTTGCGGGGTGACATTGGGATTGATGCTGTATTTCTACCTGTATAAGGGCAACAAAGCAGGCTTATATCTGTCATTCTTTCCTGCTATTGTGGGTATAGTATATATCTTTCATTGGCCTAAACGTAAATAATAACCTCTAAATCAACTAGTTATGAAATCAAACATGAGGGTACGATTTCTCAATGGAACATCATACCTAACATATGAAGGCAAAGTGGTAATGATACTTTCGTTCAAGTAATTGATAATCAATTGCTTGACCAAAGGAGACCTTGCTGATCTACCTTACACGAATTTGCAATTTACATAAACGCTAAACCCGTCGACAGGGGCAGAATTTCACTACTGAAGGCTAATTTTATGAATCTCGCTAACTTGTTGGGAATCAACATTGAGAATGC
>Ga0075163_10002431_pt1 | contig 25011 bp, 22 predicted proteins | sample JI1023141ADNA_FD_71478 | JGI IMG/M metagenome (GOLD analysis project Ga0075163, IMG submission 71478) | Wastewater effluent complex algal communities from Wisconsin, to seasonally profile nutrient transformation and Carbon sequestration -... | ecosystem: Engineered > WWTP > Effluent > Algae... | reverse complement strand
ATCTGGCGCAGCGTATCGAGGTCGGTCCCCTCGACACGCATGGCGACCGGCGCGTCGATGGGCGGGCCGTTCACGAACTCTTTCAGCTCGATGCGCGCGCCCGGATAGTGGCTCAGTTGCGCACGCAACGAGTCAAGCATGCGCGGCGTGTTGATGTTGTCGTAGTCGTTAAGCAGCACCAGCAGTTGCGCCCGGTTTGGTGCTTCGGCGCGCTGATTCACATTGTAGTACACCATCGGGTTGTCCTTGCCGATGTTGGCAAAGATGCTCGTCGTGGACGGGTGTGCGCCAATCACACGCTCGGCGAATCGCACCGCGCGATCGGTCTCCGCCAGCGACGTGCCATCCGGCGTCTCGACATCCACGTGATACTGTGGGGTGCCAGCCTTCGGAAAGAGTGAGAAGCCCACCGTCGGCACCAGCGCAACGGCTCCCACCACCAGCGATGCCGCGATCAGCAACGTGCGCCGCGGCGCGGACATCGCCCAACTCAGGAGTGGCGCGTATGTACGATGAATGCCGCGGTCCAGCCATTGCAGCACACGATTCCCCTCCGGTGATTCTTCGCGCGGCATCACCCGGCTCGCCAGCCATGGGATGATCGTGAGCGATACCAGCAGCGACGCCAGCACCGCGTACACCACGGCAATCGGCAGCGATCGGATGTACTTGCCGGAGAGTCCGGGCAGAAACAGCAACGGCACAAAAGCAAAAATCAGTGTCGCGGTGGCACCCAGGACGGCAACCGCGATCTGTTTGGTACCTTCGATCGCCGCTTGCGCGCGCGACATGCCGCTGCGCAGAAATCGGCTGATATTCTCCACCACCACAATCGAGTCGTCCACCAACAGGCCCAGCGCAATCACAAACCCCACGATGGACAGCTGATTGAGACTGTACCCCGTTGCGTTGAGCAGGACGATGGCGAGCGCCAGAGAAAGCGGAATCGAGATCATCACCACCAGCGATGCACGGGTGCCAAGTGGCAGCAGGGTGATCAGCACCAACGCGATCGCGATGCCGAAGTCCTCCGCCAGACGAGACAAGCGGGCGTTCACATTGCGCGACTGGTCGAAGCCCCGCGCGAGCGTGACACCAGCAGGCAACTGTCGCTCCAAACCGTCCAACTCTTTCCAGACGGCATCGCGCACCGTCGACACATTGCGTCCGCTCTGCACCGCCACGGTCACGAACATCGCCCGCTGCCCGTTGTATCGACCGATGTGCACCGCCTCACCGTCTGCCCATGAGACAGCCGCCACATCTCCCACGTGGATCACCGCACCGTTCGCCCCGCCGATCACGGTGCGCTCCACCTCCGCAGCGCTCCGATAGCGTCCGGGCGTGGCGATGTTGTAGCGGCGAGTGCCGACGTCGACACTGCCACCGGGTATCTGCAGATTGTCGCTGCCCAGCGCGCTGAGCACCTGCGCCGGCGCCAGGCCACGCGCAGCCATGCGACCCAGATCGAGCGTGACCTGCAGCTCCCTCGGCGGCGCCGCCCAGCGTTTCGTCTTCTTCACACCGTCCACACGCGCGAGTGCGTCTTCAAAACGTTTGGCGACGTCATCGAGCTGCGCGTATGGCAGCGTCGGCGCCACCAGCGCCAACTGCACGACGGTGAGATCGGAGTTTTCACTGCGCAGTACTTCCAGCCGCTGCAGCGCCGTTGGCAGGTCGGGGCGCAGGCCATTGATCTCGCGCAGCACCTGATCGTACTTCGAATCGACATCGACGTCCGACGAAAACTCCACCTGCACCACACTCAGGCCGTCTGAGCTGGTTGACGTCAGCGTCTTCACGTCCTCGAGCGCATTCAGCTTCTTCTCGATCGGCTCGGTGACCAGTTGCTCCATGTCCTCCGGCGACGCGCCGGGATACACCGCGACGCTCGTGAAGATGGGGACGGGAAACTCCGGATCCTCTGCGCGTGGAATGGACATCCAATTCGAGACCCCCAGCGCGCCGAACATCAGAAACAGCAACACGGTGAATTGCCAACGCCGCACGGCGAACGAAACCAGTCCGTTCAACAGATTCATGGCACTGGTCCCCCACGTGCGGTATCGCCGCTGGCAGAGACAGTTGCCGGTGCGATACGCACGATGGCGCCGGGTGTGACGTACGGTGCGCCGCGCGTGATCACGCGGGCCTTCTGGTCTAGACCGGTGACGGCCGCACGATCACCGACCAGCTGCGACACACGCACGCGGTGCGCACGCGCCGTGAACGGTTCGGTCTCGGACACGGTGTACACCGTTGCGGAGTCGGCGTCGGCCTCGAGCAACGCGTCCACCGGGATCATCGCCGCCGTGCCGCGAGAGCGGGCCGCAATCTCGATGCGCCCCACCAGGCCGTTCGGCAGCGCGTCCGCCTGTCGCAACTGCACCTCCACGGTGTAGGTCCCCGTGCGAGCATCCGCGGCCTTGCCGAGCAGGGTGACCGTTCCACGAAACGTTTCGCCGGGTACCGCGTCGAAGCGCACAACGGCCGAGTCGCCAACGCGTGTGCGCAGCGCGTCGCGGTCGCTGAGACCCGCTCGCATCACCCGACCGCGCACCCCGCCACCCATGATCAGCACGGGCACCCCGGCACCGATCGTGGTGCCGGGAGTAGCACGCCGTTCCAGCACGGTGCCCTGCTCCGGGGCCACGATCATCGCGAACTCGCGATTCACGCGCGCCGTGGCAAGGTCGGCGCGCGCGGCATCGAGCGCCGAGGTGGCATCCTGCAGCTGCGCGAGGGTGGCCACGCTGTCCCGCTGTAACCGCGCAAGCCGTGCCGCATCGCGTTCAGCCTTCTCCACGCCCACGCGGGCTTTGTTCACCAATGCATCGATTTCGCGCAGGTCGAGTGACGCCAGCACCTGTCCCTTGCGCACCGTCGCGCCCTGATCCACTCGCACATCGGCAATCACCCCGCCGATCTTGAAGGCCAGAGGAATTTCGTCTCGCGAGGTGAACGTGCCGGTTGCCCGCACCGGCTCGTGCATCGGCCCCGATTCGATCGCGGACACCGTCACCGTTACGGCCGACGCGGGAACGGCGGGAAGTCCGTTCGCCTCGGCGTCGCCGCCGCACGCGGCGAGCGCTCCTGCCATGGCCGTCGATGCGAGCAGGCGCGCGGTCAGTCGACGCGTGACACGTGGCGCACGCGGCAGAATGAAGAAGGTCATCATGGTCACTCCGGAAGCGTGCGCAGCGCAGCGGCTCGTTCGAGCTCGACGACACGCGTGGCAAAGGTGAAGCGGGTGAGGATCTGGTTGATCGCGGCCGACGTGTAGGCGGATCGGGCCCCGATGAACTCGAGTTGTGAGGCAAGCCCCTCGGCGAAGCGGCGCTGGACGAGCGTGAACGCTCGCTCGGCTGCTGCCACGCGATCGTCCGCGGTGGCGAGTGCACGGCTAGCCGATTGGACGGCGTCGTACGCGTTTTCCACCTGCACACGCACGGCGCGTTCGAGTTCGCGTCGGCGAAGGTCCGCCTCATTCCGGAGCGCCATGGCCTGCTCGCGTCGGGCATTGGTTTGACCGCCCGTAAAGAGCGACCACGAGAACACGAGATTCGCCAGCGCGACATCGCTGTCGCGACTCAGACGATATTGATTGCCCTGAACGCCGTAGCTGGTGGAAAGGGCGAGCGACGGCAGTGCGCCGGCGGTCGCCGCGCGTCGCTGCGCGTCGGCCAGACGAATACCGCTCTGCGCCTGTGAGAGCTCTTCCCGGTGCGCCAGTGCGCGCGTGACGGCGGCGTTGAGCGTGAGTGGCTCCATCCGCAGCAGCGTGCTGTCGTTGGCCAGCGCTACGTCCGCATCGGCGTCGCGATCACGCAGCAGATTGAAGGCGCGTCGCGCCGCGTCGCGCTGGCGCCTGGCGTCGTCGAGTTGCTGCTGCACCTCACTGCGCTCGGCGCGCGCACGGAGCAGCGCGTCGGGCGTGGCCTGCCCCGCCTCAATGAGGCGAGTGCTGACGCGGACATTCTCTTCGAGCACCGGAAGTGTGGCGTCGAGCGTCGCGACGGCCTGATCGAGACTGGCGTAGCCGAGCCAGCTCAGTTGGACATCGGCGGCAAGTTGGCGCATCGCCGTCCGTCGCCCCGCACCCACCAGTTCGCGCTGTGCGCGGGCCGCGCGGTGGCCGGCGCCAATCGCTGCATTGAAGAGCGACCAGGTCAGCTCGACCTTGGATTCCTGTTTGAAGGGGAGTGTCGCATTGATGTTGGTCGGGAAGCGCGGCTCCCCGACAAGCTGATTGAGCGCGTTGTACGCCGGATTGATGAAGTCCCCGATGTTCACCACCCCGCTCACTTCGGAGTAGCGGGCATTGGCGGCGAGCGTGGGGAGGTAGCGTCCTTTCGCTTCGCGTACCGCCGCATCGGCCCGATCGAGCTGCGCGCGTTGCTGCGCCAGCGCGAGGTTGGCGCGAATGGCGTCGGCGACGTAGCCGTCGAGAATCGTTCGAGCCGAGGTGCCCTGCGACGGCGCTGTCACGGGTGCCGTCTGTGCCGCGACCGGCTCCCAGGTCCCCAGGAGGACGGCCGCCGCGATGGCGATACCGATCGCATTGGCAAGCCGGCAGACCGCGCGCCATAACGGAGATGATTGTAAGAACATAGATGGGACGCGTAACAATGTTAGGTAAAGCGGCCTGAAGAAGGGCGCCGCAGCGCCCGGGGTGTTCGAGGTCAGTTATGAAGCAGAACGGCGGATCAGGTTCCTGGGTTTCGGAGGGCGCCACGAATCATGACGTCGACCAGCGAGCGCACGGTTTCGCGGGGCTGTCGCCATTCGATGTGCGGGTCTTCGGAGTGGTTGAGCCAGAGCGATACGATGCCGTGGATACCGCCCCAGGTGAGCTGGGCCAGTTCGTGCGGGTCGGACAGTTCGGGGCGATAGAGGCCAGCCTCGATCCCCTCGGTGACCGTCTCGAGCAGGAAACCGTATGCGTCCTCATCCGGTGTTTTGACCGGATTTCCGCACCCGTCGACCATGGGGTGCTTTAATAGTGTCATGAACATGAATCGATACTGGCTTGGATTGGACAACGCAAAATCTGCGTAGGCCAATCCCATCCGGCGCAGTCGCTCCACCGGATCCTCGATGCGACCGATCTTGAACATGGCCTGCCCTAGCGCGCTGAAGTCGGCCATACACAGCTCCACGATCAGGGCATCCTTATCCTGAAAGTGATGATAGATCGCCGTCGGCGTGTAGCCGATTTTCGCCGCGATCGCCCGCATGGTCGTGGCCTCGATGCCGTCGGTCACGAACAGCTCACGCGCCGCATCCAGGATGGCCTGGCGCGTTTCGGCTTTCTGACGCTCGCGGCGAGCGAGCGATCCGGTGCGGATTTCGGCGGTGGTCACGGGAGTGAAGTTGCCTCAGTCACCTAACACTGTCAAGTCATCGACTCGGCCGATCGCTACGACTGGGCCCGGAACATGAAATACAGCGCGCCCAGCACACACAGGCATGCCCAGAGATAGTCCAATTTCACCGGCTGCTTCATGTAGAAGATGGCGAACGGCACGAAGACCGCCAGCGCGATCGCTTCCTGCAGAATCTTGAGCTGAGGAAGCGACATCGTCGTGTAGCCGATCCGATTGGCAGGCACCTGAATCAGGTACTCGAACAGCGCGATGCCCCAGCTGACGAGCGCCGCCACATACCAGGGCTTGGCGCTCAGGTCTTTGAGGTGGGCGTACCACGCGAACGTCATGAAGACGTTCGAGGCCGCCAGCAACAGCGCGGTGCGCAGCAGGGTGGAGGTCATGGCGCCATCAGCACGGGGGACGAACGGGACGCGGGCGTCAGCCAACCACGCCCAGCTCTGATTTGGGTCGAATCGACGACTCAGGCCACCACGACACCACGCGGCAACTCCGGCACTTCGGCGGCCTGCATCCTGGCATGCCGCCGCCCAAGCCAGAGCGCAACCAGCAGCCACACCGCGCTCATCGGCGCCGCGATCAGTGCGATGGAGCTGACCGCCATGCCGGCGCCGCTCAGGAGCGAATAGCTCCAGGCGCCAATCTGATCGCCACTCCGATACGCGAAGGTATCGATGAAGTTCTTGGCCTTGTACTTGTCTTCCGGCGGAATCACGGCGAACAACACTTCGCGGCCCGGATTGGCAAACGCATAGTTGCCGGCGCGGCGAATCACGGTGAACGCCACGAAGAGGGCGATGGACGGATACATCCCCAGCGCACTGAATCCGATCACACTGACCAGCGGCAAAATGGCGAGGGTCATCCCGACACCCAGCCACTTGATGACCCGCCCCGATACGAAGAGCTGCGCCAGCACCGTCAGCAGCTGCACATAGAAATCGATATTGGCCAGGAACGCCGTGCGTGATTCGCGGTCGGCGAACTTCGCGCCCACAATCTCCGCCTGCTGGAAGTACAGCACCGTCGTGCCGATGGTGAACAGCAGCATGAACACACAAATGCCCAGCAGATACGGCGAACGCATCACGTGCGTGATACCGGCCAGCGAGTTGCCACCGACCGATCGTTTGGCCGTCTCGCGGTCACGCGTTTCCTGGCGGAAACTCGGGGGGAAATGCCGCAGCACCTGGACGCCGGCCTCGAGCATCACCACCGACATCAGCATCAGCACCGGGGTGCCAACCGTGGTGGCCATCAATGCCGTGAACTTTGAGCCGAACATGCCTCCCAGTGTGCCGCCCACCCCGATGAACCCGTAGAGCCGCTTGCCCTGATTGCTGTAAAAGGTGTCGGCCATGAAGCCCCAGAACACCGAGGGCACAAACAGGCTGAACACACTGATGAAGATCCAGAACGCGGGGCCGAGATACTGTTCTTGGGCCGGGCCGCTGTAGTGCACCAGCGCCGCGAACGTGATCAGCATCGCCGCGAAGACACGATAGACGATCGGGATGAATCGGCGCACCGGCAAACGCGACACGACGGCCGCGTACACGGGATTGGCCAGCAGCGTGGCAACCAGCGTGCCGGTGAACAACCACGGCAGGTTTGCCGTGCCCGCGGCCACCCCGACGGCATCACGGATGGAGCGCAGCACGAAGTAGCTGGCCAGCAGACAGAAGAAGAACGCAAAGGCGAGCAGCGTTGCACGCCACTCGCCTTCTTCCACCGTCACCAGTTTCGCCATGTACCGCTTGATCACCGACCCCCGCCCTGTTGTGCGTGCCACGCCGCGAGCACTTCACGCTCGCGCTCCGGCGAGATGCCGGCCCGCAACTTCTCCTGCTCGGCGGCCGGTCGCGTGTGATACCACGCCATCGCCGAACGCACCGTGTCTTCAAGCGTGCGAAAGGTGAGGCCGGCGGCTTTCGCCTTGTCGATCACACTCGTACAGAACGCCACCGTGGTGGCACCCGTGTATGACCACACCGGCATCTCCGCCCACGATCGCACTTTTTGCTGCGTGAGAAACGGCTGTGGCACCCACGTAAAACGCGCATCGTTGCTGTAACACGCCTTGATGCCGTACAACAACTCGCCGATGCCACATACGGTGCGCGGGCCAACGGCGTTGAACGTGCCGCCCACGCCGTTTTCCCCGAGACGCACCATCCACTCGGTGAGATCGCGTACGTCGATCCACTGCGCGGGATCATCGAGCGCACCCGGTGCGAGAATCTCGCCACCCTTCTCGATGCGAACCGGCCAGTAGGTAAAGCGATCGGTGAGGTCACCGGGTCCCACAATCAATCCCGGCCGTACGATCGTCGCGATAGGATAGGCCGCTTTGACCAGCAGCTCGCATCGCACCTTCCGCGGCCCGTACTGCGCGCTGGCCGCGTCCGGTCCCTCCATCGGCGCCGGGTCTTGCGTGGGAAACTCTTCGGTGGGAAAGGAGGCGGTGAAGTCGCGGTACGCCGCCGTACTGGAGACAAACACATACTGTCCCACGCGTCCCGTGAGCACCGCCGCCGCGTCGACAATCCACTTGGGTTTGCCGGTCGGCAAGTCGTACACCACGTCCCATGTGCGACCCTTGAGTGCATCGTGACCGCCCGGGACATCGCGGTCGCCCAGCAACTTCTCCACCTTCGGAAACAGCCCCGGCTGGGTTTTGCCGCGGTTGAACAGCGTGACCGTGTGACCACGCGACAGCGCATGCTCCACCAGATGCGGCCCGATGTAACCCGTGCCGCCCAGGACCAGAATGCGTTTGGCCATCATCCACCCATCTTGGCGTGCCACGCAGCCAAGACTTCCTTTTCGCGCTCCGGTGCCAGCCCCGCCTTGAGGGCGGCCTGACGCTCGGGCGTCTGTGCGTGGTAGTACGTCAAGGTGTCACGCGCGGTATCGGCCAACGGACGGAACGTCAGACCGGCGTTCTTGGCCTTGCTGCAATCCATGCGTGCCCATCCCTCACTGTTGCCACGGGGCGGCATCCACACGGGAAGATCGGCGTACGGACGCAACTTCTGCTCGAGCACAAAATCGGCGTCCACCCACGTGAAGCGCACATTGCTGGTGGTCACCGCTTTGCAGCCGTACAACATCTCTGCGATGGTGAGCGTCGAGCGTGGGCCCACCACATTGTACGGCCCGCTCGCCTGCTGTTCACACAAGCGAATCATGAACTCCGTCAGGTCGCGTTGATCGATGAACGCCACAGGATCGTCGGGCGTCCCCGGCGCCAACATCTCGCCGCCTTGCTCCACGCGAATGGGCCAGTACGAAAAGCGGTCAGTGAGATCACCCGGGCCAACAATGAGTCCCGGACGCACGATCAACGTGCGATCACCCCAGATCGCCTGCGCATCCATCTCGCAGCGCACCTTGAGCGGACCGTATGCGGCCTTGGGCGGTTCGGCATCGGGGGCGGCCGGTTCGTGCAGCGGGCCGTCTTCCTTCATGCCGATTGCTTTGCGATTGGCAAACGCCGACAGCGTGCTCACAAAGACGTACCGTCCGGCACTGTCCTTGAGCGCCGCGCCCGCTTCACGCACCCAGCGCGGAATCTGCGTGGGGTTGTCGATCACGACATCCCACGTGCGACCCTTGAGCGCCTTGTAACCATCGGGTGCGTTGCGGTCGCCGATGAGTTTCTCGACTTTCGGAAATAGACCGGGGTTGGTTTTGCCGCGGTTGAACAGCGTCACCTTGTGGCCACGCGAGAGCGCGTACTCCACCTGATGCGGCCCGATGAATCCGGTGCCACCAAGAATGAGAATGCGCAATGGTTTTGGCTGCGCCGATGATTGCGTGGTCATGTTACTTGCCCGACTTCGCGTGCCACTCCGCCAGCACCGTCTTTTCCTTGTCGGCGGCCAGACCAGCGCGCGCCTTTTCCTGCTCGGCGGCGGGACGGCTGTGATACCAGGTGAGCGTGTCTTTCGCGGTGTCGGCGAGCGGACGGAAGGTGAGCCCTGCATCGTACGCCTTCTGGCAGATCACGCGAGAGAATCCTGCGGTACGTCCCGTCGACGGGACCCACACCGGCATATCACTCCACGCGCGCACTTGCTTCTCGGCGAGAAATTCGGCCGGGACCCACGTGAACTTCGCATCGCTCGTCGTCACCGCTTTGATGCCGTACAACATCTCGGCGATCGTGGTCGGTGACTTGGGTCCGGTGGCGTTGAACGTGCCCAGCGTGTGTGCTTCACCCAGTCGCACGATCCACTGACTGAGATCGAGCGCGTCCACGTATTGCACGGGATCGTTCGGATTGCCTGGCGCGAGAATCTCGCCGCCCTTGTCGATGCGCACCGGCCAGTACGAGAACCGATCGCTCAGATCACCGGGTCCGACGATGAGGCCCGGACGCACGATGGTGACGTTGTCCCCAAATTGCGTCTTCGCCTCCATCTCGCTGCGCACTTTGTTGCTGCCGTATGCCTGCGCGTTGTACGGCGCGTCGATATCGCTGGGCGTGTTGAGCGGCCCGTTTTCATCGACCGGCTTGGAGTTGTCGGAGAACACCGAGATGGTCGAGACAAACAGATACTGCCCCACCCGTCCCTTGAGCGCCTGACCGGCGCCACGCACCCAGGTCGGATTGGCCGTCGGATTGTCGATGACCACATCCCACGTGCCTTTCTTCAGCGCGTCGTGACCATCGGGCAGGTTGCGGTCGCCGATCAGTCGCGGGACTTTGGGGAAGAGCGTGGAGTTGGTTTTGCCGCGATTGAACAGCGTGACTTTGTGCTTGCGATCGAGCGCATACTGCACCTGATACGGTCCGATGAATCCTGTGCCGCCCAGAATGAGAATGCGCAGCGGCTTGGGCTGCGCGTCACCCGTCTCGGGTCGATACGCCGTGACGCGCACACCGTCGGCACCAAAGACGTCGGTGGGAAGGGCGCCAAGTCCGACGGCAGTGCCAACCAGTGCGGACGTCTTGAGAAAGGTGCGGCGATCGAGCGACATGGCAGGAGAGGCGGGAGGGAACAACAGCGCATTCACCTATTGAACGCGCGCATCATGTCCAGTTGCCGAATGGTCTTGGTGCTCGCGGGACGCTGCTTACGCAGTCGTGCCGAGACGACTTCTGCGCGGGACAGTGCGCGCAGCACGTTCTCGCCGGCAACGTCGCGAAGCTCGGCGTCGGTCCATCCGCGCTTCACGAGTTCCGCCAGCAGGTCGGGGTATTTCGACACGTCTTCGAGCCCCACGACGGTCTCGGTGATCCCGTCGTAGTCACCACCGATCCCGATGTGTTTGGCGCCGGCAATCTTCTTGATGTGATCCATGTGATCGGCCACATCGCTGATCGTCGCTTGCGGCGTCGGGTGTGACTGCCGCCACGCCGCGATGGCTTTGAACTGCGCATCGTTGTCGTTGGGATGCGCTTTCGCGATGGAATCACGAATGGCGGTGATCACGTTGCCGTAGTCCGCCACCTTCTGCGACGTAAAGCCCGGCACAAACGTCATCATCACCACGCCGCCGTTCTTGGGCAGCCGCGCCAGAATCGAGTCGGGCACGTTGCGCGGCACATCGGTGATGCCGCGGGCAGCGGAGTGCGAAAAGATCACGGGCGCTTCGGACACGTCGAGCGCATCGCTCATCGTGCCGGGAGACACATGCGACAGGTCGACCAGCATGCCCAGACGGTTCATCTCGCGCACCACTTCCTTGCCGAACGTGCTGAGTCCGAAATGCTGCGGCTTGTCGTTGGCCGCGTCGGCCCAGTCGAGCGTGACGTTGTGCGTGAGCGTCATATACCGCGCGCCCAGATCGTAGTAGGCACGCAGCGCACCCAGCGAATTCTCGATGGCGTGTCCGCCTTCCATGCCCAGCAGCGAGCCGATCTTGCCGGCCTTGTGTGCCGCGCGAACGTCGGCCGCGGTAAGCGACCACTTGAGATCTTTCGGATAGCGCGCGATCACGCGACGCGCGATGTCGATCTGCTCGAGCTGCACCCGCGCGTACCCCGAGTCGCGGATTTCACCCGGGATGTACACCGACCAGAACTGTCCGCCGACCATGCCGGCGCGCAGTCGCGCGATGTCGGTCATGCCCTTGGTGGGCTTGTTGAGGTCGTAGGCATCCACATCGAGTGGCGCGTTGGCATCTTCGCGCATCGCCCACGGTAGATCGTTGTGGGAATCCACCAGCGGCGTGCTGCGCAGCAGCTTCTTCACATGGGCGACGCGCGCCGCCAGACTCGCATTGCGCAGTGGTTGACCACTGGCACTCCGCGCCGTCTGGGCGTTCAGGGTGGCGGTGCCGAAGAGGCTCGCCACCACCAGTGCGGCGCGGGCGGCGCGTGACACGCGGTGAAGCCGGAGAGTCGTGGTCATCATGCTCGTCGAGAGACGTGAGGAAAAGCGTGGCCGGATTCGTGAACGCCTGCGTGGCGCGGTGTGCATCACACGCCCAACCGTTCGAGATAGTGCGGGAGCATCTTGCGCCACCAGGGCCAGTCGTGGTTCACGTCGTGCCCCCAGAGATCAAACACGTGCGGGATCCCCTTCCGGTCGAGCACATCGTGAAAACTACGGGTCGCATCAGGCGCTTCATACGCGCCTTGTCCCGCCACCAGCACAATGCGACTGTGATGCCGAAGGGTATCAAGCGCGCCGCCCTCGATGTTCGGCACGTACCAGCCGGGATTGTTGAAGTAGCAGTGGTCGTCGGAGTAGCCCTTGAAGTAGCTGGGCGCGAGATCGTAAAACCCGCTCATGCCGATCACGCCGCCAAACAGATCGGGACGCCGAAAGAACGCGTTGGCCGCATGAAAACAGCCGAAGCTGGCACCGGTTGTCAGGGCCCGCGCGCCGCCGTCGCCGACGATATGCCGGATGAACGGCACAACCTCGTCTTCGACGTATCGCGAATACAGCGCCTGCCGACGCGCCGATTCGTGGACGGGCAGCTTGCGATCCATCCACGCCAACTTGTTGATGCTGTCGATGCTGAAGAGGCGCAGTCGGCCGGCCGCAATCAGCGGTTCAACCGCTTTCACCAGGAAAAAACGCTCGTTCTCCAAAAAGTCCGCGGCGGCGGTGGGGAAGAGCAGCACGGGCTGCCCCGCGAACCCGTAGGTCACGATGGGCATGTCCAACCCAAGCGCAGGGCTGCGCCAACGGTCGATCCGCTTGGGCATTCTGGGGTCGATGTATTGCATCGCTCAAAGCTGATCGCCACTGCTGCAGACGGCCAGTGTGACGGCCGACTTGCCGACCCGACTACTGCAGCGACCGCGCGAAGCAGAACTTGCGGCCGATCGACAATTCGGAGCGGGAGATCTTGGCATATCGCGCGATCTTCTCCGGATAGACGTCAATCGTCGATTCCTGAAAGCCGGCACTCAGAAACAGCTGGTCGGCCAGCGAAATAGCGAAGATCTGCGGATACCCCCGCTGTCGGGCCAGCTCCTCGGCGGCCAGGATCAACCGGCGTCCGATACCGCGTCCCTGCGCCGCGGGTTGAACGGCCAGCGACACCAGTTCGACCAGCGACGGCGAGTATTCGTCCAGCGCGACGCACCCGAGGACCGCCCCTTCAGGGTCCCGGACCACCTGATAGTCCTGCAGGTGGGCCGTCACGAAGTCCACGCTGCGCGGCAGGGTGAGCCCGTCGGGCGCAAAGAGGTTGTTCAGCGCCACAATGGCGTCAATATCGCGCTCTTCGGCGTGTTCCACCGAAAGCGTCATGTCGGCGGTGGCGCTCACAGATCAGCAGTCATCGTGAGGCGTAGACGCGCGTCTTCCCCGCCGCGTCAAACAGCAGGACGTCGTACTTGTCCTTGCGACCGCCCATCTCCATGCCCGGCGACCCCACCGGCATTCCCGGTACGGCCAGACCACGTCCGGCCGGCTGCTCGGCGAGCAGCTTGGCGATCACATCCGCCGGCACGTGGCCTTCTATTGTATACCGGCCAATGCGCCCGGTATGACAGGACTCGAGCGCCTCGGGAACACCCATGCTGCGCTTGACGGTCGTCATGTCCGCCGTATCGCGGCTGGTGACGACAAACCCGGCGGCCTTCATGTGTTTCACCCACTCGGAGCAGCAGCCGCAATTCGGGTCTTTGTAGACCACGATATCCCGAATCGGCGCCGGCTTTGCCGCTGATTTGGATGGTACGGGCGGTTGGAGCCCCGCCGCCTGAGCGCGGTTCGCCAGTACGGCCGAGGTCGCCAACGCGGAGGTGGCGAGTTGCGCCAGAAACAGACGGCGCGAACTGGGACGGTCAGTGGACATGGAGGTCGTCGAGGTTCGGAGGGAACAGAAAGATAGCGCGATTGGTGGCTGTGGACTCAAGCGCACCCCGCCCCCGTCGATACTCCACAGGGTCCGTTCGCGATCCGATGCGTCCCGTGTCCGTCGCGGACCCTGCACACCCTGTGAGAGAGCGCTGCCGGCGATGACGCCGCGGGCTCGGCCGTTCCTGTGTTCGAGATGGTGCAATGGCAGGCTCTACTTTTGGTACCACGGTCCTTGATCGCAGCCGCGAACGAGCCGACCGTCTTCTGGGCGTCGTCCTCCTCGCCCACGTCCCGATCGCGATGGTGCTCGCCGCCATCTACGGCGGTTGGACCACGGCCTTCGCGGTGGCGTTGCCGATCGCCGGCATCACGTTCTGGCTTTCGCGGGCCCGCGCGGGATCGCCCGCCACGCGATTTCTGCTGGGCATCGGCTTCATGTCGTTCTCAGCCCTCTTCATCCATCAGGCGCATGGCCTGATCGAGATGCACTTTCACGTTTTTGCCTCGCTGGCGTTTCTGCTGGCCTACCGGGACTGGCGGGTGCCGGTCGCGGCGGCCGCGTTCATCGCGGTGCATCACGTGGCCTTCCACTTCCTGCAGACGGCCGGGTTTGGGGTCTATCTGCTCAACCACTCGTCGCACGGCCTGCTGATTGTGGTCGTGCACGCCCTGTTCGTGGTGTTCGAAACGGCCGTGCTCGTGTTTCTGTCGCGTCAGCTCGAAGCGGAGGCCAGCCAAACGCAGGACGTGTTCGAATCACTCGACGCCCTTGGGGAAGGCCGGTTGGATCGTTCGCCCGTGGGCGATGGCGTGGCCGCCAAGGTGCGCACCGTGATTGGCGCCGTGTCTGCCCTCGACGCCTGTGCGTCCGAGTTGGCCTCGGCCGTTCAGCAACGCCGTATGGTGCACTTCGGCGCACACCAGGCGCAGTTGCACGGCACGTTTGCCAGCGTCGCCACGCGCATGGCCAGTGCCTCGCGTACCGTGGAAGAACTGCGTCTGCAAAGCGAACGCGATCAGGCGAACACCGAACAGTTCCTTGGCTCGCTGGTACCGGTGGTCAACGCCATGCGCGGTGGGGATCTGACGAAAGCGGTCGCCACGGGCTTTGGTGAACACTATGACATGACCGCCGATGCCATGAACGGCGCGCTCTCACAGCTGCGCGAAGTGATCGGCCACCTGCGGGCGTCGGCCGAGCAGATTGATGTGGCCTCTGGAGAGATTGCCATTGGCGCCGACGCGCTGGCGCGCGTGAGTTCGGACCAGGCGGCGTCGCTCGAGGAGATCAGCGCCAGCCTGCAGGAAGTCGTGTCGCTTAGCCGTTCGAATGCGGCCGATGTGCTGCAGGCGCGTGAGGCGACGGTGGCGGCCGCGTCGGCGGCGAATGCGGGGGTGCAGGGTGTGGAGCGCCTTATCGGCGCCATGAACGAGACCCGCACGGCCGCACGTGAGACGGCCAAAATCGTCCGCACGATCGACGAAATCGCGTTTCAGACCAATCTGCTGGCGCTCAATGCGTCGGTGGAGGCGGCGCGCGCCGGTGATGCAGGTCGGGGCTTTGCGGTGGTCGCCGACGAGGTACGCGCGCTCGCGATTCGCTGTGCGGACGCGGCCCGCACGACCGCGTCGCTGATCGATGATGCGGTGAACCGCGTTGAAGGTGGCGTGGCGATCTCGCAGGAAGTCGATGTGGAGTTGCGCGGCGTCTCGGTACGCATCGGCACGGTGACCGCGGTCATGGAATCCATCGATCGCGCCACGGTCTCGCAGCAAGAGGGCGTCGAGCAGATCCGTCAGGCCGTCAACGTGCTGAACGGGACGGTGCAGCAGGCGGCCGCCAATTCCGAAGAATCGGCGAGCGCGTCGCAGGAGCTCAGTGCGCAGGCGCGCACGCAGCGCACAGAATCGGCGCGCTTCATCGTGCAGGAGGGGCCATCGGTTCCGGCAGGGGCGGCAGCGCGCGGGCGGCCGATGTCATCCCGATCGCGCCGTGTCGCGGCGTGACCCATAGCACTACAGGCGCATATGAGTATATTAGCATGAATGACACGCCAGGATGACCAACGCGGCCGGTTCCGGCCCGATGCCACGCGCGGTCCGATGCCCTTCGGGAGTGTCGGACCGCGCGTTTGCATTCCGCACTCGGTTTCGGACCCAGTTATCGGGGATTCCCCGACGCATAAACATGACCTTCCTGACGTGCACCTCGAGGTCCGCTGCCCATACTCCCCAGCGATGTTCCCGGACACTCGACCCGCCAGAGGCTCCTGATGACCCTCCCGAACGGCCAATCGGCCGCCATGCCACCACGCGCCTCCACCGGTGCGTTGCTGGATCGCTTTTCGTACGACGATGACATCGTCCGCAAATTCATGTGGGCCACCCTGCTGTGGGGTGTGGTCGGCATGATTGTGGGGCTGCTGATTGCACTGCAGCTGGCGAATCCGATCTTCAATTTCAATACGCCGTGGTTGTCCTTCGGTCGCCTGCGGCCGTTGCACACCAACGCGGTGATCTTCGCGTTCGCCGGCAACGCGTTCTTCACCGGCTGCTACTACAGTACCCAGCGACTGCTCAAGGCCCGCATGTTCTCCGACGGGCTCAGCCGCTTTCACTTCTGGGGCTGGCAAGCGATCATCGTTTCCGCCGCGCTCACACTGCCCTTTGGTTACACGCAGGCCAAGGAGTACGCCGAGCTCGAGTGGCCAATCGATATTGCGATTGCCGTGGTGTGGGTGGCGTTTGCCATCAACTTCTTCGGTTCACTGATCAAGCGGCGCGAGCGCCACATTTATGTGGCGCTTTGGTTTTATATCGCCAGCATCGTGACCGTGGCGCTGCTGCACATTTTCAACAACCTCTCGGTCCCCGCCGGACCGCTCAAGAGCTACAGCCTGTATGCGGGCGTGCAGGATGCCTTCATGCAGTGGTGGTACGGGCACAACGCCGTCGCCTTCTTCCTCACGACGCCGTTCCTCGGGCTGATGTACTACTTCATGCCCAAGGCGGCTGAAGGCCCGGTGTTCTCGTACAAGCTCTCGATTCTGCACTTCTGGTCGCTGGTCTTCATGTACATCTGGGCCGGCCCCCACCACCTCCACTACACGGCGCTGCCGGAGTGGGCCAGCACGGTGGGCATGCTCTTCTCCGTGATGCTCTGGGCGCCGTCGTGGGGCGGCATGATCAACGGGCTGCTCACGTTGCGCGGGGCATGGCACAAGGTGGCGCAGGACCCGATCCTCAAGTTCTTCGTCGTCGCCATCACTGCCTACGGCATGTCGACGTTCGAAGGCCCGATGCTCTCCATCAAGAGTGTCAACGCCTTGTCCCACTACACCGACTGGATCATCGCGCACGTGCACACCGGCGCACTGGGCTGGAACGGCTTCATGACGTTCGGCATGGTGTACTGGCTGCTGCCGCGCATTTTCCAGACGGAGATCTACAGCAAGCGCGCGATGGAAACGCACTTCTGGATCGCATCCATCGGCATCGTGTTGTACGTGGTCGCCATTTACGGCGCCGGCGTGACGCAGGGTCTGATGTGGCGTGCGTTCGACGAAACGGGACGTCTCGCGTATCCCGATTTCATCGAAACCGTGCTCAAGCTCATGCCGATGTACTGGATGCGCGTGGTCGGCGGTTCGCTGTATATCGTCGGCATCCTGATCTTCGGCTGGAACATCATCATGACGTGGCGTCGTCGCCCGGCCAAGTACGAAGTGCCGGTCATCGAAGCCGCGCCGCTGTCGAAGACGTATGTCCCGGCGCCGGTCACGGGTGGTGCCAAAGGCTTCACCGGTGCTGGCTGGCACCGGGCGTGGGAGCGCGCGCCGATGCTCTTCACGGTGCTCACCGTGCTCGCGGTCGTGGTCGCATCACTCTTCGAGATCATCCCGACGTTCCTGATCAAGTCGAACGTCCCGACGATCGCCTCGGTCAAGCCGTACACCCCGCTCGAACTCGCCGGTCGCGACATCTACATCGCCGAGGGGTGCTTCAACTGCCACTCGCAGATGGTGCGCCCGTTCCGGTACGAGACCGAGCGGTTCGGCGAATACTCCAAGCCGGGTGAGTCGGTCTACGATCACCCGTTCCTCTGGGGCTCGCGCCGCATCGGGCCGGATCTCGCCCGCGAAGGTGGCAAGTATCCCGACCTCTGGCACGTGCGGCACTTTGAGAATCCGCGTGCGGTCACGGCCAAGTCGATCATGCCGGCGTACGCGCAGTTCCTGACCAACACGATCAACTTCGAGCAGATCCAGTCGCGCGTGGATGCGATGACGATGCTCGGGGTACCATACGGTGACGCGGTGACGAAGGCGCCGGAGATGGCGCGTGCACAAGCCAAGTCGATCGCCGCGGCCATCAAGGAACAGGGTGGACCGGACGGACTGGAGGACAAGGAGATGGTCGCGATCGTCGCCTACATGCAGCGACTGGGCATGGACATCAAGGCGCAGAAGACGGCCGCCGCATCGGTCGCCGCACCGGTGACCGCGCCGGTTGTGGCGGCACCGGGAGGGATGCGCTGATGAAACTCTCTGACATCATGGGCAACGCCGGGCTCTCGATGTACGCCCAGGTGGCGCTGGTCATTTTCCTCGCGGTGTTCATCGCCGTGACGATCCGCACGTGGGCGCCGTCGCGTCGACGCCAAATGCAAGAGGACGCGATGTTGCCACTCAACGATGACATGCCCGCGGTTCGCGGGCGGGAGGGCTGACCGATGGCTGCAGAAGACCCGAAGTCGCCCACCGACCGCATCATGGAGCATGAGTACGACGGCATTCAGGAGTACGACAATCCGATGCCGCGTTGGTGGCTGCTCACGTTTGCCGGCACCGTGATCTTCTCGGTGATCTACTACTTCAACGTCGGTCCAGTCGGCAATGGCAAGGGACGCATCGCCGACTACGAAGCCGAGGTGCAGGCGTACGCAGCGGCGCATCCCGAACCCACCGGCGGCCCGTCCGTGGACAAGCTGATGGCGCTGGTGAGCAACACTGACGAGGTGAAAGAGGGCAAGGAGACGTACGTCAAGAACTGCGTGGCCTGTCACGGCGCGGATGGCGGCGGCCTGATCGGACCGAACTTGACGGACAGCTACTGGATTCACGGTGCTGCGCTCGACAGCGTGTATAACACCGTCGCCAACGGCGTGCTCGAGAAAGGCATGCCGCCCTGGGGCAAAGTGCTCAAGCCGCAGGATGTCGAGCGCGTAGTAGCGTACATCACGACCTTGCGGGGCACGACGCCCGCAAGTCCGAAGGCGCCACAGGGCGTACCCGTTACGCCGTAGCGGTAGCCGTTGTTTTCTCTGATCGCTGTGTAACCCCATGAGTACCATCGCACCACCGAGTGGCGGCAGAGTCCTGCCCACACTCAACGAAGACGGCACACGACGCTGGATCCGCCCGAAACCCTCGCATGGTGCATGGTGGCATCGGCGTCGCGTGGTGGCCTATGCACTGATGGCGCTGTTTTTTGCGGCGCCACATCTGCGGTTGTTCGGCAAGCCGATCTTTCTGATGGATCTGCCGCGTCGGCAGTTCACGCTCATGGGGTACACGTTTCTCCCCACGGACACCCTGCTGTTCATGTTTGTGCTTGGCAGCGGGGTGGTTGGCATCTTTCTGCTCACGGCGTTTTTTGGTCGCGCGTGGTGCGGATGGGCATGCCCGCAAACCGTGTATCTCGAGTTTCTGTTTCGCCCCATCGGCCGCTGGTTCGACGGCGGCTACACGGGCTCGCGCAATCTCGACAAACAGGGGGCGTGGTTCACCCCCAAGCGCCTGCTCAAGTACTTCACGTTCTTTCTCATGTCGGCGTTTGTGTCCCACACGTTTCTGGCGTTTTTTGTGGGCACGGAAAGTCTGTATCAATGGGTGGCGCATTCACCGGCCGCACATCCATCCGCGTTCTTCTTCGTCGTGGTGTTCACCGGTATCGTGTGGTTCAACTTCACGTACTTCCGTGAACAGACCTGCCTGATCGTGTGCCCGTACGGCCGCTGGCAGTCGGCGCTGATCGATCGTCAGTCGGTGATTGTGGCCTACGACTACAAGCGCGGCGAACCCCGTGCCCTCGGGACGGCGCATCGTGATCCCAACGCCGGTGACTGCATCAGCTGCAACGCCTGCGTACAGACGTGCCCGACCGGCATCGACATCCGCAACGGTCTGCAGATGGAGTGCGTGCACTGCACCCAGTGCATCGACGCGTGCGACGACGTGATGACGAAGATCGGCAAGCCGACCGGACTCATTCGGTATTCGTCGCAGGATGCCATCGCGGGCAAGCCGATCAAGCTGCTGCGCCTGCGCACCATTCTCTATCCGGTCGTGCTGACGATCCTCGTCGGCGGATTGGTGAGCGCGCTGGTCCTGAAAGCCCCGGCCGATGTCACCGTGCTGCGCGCACTCGATGCGCCGTTCACCGAAGAGGCCGACGGCCGCATCTCCAACCAGATTCGCGTCAAGGTCACCAATCGTCGCGGAACCGACGAACAGTACGCGCTGGTGATCAACGGTCTGGAAGACGCCGGTCTCAAGAAAGAAGAGGTGACCGTCGTGGCGCCGGAAAACCCGCTCATCGTCGGCGCCGGTGCGACTCGCGCTACCAGTGTGTTCATTCTGGTGCCGCGCTCCGCCTTCGTGGCGGGTGAACGGTTCATCAACCTGGTCTTTACCGACAGCAAGGGCTACACCGAAACGGTGAAGTACCGCCTGCTCGGCCCCAACGCCGGAACCACACCATGAAGCCAGGAATGGGTTGGCCCATCGGTGTCGCCGTGATTCTCGGGGCCACGGTGGCCGCGAATATCGTGGTGATGCGCCTCGCCAGCAGCGATCCCTCATTCGCGATCGAGCCGGACTACTACAAGAAAGCGGTCGCGTTCGACTCGACGATGGCGGCGGAATCGCGCAGCCTGACGTTGGGATGGACGGCGACGTCGACGATCGTGGTCAACGCGACATCGAACAGGCCGGTGGTGTCCGTGACGCTGGTGGATTCACTCCACCAACCGATTGTCGGAGCCACCGTCAAGATCACGGCGCTTGCCAATGCGCGCGCCAACGAAGTGCTGTCGGCCACGCTGCGCGAGTCCGCGCCTGGTCAATACGACGGCACGCTGGCCGCGACCTTCGCGGGCCAGTGGGAAGTGCGCGTCGATGCGGTGCGCGGGGCGCAACACTTCACCGGCAGCACACGCACGGACGTCGCACGCGTAACCGGTGAGACCGCTCCGGCGCCGGACACGCCGCAACACGGCGGCGACCACCTGTGATTGGTGCGGCGCTCGGCATCCTGACGGCGAGCCTGCTGGGGAGCGTGCACTGCGCCGCCATGTGCGGCGGGTTCGTCTGCCTGTACGCAGGGTCGACGCATGCCGAGTCGGCGCCGCTCCGATCGCACGCGCTGTACAACGCCGGTCGACTGGTGTCGTATCTGTTGCTCGGGGCCATCGCCGGCGCACTGGGCTCCGGGGTGTCGCGCTTGGGCGGCCTGGCCGGCATCGGGCATGCGGCAACGATCGTGGCCGGTGCACTCATGGTCGGCTGGGGCATCAGCGCGATTGCGGCGCAGCGTGGCATTCGTCTGGGCTTCTCAGCCACCGGTGTACCGCTGGCGTGGCAGCGTGGTCTTGGGCGTCTGTTGCAGCAACTGCGCAATCAGCCGGTATCCGTGCGTGCGGCATTCACCGGACTGGGAACCACACTGCTTCCCTGCGGCTGGCTCTATGTGTTCGTCGCGTCGGCAGGCGGAACGGGCAGTGTGCGCGACGGCATGCTCCTGATGGCGGTGTTCTGGCTGGGCACCGTACCAGCCATGCTTGCCGTGGGCTTGGGCGCACAACGCGTCTTTGGACCATTCCGCCGCAAACTGCCAACACTTGGCGCCGTGACAGTGCTGGTGATGGGTCTGCTCGCGGTCAGCGGTCGACTCACCATGTCATCCTCGCACGCCGCCCACCTTGCCGGTGTGACACTGCCCGGCGCCGCCGCATCCGCGACATCGGCTGACAGCATGTCCGGCATGTCGGCCCACGTGCACCCGGCGCCGCCGCAGTAAGGCGATCATCGCGATGAGCATCAACACCCTGCGCGTCGCAGACGCTTCTGCGTCAACCGCTACGGCGTCAACCGCCGCATCGGCCACGTCAACCTCGGCAACAGACACGGCGTGCGCGCACTGTGGTCTGCCGGTGCCGAGTGCGCTCATCGATGCATCGGCGTCACATCAGTTTTGCTGCACAGGCTGCCATACCGTCTTCGGCATCCTGCATGAACATGGACTCGATCGGTACTACGAGTTCAATGAAAAGCGCGAAGCGCCCGTGCAGGCGAGTGGCCGCAGCTACGAAGAGTTCGATCACCCGGCGTTCGTCGATCGGTACGTCCGCACCTTGCCCAACGGCATGGTGCGAACCGAGCTGTATCTCGAAGGGGTGCACTGCGCGAGTTGTGTGTGGCTGGTGGAGCGCGTTCCGCTCATTGTGAGCGGTGTCGTGCGCGCCGAGCTCGATGTGCGTCGTGCACTGGCGGTGGTCGAGTGGGACGCCGGTGCCGTTCCACTGTCGGCGATCGCGCGGACACTCGACAGTCTGGGCTACCCACCGCATCCGTTCCGCGGTGTGGTTCGTGATGCGATGCGCAAACGCGAAGACCGTGCGATGCTGGTGCGGATCGGCGTAGCCGGTGCGATTGCCATCAACATCATGCTGGCGGCACTCGCGCTCTACAGCGGCGAGTTGAACGGCATGGAGGTGCAGTTCACGCGCCTCTTTCGGTGGATCAGCTTTGGGCTCACGGTGCCCGCGTTCATCTGGCCAGGCCGGCTGTTCTTCACGGGCGCGTGGGCGTCGCTGCGCACACGGTCGCTCCACATGGATCTCCCCATCGCCATCGCGTTGGCGGCGGGGCTGGTGCGTGGCGCCATCAACACCATCACCGACAGCGGGCCGATCTACTTTGACGGTCTCGCCATTCTCATTTTTGCGCTGCTGGTTGGACGGTTCCTGCAGCAGCGCGGGCAACGCATGGCGGCGGACGCGGCCGAACTGCTGCACGCCATCGCGCCGGTCTCAGCACGCATCGTCGACGCGGCGGGTTCGCATGAGATCCCGACCGACGCCCTGCTGCCGGGCATGATTCTCGACGTGCGCGCCGGTGAAAGTTTTGCCGCCGATGGCACCATCGTCGACGGGCAATCCACGGTGAATGCGGCGTTGCTCACCGGCGAATCGCGCCCCGTCTCCGTGGCCAGCGGTGAACGCGTCTACGCGGGCACCCACAACATCGAAGCACCGCTCCGTGTGCGCGTCGAAGAGGCGGGCGAAACCAGCCGCATCGCCAAGTTGATGACGCAGGTGGAAGAAAGCGCCCGCCGCCGCGCACCGGTGGTGCAGATGGCCAATCGCATGGCCGGCATCTTCGTCGCCATTGTGCTCACGGCCGCCGCACTCACCTGGGGCATCAAGTATCAGCTCAACTCGGCATCGGCGCTTGATGATGCCATCGCGTTGCTGATTGTCACGTGCCCCTGCGCACTCGCGCTCGCCACGCCACTGGCCATCACCGTGTCGGTCGGTCGTGCCGCCGGCCGCGGCATGCTGATCAAGGGCGGCGACGCACTCGAGCTGCTGGCGACACCGGCCACACTTGTGCTCGACAAGACGGGCACGATTACCGAAGGCACCACCGCGCTGAGCACCTGGATTGGACCGGAGTGGGTACAGCCCTTGGTCCTGGCGCTCGAGGAAGGGTCTTCACATCCGCTCGCCGATGGGTTCCGACGTGCCTTCGCGCATCTCGCCGCCGATGCGGCGGCGCGCACAGTGACCGATGCGCGCCATGTGGCGGGCGGGGGACTGGAAGGTGATGTGGACGGCCATCATGTGCGCATCGGCTCTCCTCGCTTTGTCCTGTCTGCGCTCGGTGACGATGCAACGTCACGGATGGACGCCACCATTCGCGAGGGTCTCGCCGGCATGGAGCGGACACTCACCCCCGTGTATATCGCGGTGGACGGTGTGGTGGTGGCAGCGGCAGGTCTGGGTGACCGCGTCCGCGATGATGCGCAGGCATCGCTCGACGCGCTCCGCGCGGCTGGGTGGCGCACCATCATGCTGAGCGGCGATTCGCCAGACGTTGTGCGTGCGGTCGGCGCCTCCCTGGGCTTTGCCCCATCGGATGCCATCGGCGCCGCGTCGCCGGAGGACAAACTCGCCTTTGTGGAGCGCCTCAAGACGAGTGGGCGTGTGGTGATGGTTGGCGATGGCGTGAATGACGCGGCCGCCATTGCGGCCGCGCACGTCGGGATCGGCGTACACGGTGGCGCGGAAGCGTGCCTGAGCACCGCCGACATCTACCTCACGCGCCCCGGCCTCTCGGCGCTGGTGGAGCTCACCGAAGGCGCACGCAACACGATGGGTGTGATCCGCCGAAACATCGGCTTCTCCATCGGTTACAATATCATTGGCGCGGCGATGGCGGTGGTTGGCATCCTCAATCCGCTGATCGCTGCCGTGCTGATGCCCACGAGTTCCCTGACGGTGGTGTTGGGGTCGTGGTACGGAAAGTCGTTCTCTCGTGCGTCACTGCGGAGTGTGTCGTGAGCGTTCTGTTTATTGTGCTGCCGCTGGCGCTGGTTGTTGTGGGCGTCGCTGTGTTCGCCTTCGTCTGGTCCGCCAGGAGCGGACAGATGGATGATCTGGAAACACCGGCCGTGCGCATGCTGCACGACGACAACGACTGACGCCCATTCGTTCGGCGGCGTACAGTCGAGCTTGCCTGACTGAGTCTCCAGCCTTGGCCTTGTCGCGACCCTAGGGCGGTGGGACATTTCTGTCCATGACACCATCGTCCACTCCCGGTTACGGCCCCGACGGATCCGATCGTCGACGGAACCCCCGCCTGCGCGAACTGGTCGACGAGATGCTCGCGTCGATTCGCTCGGCCCATAAGATCGAACTCTGGACCGACGCGGAACGCGCGCAATATCAAGCCGACATGGCGCGCATCATGGAATCCGTGCGCGAACACGCCATCGATCACGGCGCGCGGTCCAACTCGCAGTCCTGAGCACACCCGACGTCGCGACACCGCGCGTGCGTGTCGCACACGCGCCATCGCGCGCCGTAGTGTTTGACGATTTTTCACCACAAAGGCACGGAGAACAGAAAGGGTTCGCGGCGGCGCGCGCTCTTTGTGCCTTCGTGCCTTTGTGGTAGAAAGGCAGTGCAGCTGTTCCTGCCGGTATGTGCCTTTCGCATAGACGCTGCGAGTTGAGGGCCGTGCGCGTCGTCAGGACAGCCCGAACTCTTCGCGTGCCTGTCGGTTGGC
>Ga0075163_10002428_pt1 | contig 25036 bp, 23 predicted proteins | sample JI1023141ADNA_FD_71478 | JGI IMG/M metagenome (GOLD analysis project Ga0075163, IMG submission 71478) | Wastewater effluent complex algal communities from Wisconsin, to seasonally profile nutrient transformation and Carbon sequestration -... | ecosystem: Engineered > WWTP > Effluent > Algae... | reverse complement strand
GCATGTTCCACTCGAAGGTGTCGGGTTGGTCGCCGTGGCAGGGCGCAATCTCGATGGAGGCGGTGTTGGGGCCCGTGGTGCCCTGGTTGAGGGCCAGGGCGGTGATGTAGTTGCCACCCGGCTCAAGGGCCAGGGTGAAGCTCTTGGGCGCGTTGCGCAGCTCCAGCCGCGTCGCGACGTCGCGGTTGTTGAAGGTGAGCTGGACGAGGTCGCCATCTTCGCCGCCATGGTCCCAGAGGCGCACCGTGACCTGGGCCGCGCTGGTCTCACACATACCGATGACCTGGCCCTGGCCGAGGGCCTTGGCCTTTTCCTGGGCGTCCTTGAGGGCCTTGGCCAACGCATCTGATTGTTGCTGGCCCCGCTGGAGGGCCTCGGCAGCCTCTTGGGCCCGCTTGAGGGCCTCGTCCAGGTCGTCGGCGAGGCGCTTCGCTTTCTCTTCGGCCGCACGGGCCTTGTCGGTGAGCTGTTGGCTCTGTTGTTCCGCCGCCTGGGCCCGGGCGGCCTCCTCGTCTTTGCGCTTGGAGGTGACGATGAAGAGGATGACCATGGCCCCCAAGGCGCAGCAGATCACATCCAACATGGACAGGTTGAAGATGTTGATCTCGCGGTTGCGCCGAATCATCGCGGCACATGCAACCGATTGATGAGGTGCTTGAGGGTGTAGTCCACGGCCGCGTTGATGGCCAGCTCCTCCTTCTTCTGGGTGAACTGGATGAGCAGGACCAGCACGGCGCTCTGGGTGAGGGCAACGATGGTGCTGTTGAAGGCCAAGGCGAGGCTATCGATGACCGGGGCCATGTTGGCGCCCCCCTCGCCGGGGCCTTCGAGGGCGGCCAGGGCGCCGGCGATGCCCACCACGGTGCCGATGAAACCCAGGGTGGGGATGAGCCACGCGAAGTAGCGCAGCAGGGTGTAGTCGAGGTCGTTGCGGTGCATCTCAGACTCGCCGAGGGTGGTGAGCACCTGGTGGCTGTCGGCCACCGACTCGCCGGCCTGAAACTTGAGGATGCCCTGCTCGATGAGGGCGGTGAGGCGGCTGGGCTGCTGGCGCCGGTGGGCCTGCGCCTTCTGGAGATAGGGCTGCAGATCGGTCGAGCGCAGGATGGTGCGCTCGTCTTCGGGCAGGAGGTGCTCGGCGAGCACCCGACCTTCGCGGGTGGCCTCGCGACGGCGGTAGATGACGTCGCCCACGCCCACAAAGAACAACAAGGTCATGAGGTTCTGGATGGTGAGCGGGTAGATGGTGTTGGTGGGGCGGCGGTCGAGGACCAGCTTTGCCCAGGTGTCGTCGAGCACGGCGCCGAGGCCGGCGATGACCAGGATGGCTGTCACGGCGCCGAGGCCCAGCCAGAGCAGGCGGTTGTTCATGCCATCCTCGTTTGTTGGCCGCAGTGTGGGCAGCTCGCGCCCGCGGGCTTCGGCTTGCCGCAGTGGGTGCAGCGGATCATCGCGGCGTCGGCGGCGGGGCCTGGAGGCTGCTCGTGTGCGCGAGCGGGGACGCGACGCTCCAAGAAGGTGGCCAGCTCGGTGGCCGCGAGGGGGGGCGAGCGGCCAAAGATGAGCTGAGCGGCGCGCCTCACCCGGCCCTGGCGAATGGGCTCAGGTGGGCCGCCGTGCAGGACAAAGGTGCCGTTGCTGCTGTGGCAGTCGGTCACATACAGATCGCCGTCGGGCAGGAGAATCACCTCGGCATGCAGGGCCGAGACCGAGTCGTCACTGAGCTTGATGTCACACTCCGGCGACCGGCCGAGCGTGATGAGCGGCCGCGCAGTCACGGTGTGGCCTGGAAGGGCACAAAGACCAGCGTTGTGCCCCCCATGCGGATCTCTGCGCCCGCCTGGAGCAGCACCGGCGCCACCACCCGCTGGCGGTTGACGGTGGTGCCATTGCCCGAACCCAGGTCGGCCAGCGTGACCTGGCCACCCACGACGGCCACGAGCGCGTGGTTCTCAGAGACGCGCTCATCGGCGATGCGCTGGGCGCCCAGGGCGGCGCTGCGGCCCAGGGGGTTCTGGCCCTCGTAGAGCGGCACATCGTGGTACGGCTTCATGGTGGGGCTGCGGAGGACCACCAGCCAGCCGGCCAGGTTGCGGCGCGCCTGGGGGCTAAAGACGGTGGCCTGGGGTCGGGCCGACGCACCGATGGGATCCGGTGCCTTGATGGTGGGGGGCACTTGGGCGGCCCCGCCCGCCTGGATGTTGGGGCCCAGGCGCGTGGGCGGGACCCCACCAGCGGGTGCCTGGATCGGCGCCGGTGCGGCGCCGGCCGCCGGCAAGGCGCGTCGGCAGCGAACGCAGTCGGGGGCGCGGCCATGGTTCACTTCGCCACAAAAGGGGCAGATGATCATGGGTCTCCTTAAACCGCCGCGTCGAGGCGGAAGGTGCTCTGGCCCAGGGTGAGGTGGTCACCCAGGCGAACGGGATAGTGGTCACCGAAGTTGAGGCGGGTGGTGTTGATCTGGGCGCCGCCCTGGGAGAGGCAGCCCACCTTCCAGTCGGTGCCCTCCAGGCGAAACTCCAGGTGCCGCCGGCTGATGCCGACGTCGGACTCCGCCGGGAAAACCAGATCGCAGTCCGGATCGCGACCCGCCACCACATGGGCTTTGAGCAGGGCGAAGCGCTGACCCAGCATGGGTCCACTGACGGCGAAGAGCGAAGCCAGCGCATGGCGGTTTTGCTCGTGAATCTGGCGCGCCGCCACCCTTTGCGACGCCTCCAGGTCGTCGAGGCCATGAAGCACCTGCTGCTGTTGCTGCGCCAGGTCGGCCCGCATGGCGGTCATGCGAGCGTCGACGGCCCGCGCACGGCGCCGGAAGGTGATGAACCCCAGCCCAAGGAGCACCACCCCGCCCAGTCCGATGCCGCCGTAGACCAGCCACGCTTGCGTTTTTTGGCGTCCGAGGTGCCATTCGACCAGTGCCTTGCGCGCGGCGATGACCTCGGTGGCCTGGGCTGCCTGCTCAGGGGTGAGGTTGCTCACCGGGATCCGCAGGGCCAGGCGCTCTTCCCCACGACCCGCCGACGTGTAGCGCAGGGTGGCCGGCACCTCCGCTGCGCCCCAGTGCTCAGCCGGCAGCTCGAAGCGAAAGAGCACCTGCTGGCCGAGGCCCTCAACGTGGGTGCGCACGGACTTCACCAGGCCGTCGGACGAGGGACCCTCGAAGAATCGCTCCTGCCCAGTGGCAGCGACCAGGCGACCCAACCGTTCGAGATCATTATGATCATTGGTCTTTTCCCGCCCGACGCCCACCGTCCAGACCTCAAGGGGGGCGCCCGCTTCGGCCCGCTGCTTGAGCTTGACGTTCACCAGCCCCTCGGCGTTGACGGCGCTCTTCTCGTCCACGCCATCGGAGAACACAAAGGCGAGTCGCCGCCCAGGGACCGAGGGAAAGTCGGGGCGTCCCTCAAAGCGGGCCAGGTCGACATGCATGGCCTGGTCGATGGCATCGAAGAGCTTGGTGGTCTCACCGGGTAGCTGGAAATCATTGAGGTAGTTGAGGATCTCGCCGCGATTGTGGGTGGGGCCCACCACCACCTCGGTGGTGTCCCAAAACCGGATGAGCATCACGGTGTCGTGGGGCCGCATCAGGGCGGTCAGGGCGCCGATGGCGTTGCGGGCTCGGGCCACCGGTTCCTTGTTGTTGGTGGCCATGCTCTTGCTGGCATCCACCAAGAAGAGCCACAAAATGCCCTGGCTCGGCTCGGTTTGCCGGTCGAAGGGCACGACCTGGGCCGGGATCTCGGCAACGGGCGCGCTGGCTGCGGGCGCCTCAGCTCCGGCCGCCTTTTGGGCCTCCAGCGCTGCCTGAAACGCGGGATCAACCGGCACTTCAAACAGGATTTGGGCCGCATCCACCGGACGCCGGTCCGGGGCGGGCACCCCGAGGTGGAGCGCGTAGGTCGGAAAAGCACGGCCAGAAAGCACCAGGCTCTTGGGCTCCTGGGCGCTCGCGGAGAAGGCAGAGAGCAGCAGCAAAACCGGCAAGCCACGCATGGTTTACTCCTCTGCCTCAAAAGCAAAGGGCACGTAGATCATCCGAGTCTGGCCCAAGCGCACTTCATCGCCGGGGGAGAGGACCCCACACTCCACCGGCTCGCCGTTGATGAACACGTGGTTGGTGGAGTCGAGGTCGATCAGATAGGTGGAGCTCACGGTGCAAACCATCAAGGCATGCTCCTGAGAGATCTCGGGATCACGCAGCTCGACCCGGGCGCGTGACCCAAACCGGCCGATGGGGTTCACGCCGCGCACCAGGCGGAAGTAGTGGTGGTGGTCCTCGTGGCGCGAGTCGACCACCACCAGGAAGCCCATCAGGCGCGGGGTCTCGGCCTCCTTGGCGTGGTCGAGGACGGTGCGTGCGGGTCGGGCCTGGGCCGGTTGGGGTGCGGGCTGAACCGGCGACTGGCCCATCCGGGTGGCCTGGGGCGCCGCCGCCGGCCGACTGCCCGGCCCACAAATCGGGCAGGTGGGATGCTGCTGGTGGTTGTAGTAGTGGCCCTTGTCACAGATCGCCATCAACAAACTCCTGCGGATCGATCAAGACCAGCATCATGGGTGTGCAACACGGTTGTCGATTGAAAACCGACCGGGCCCAAGAACGGCGAGGACCAGCAGCAACGGCAGTGCTGTCACCCGCAGAGCAGGTGAGCTGGTTGGCAGCACCAGGACGACGGCCAGGGCCGCCAGGGCCGCCACCCGCGTCCCCAGGCCGCAGGCGAGCAACACGGCGAGGGCACCTCCCAGGAGGGCGGGCCCCCGTTGGGTCTCCAAGCTCGCCAGCACGACGCTCACGGCCGCCAGCCGAGCCACCATCAGGCCAATGCCCATGGCCTGACCACCCGGTCCAGGATGCAGGAGTGTGCGCCGCACGCTCGGTTTGAGCGCCACCTGTCCCGGCGCATCGGGCTCCGCCGGAGCGGGTCGAGGCGCCTGCCTGGCCTGGGGCAGCGGGGGCAGGTCGCGCTCCAGCTCAGCGCAGCTTTGGTAGCGACGGTGAGGCTGCTTCTCGGTGGCTCGGCGGATGACCTGGTCGACCCAGGCGGGCACATCAGGCCGCGCCCAAGGAGGCAGCGGCTGGCGCACATGGGCGTCGGCCAACGAGAACTCGGTGCCCGCCGTCCGGGCAAATGGGGGCTCCCCGGCGATCAGGGTGTAGAGCACCAAACCCAGCGCGTAGATGTCGGTGCGCTCATCAACCTGCGCGCCCAAGTGCTGCTCCGGGGCCATGAACCACGGGGTGCCCATGGCCTGGCCGATGCGGGTCAGTCGCCGTTGGTCTGCGAGCCGCGCCAGACCGAAGTCCAGCACCTTGACCACCTGCACGGGCTTGCGGTCCACCAGCATGACGTTGCCCGGCTTGATGTCGCGATGGAGGATCCCCCGGGCGTGGGCAAAGCCGACGGCGTCCACGATTTGGCGGAACTGCAGCAGCGCCCAGTCCACCGGGAGCGCGCCATCAGTCTCCAAGATGTCGTCGAACGTGCGGCCGTCCAGGTACTCGGTGACGATCGCATGCTCTTCGGGCACCGCGTCCAGGACCTCGATGATGTGCGGATGACCCTGAAGGGCCTGGAGGGCGCGCAGCTCCCGGCCAGCGCGCACGATGAGCTCTTCTTGAACACTGGGGTGGGTCGATGGCGGGAGGAGCAGCCGCTTGATGGCCACCTGCTGGCCACTGGTGGGATCGATGGCCGCAAAGACCTCGCCCATGCCGCCCTGGCCGATCCTCCTCAGGATTTCATATCGCCCGATGCGCGCCACCCGAACTCCTGCGCCTTCGAGCCACCCTAGCCTGCTTGTCCACCAGGCGAAAGGCCCAGGGGCACGCCCTGATGGGGTGGTGCGCACCGGGCAATTCGGTCCCCGATCACGCACCGCGGCGGGGGGGATCGAAGGTGCGCACCGCGTCGATCACGCGGTCCTGCTCGGCGTCGGTGAGGGTGGGGTAGAGCGGTAGGGCGATGCTGGCGCGGTCGGCGATCCACGCGTTGGGGAGGTGCTCGGGGCGCAGGTGGAAGGTGTCGCGGTACCAGGCCAGGAGGTGGACGGCGTGGGTGCCGGGGCGGGTTTCGATGTTGTGTTCGGCGAGGTGCAGCATCAGGGCGTTGCGGCCGGCGTGGAGGCGGTCGACGGTGGTGATGCTGGGGGTTTCGGGCTGGTAGAGGGCCACGAAGGCTTGCCAGCCGTGGGTGCCGCCGGTGGGTTCTGCGGGGAGGCGCAGCCAGTCGAGGTCGGCGAGGTGGGCGCGGTAGCGGGCGGCGCGGGCGGCGCGGGCGGTGTGGAGGCGCTGGGCTTTGGCCATCTGGGTGACGCCCAGGGCGCCCTGGAAGTCGGTCATGCGGTGGTTGAAGCCGACGTGGGGGACTTCGCCCATTTCCCAAGGATTGCGCGTGGGTCCGGGCATCAGGCCATGGCTGCGCAGGGAGCGGATGCGGGCGTCGAGCTCGGGGGTGGCCGCGAGGACCATGCCGCCTTCGCCGGTGGTGACGGCTTTGCGGGGGTGGAAGCTGAACACACCACAGTCACCCCGGGTGCCCACATGGAGGCCGTCGAGGCGGGCGTCGAGGCCGCACGCGGCGTCCTCCACCACCACCGTGCCGGCGGGCAGGGGGCCGGGATCGACGGGCAGGCCAAACAGGTGCACGGGGATGCAGGCGCGCACGGCGGGGCCCCAGGCGGCGGCGAGGGTGGCGGGGGAGACGTTGAAGGTGTCGAGCTCGATGTCGGCGAAGACCGGGGTGGCGCCGCAATACACGGCGGCGTTGGCGGTGGCCACCCAGGTGAAGGCGGGCACCACCACCTGGTCGCCGGGGCCGATGCCGAGGGCGGCGAGGGCGAGGTGCAGGCCAGTGGTGGCCGAGCTGCACGCGGCGGCGTGGGGGGCGCCCACATAGGCGGCGAAGGTGGTCTCGAAGGCGGCGACGTGGGGGCCCTGCACCACCCAGCCGGTCTCGAGCGGTTGCTGGATGGCGGCAAAGTCGTCGGCCTCAAAGACCGGTTTTGCAAGGGGAATCCGGGTGTTCACGGGGCCTCCGACGGGGGGGCTTCGGCGGCCTCCATGGCCTGCTTGAGGGCGGCATCGAGCGCCTCGTTGCGGCCCAACACACGGCGGGTCATGTCGCCGGCTCCGTCGCCGAGGGTGACCGCGGCGTCCACGGCGGCGGTCTTGAGTCGCGCGCTGCCCTTGGCCACCGCATCGAGGATGTCGGGCAAGGCGTCTTTTGCTTTTGATCCCATGGACTTGAGGCTGGCGAGGGCTGCAAGGGCCACCTCCTCGGTGTTGTCGGCCAGGGCGGCGACGAGGGGCTTGATGGCGGCGGAGGCGTCGCTGAGCAGGCCGCCCATGCGCCCCAGGGCGTCGGCGGCGCCCGCGCGCACCAGGGCCGAGCCGTCCTTGAGCATCTCGATCAGGCGCGGCAAGAGGCGCTCGGCCTCCTCCGGGCCCACCACGCTGCCCAACGCGCGCAAAGCCGCCGCCCGCACGGCGGCCGCCGGATCGTCGAGGGCCTGCTCGAGCAGCGGCAAGGCCACCCGGCCCGCGTCGGCGAGGCCACCCACCGCGAAGGCCGCGGCGGCCCGCACACCTTCGTCGGCGTCCTTCAACAAGCCGGGCAGCTCCAGCACCACGGCCTGCGCGCGGCGGCCCAGGGCGCCCAGCGCCTGAATCGCCAAGATCCGCAGCGGATCGTCGGGGTTGCGGGCGGCGTCGAGCAACATGCGCGGCAGGCTGCCCAGCTCGCCGCTCAACAGACGGACGCCGCGGATGGCCACCTCGCGGACCGCGCCCTCCGAGCCGGGCAGGGCGTCCTCCAAGACAGCGCGCAGGACCGGCGCGACTTCGGCCGGGCCGCCGCCGATCCAGCTCTTGAGGATCTCTTCGGCCTGCTGGCGCAGGGCCTCGGGCAAGCGCTCGTCGGCCATCATGGCCAACACCGGCCGCAAGGAGGCGGCATTGTTGGGATCCAGCGCCGTGACGGCCTGGCGCGTCCACAACCGCACGGCCACGTCCGCGTCGTTGACCTGCCCCACCAGAGCCGCCAGCGCCGGCCGCGCGGCCTCTCCCAGCCGGCTCAAGCTGCGGCTCGCCGCCACCCGCACCTCGGCCGCCTCATCGCCCAACCGGGCGGCGAGCGCGGGCACCGAGTCCGCCGCCCCACCGAGGTGCCCGAGGAGCTGCGCGGCGCCCGCTCGAATCGGGGCCACCTTGTTGTTGAGGAGCGCCACGAGGGCCTGGGCGAGGCCATCCATCGCCACGCCCGCCTGGGCGAGCTGGTTGAGCGCGTTGAGGGCCGCGAGCTGCACCCGCGTCTCGGGCCGGTTGAGCGCCGCGCCCAGCGCGCCCACCGCACGCACGGCGTCTTTGCCCATCTGGCCCAGCGCCGCGGCGGCCGCCACCGCCGGGGCCCCCCCGCCGTTCACCTCCTGAATCAGCGTTTCGACGCGATCCACCGCCGCTTCAGGGGCCTTCGGCGGCGCTTCGGTGCTGGGATTGCAGGCCAGAAACATGAGAGAAACCAGGTAGATACGTCGCATGAGCCTCTCCACTACCCAGGTAGGTGACCCCCGCACCGTAGGCCGCGTGCGGGCCAGCGTCAAAGCGTGGGATCGAGGGCACGCGCTGCGGCGGCCAGGGGCGCCAACCGGCCGGCGACCACGTCGGCTTCGAGACGGGTGAGGCGCGTGGCGACCTCCGCCTCCGCGTGAAAGCGGCGCTCCAGGCCTTCCAGCACCAGGGCCCGAAACCAGCCCACGCGCTGCCGGGCGCGCCGCGTCTCCAGCGCCCCGCTGGCCACCAGCGCGGCGTGGTGATCACAGACGTCCTGCCAGACCGCGGCCACCCCGTCGCCGGTGAGGGCGCTGGCGGTGCGGACGCGCGGGGCCCAGCCGGGGGTGGGCGGCTGGAGGTAGTGCAGGGCCTGGCGGTACTCGTGGGCGGCGCGCTCGGCGGCGCTGCGGTTGTCGCCGTCGGCCTTGTGCACCACCACCACGTCGCACAGCTCCATCAGGCCGCGCTTGATGCCCTGCAGCTGGTCGCCCGCCCCCGCCAACAACAGCGCCACGAAGGTGTCGGTCATGTCGGCGACCGTCGTCTCGGACTGGCCCACGCCCACGGTTTCCACGATGACCACGTCGTAGCCGGCCGCCTCGCAGAGCAGGATGGCTTCGCGGGTGTGGCCCCCCACGCCGCCCAGCACGCCGCGGGTGGGGGAGGGGCGGATGAAGGCGCCGGGGGCGGTGGCCAGGCGGGTCATGCGGGTTTTGTCGCCGAGGATGCTGCCGCCGGAGCGGCTGCTGGAGGGATCCACCGCCAGGATGGCCACGCGCTGCCCGGCGTCGGTGAGCTGGACGCCGAGGGCCTCGAGGAAGGTGCTCTTGCCCACGCCGGGCACGCCGGTGAGCCCGATGCGCAGCGCCCCGCCCGTCCGCGGGAGGATGCGGGCCAGGAGCGCCGCCGCATCCGCCTGGTGGGCCGGCAGGGTGGACTCGACCCGGGTGATGGCCTGGGCGAGGAGCGCGCGGTCGCCGGCCTCGATGCCAGCCACCAACGCATCCACCGTGGGCGGGTGGCGGCGAGGCGGGGCGTGCACCGCCGCCTACTCGGGCATCGGCCCGGCCTTGCCCAGCGCGTCCTTCAGCTCGCCGTTCTCAAACATCTCGCTGATGATGTCGGAGCCGCCGACCAGCTCGCCGTTGATGTAAAGCTGCGGAATCGTGGGCCAATTGCCGTATTCCTTGATGCCATCCCGCACCGCGGGATCGGCCAGCACGTCGTAGGTGGCGAAGCGCGAGCCCTCATACTTGAGGATTTGCGAGGCGCGGGCCGAGAAGCCGCAGCGCGGCTCTTCCGGGGTGCCCTTCATGAAGAGCATGACCGGGTAGGTGGTGACCATCCGGTGGATGCGATCGCGGGTGGCTTGATCCATGGGGGCTATTCTCCTGCTTCTGCCGGCGTAAGGGCCTTGAAGGTGAAGGCGTGGACGCGGATGGGCATGAGGTCACCGATGGCGGTGTAGACCGCCCGGGCGCGGGTGATGCGGGACTGGCCGTCGAAGGTGGCCGAGACCACCGCGCCCTCCCAGTGATCGCCCCCGCCGGTCATGTCAGTGAGCGTGATCCGCGCGTCGGGCAAGGCGGCGCTGATGCGGCGGACCATCTCTTCGCGTGTGTCCATCGAGACCTCCCAGGTGCACGGCAGCCTGCCCCAGGCGCGGGCCGGCTGCAACTCAACGGGATTCCGCAGAGGCCGCGAAGGTCGCACGGGACCTCAAAGCGAGCAGGTGTCGGGCGCGGCCGCAGTACAACAGTCCGAAATTTATCAGGATTTTTCGGGCAGTCGCCGCAGGGCGTGGATGTCCACGTCCACCCCCGGGCTGGCGTGGGCCAACACGGGCAGGCCCTGCGCCGGGGGTAGGCCGGCCGCGGCCAGCAGGCTCTCCTCACAATGCGTCACCTCCGCCCCCCAGACCGGATAGGGCGGGTGGTGCACCTGCCCCCGCCAGAGGTGCCCGCGGTGCTGGCAAAAGAGCAGGTAGCGCTCCAGAAAGAAGTGCTCGCGGCTGCCCGGCAGTGAGGGGCCCAGCGGCTCGGTCACCCGCCAGGCCAGCGCCAGGTGCGCGCCGCCGCGCCGCCGCCGCGTGGTGTAGCGCTCTTCGCCATCCACCGTGCTGCGGGCCATGCGCGCGTGGTGGTAGGGCAGCCCCCAGCCGATGCGCGCGCCCTGCACCGCCAGCCACGAGGCAGCCTCCAGCGAGAAGAACCACACCCCTGGCTCGCCCTGGTGGCGCACGTAGGTGCGCACGTTGGTCTCCAAAAACCGGAAGGCCACCGCCTCGGGCCACAGGCGAATGGGTCGCACCCCCTCCATGCTGAAGGGCACCACCCCCACCCAGGCCATGCCGTCCCACGTGTCGAGCGTCAGGCCCGCCGGCACCAGCGGCCGCAGCGCCGCCTCGGGCACCGGCCAGTGCAGGAACGCGAGCCCGCGCCACCGCTGGTAGCCCAGGGGCCGCCCCACCGGCGCCGCGATTGCGCGGGGAGGATCGCTCTGGAAGGGCTCGATTGTACTCATGTTTTCCCCCGGTGGACGCGCGCGGTGCAGCCTACCAACGCCCCCCCCCTCCAGCAAGGTGAGCGCCGGCTCTTACCGCTCGCGGAGCCGATCGGGCATACTGCGGCCATGCGCATGTTCCCCACCTCCTGGCCCCGAGCCATCTTGCGGATTTCGCTGGTGTTTCTGGCGCTGTTTGCGCTGGTGGCCGCCGCCGGCTTGTGGATGCGCCACGCGCCGGGCACCAGCTATGCCGGCCCCCTGCCGGCGCTCACGGGCGACCAGCAGGCCACTGCGGCGCGGCTGAAGGCGGATGTGGCCGTGCTCGCGGCCGGCCCGCGGGATGTGGTGGAGCACCCGCAGCAGCTCAAGCTGGCGGCCGATCACGTGATGGCCGAGCTGGTGCGCGCTGGTTTTGCCCCTCGGCGCCTGCCCTACCAGGCGGGCAGCCACGCGGTGGCGAACCTGGAGGCCACCCTGCCGGGCGCCGATCCCGCGGCAGGGGTGGTGGTGCTGGGTGCCCACTACGACTCGGTGGCGGACACGCTGGGCGCCGACGACAACGCCAGCGGGGTGGCGGTCTTGCTGGAGCTGGCCCGCCGCCTCAACGGGCGCCGCTTCGTGCGCACCATCTACTTTGTGGGATTTGTGAACGAAGAGCCGCCCTGGTTTAAGACCGAGTTCATGGGCAGCCTCGTGCATGCCCGCGGACTGCAAGCGAAAAACGTCCCCGTGGCCGCCATGCTCTCCCTCGAAATGCTGGGTTACTACGACTCGACGCCCAAGAGCCAGAAGTACCCGGTGGCGGCGCTGGCGGCGCTCTATCCCGACACCGCCGACTTCGTGGCCTTCGTGGGGGATGTGGGCAACCGCGGCCTGGTGCAGCGCGCCACCGGGGCCTTCCGCAAGGCGGCGCCCTTCCCCAGCCAGAGCATCGCGGCGCCGGCGGTCTTGCCGGGCATCGACTTCTCCGACCACTGGTCCTACTGGCAGGCGGGCTACCCGGCCGTCATGGTCACCGACACCGCCTTCTTGCGCAACACGCGCTACCACGAGCCCACCGACCACCCCGACACCCTGGACTACGCGCGCATGGCCCGCGTGGTGGACGGCCTGGTGGCGGTGGTGGCCGATCTGGCGGAAGTGCCCCCGCCATGACGCCGCGGGTGCTGCTCATCGACAACCACGACTCCTTCACCTACAACCTCGTGCAAGCGCTGCGGGTGCTGGGGGCGGAGGTGCAGGTGGTGCGGGCCGATGCGGCGGTGGTGCCCGCGGTGTTGGTGGAGGCCGCCACCCACGTCATGCTGTCGCCCGGCCCCGGCCGCCCCGAGGACGCCCACCTCACCCTCGCGGTCATCGCCGCCGCCCTCGGCCGCCGCCCGCTCTTGGGGGTCTGCCTCGGCCACCAGGCGCTGGTCCACCACCTCGGGGGCCGCGTGGGGGCCGCCCGCCACCTCATGCACGGCAAGACCTCCACCGTCACCCACGACGGCCGCACCCTGTTTGCTGGCCTGCCGCAGCCCTTTGTGGCCGGCCGCTACCACTCGCTGGCCGCGGTGGAAGTACCCGAAATCCTTGCGATCAGCGCCCGCAGCGACGACGGCGAGGTGATGGCCGTCCGCCACCACCACCTCGCTGCCGAGGGCGTCCAGTTTCACCCTGAGAGCATCTTGACCCCCGATGGTCCGCGGCTGCTGGGCGCATTTTTGCTCCAGTGCAGCGCCCAGTGGCCTGCCACCCAGTGGCCCGCCGCCCAGTGGCCCGCCGACCCGGCCCCCCGGAAGGACACCCATGCCCCGTCACCCTGACTTCGCCAACGCCGTCATGCAGATGACCGGCTCGGTTTACAGCCGCCTGGCCCACAAGCTCGCCACCCACCCCGGCGAGGTGTATCCCCTGCACGTCGGCGACACGTGGATGGCACCCGCCGTGGGGTGCCGCGCAGAGGACTTCACCGAGGCCACCCACCCGGGCATGCACCGCTACAGCGCGCCCCAGGGCCGGCCCGAGCTGATGGACGCCATCATCGCGCGCACCGAGCGCACCCAGGGGCGGGGGGCCGAGCGCAGCGAAATCCTGGTGACGGCGGGCGCCACCGGCGGCCTGGGCGCGGTCATCGGCGCCATCGCCAACCCCGGCGACGAGGTGCTCGTCCTGGCGCCCTTCTGGCCGCTCATCGCCGGCATCGCCCGCTCGTTTGGGGTCAAGCCGGTGCCGGTGCCGTTTTTTGGCGTCGCCGAAGACGCCGCCTCGGCCGTCAAGCTGGTGGACAAGCTCACCACCAGCCGCACCGTGGCGCTCTACCTCAACACCCCCAGCAACCCCACCGGCCAGGTCATCCCGCGGCCGTGGCTGGAGGCCCTGGTGGCCTTCGCGCGCCAGCGCGACCTGTGGATTTTGGCCGACGAGGTCTACGAGCACTACGCCTGGGGCGCCGAGCACACCTACACGCGGCCGCTGGCCCCCGAGCGCACCTTCTCCACCCACTCCTTCAGCAAGGCCTACGGCATGGCCGGCAACCGCTGCGGCTACCTCATCGGCCCCACCGCCGCCATGGACGCTGCCCGCAAGATCGGCACCCACAGCTTCTACGCCGCGCCCACCGTCTCCCAGTTGTGTGCCACCGCCGCGCTGACCGGGCCGGGCGACGCCTGGGCCGCCCACGCCGCCCGCAGCTACCAGTCCGTCGGCCAGGCAGCGGCCAAGCGGTTGGGCCTCGCCGCCCCCCTCGGCAGCACGTTTTTGTTCTTCGATGTGGCCTCGGCCCTCGACGAGCGTGGGTTGGCCGGGTTCTTGGAAGACCTCGTGGATCAAGGGGTTTTCCTCGCGCCGGGCGAGAGCTTCGGGCCCTACCCCACCCATGTGCGGCTCTGCTACACGGCCGCGCCGCCGGACGTGGTGCTGCGCGGGGTGGACGTGGTGGCCCGACGGATGAACCGATGAAGCCACACGACGGCGAGATCCCCAGCGAGATCAATGGCTTGCAGCCCGCGATGGCCGCCTGGCGCCACCGCCTGCACGCCTGGCCCGAGCTGGCCTACCAGGAGACGCGCACCGCCGACTTCATCGCCGACCAGCTCACCGCCTGGGGCCTCGAGGTCCACCGGGGCCTGGGCGGCACCGGCCTCGTGGGGGTGCTCACCGCGGGCGACGGCGCCGGCACCGTGGGCCTGCGCGCCGACATGGACGCCCTGCCGATGGAGGAGGCGGGTGATCCGCCCTATCGCTCCAAAAACCCAGGCGTTTTCCATGGTTGCGGCCACGATGGCCACATGGCCATGCTCCTCGGCGCCGCCCGCCACCTGGCCGCCACCCGCCGGTTCAGTGGCACCGTGCACTTCATCTTCCAGCCCGCCGAAGAGGGCAAAGCGGGCGCCCGCGCGATGATCGAGGATGGGCTCTTCGAGCGCTTCCCCTGCGATCAAGTGTTTGCGATGCACAACTGGCCCGCCCTACCGGCGGGCCACCTCGCGGTGCACACCGGCCCGGTCATGGCCAGCGCGGACATGTTTGAGCTGGAGATTCGCGGACATGGCGGTCACGCCGCCATGCCCCACCAGACGCTCGATCCAGTGGTGGTGGCCGCCCAGCTCGTCACGGCATTGCAGGCCATCGTCAGCCGCGCCACCGATCCCACCGACGCTGCGGTGGTCAGTGTCACGCGCATCCACGCCGGCACTGCCCACAACGTCATCCCCGAGACGGCCCACCTCGCCGGCACCGTGCGCGCCCTGCGCCCGGCCACCCGCGCCCGCCTGGAAGCCGACCTGCGCCGCACCTGCGCCGGCATCGCCGCCGCCTTCAACGTGGCCATCGACGTCCACTGGCACCCCACCTACCCCCCCACCGTCAACCACGCCGGCCCCGCCGAGCGCGCCGCCCGCGTCGCCGCCCCGCTGTTCGACCAGGTGCACACCGACCTGCCCCCCAGCATGGGCGCCGAGGACTTCGCCTTCATGCTCGAAGCCCGCCCCGGCGCCTACGTATGGCTCGGCCAGGGCCAGGGCCCCGGCGGCTCCGGCCTCCACGGCGCCCGCTTCGACTTCAACGACGCCGTCCTGCCCCGCGGCGCCGCCCTCTTCTGCGCGCTGGTGGAAGACATCCTCCCAACTTGATCGGTGTCGCATAGGCCTGGCCCTGTGCACACGGGGCCGTCTCGGCCCGCTGGCGTCCTCGCCCGCATACGACGCCACAACATGCTGAAAAGACTGAATTTTGCGGAAAATCGAGGCCGGCCTGCGCCCCCCCCTTGACCTCAGGGCTTCAGCCGCCCCGGGTTGTCCACGCGCTTGCGCACATGGTACGGCCGCTTGCCCTGGGCCTCGTGGTAGGTGCGCCCCAGCAGATCGGCCACCAGCCCGGTACACACCAGCTGCACGCCCACCACGATCAGCAGCACCCCCAGCAGCAGCAGCGGCCGGTCGCCGATGGAGGCGCCGCTGGCGATCTTCTGCACGGCGAGCCACAGGCAGATGAGCGTGCCCACAAACCCGGTGAGCAGGCCCATCTTGCCAAACACCTGCATCGGCTTGACGAGGTAGGCCTGCATGAAGCGCACGACGATGAGATCCAGGACCACCCGCAGCGTGCGCCCGATGCCGTAGTTGGACTTGCCGAACTGCCGCGCGCGGTGGTTGACCTTCATCTCCAGGATGCGTGCGCCCGCCCAGCTCGCGATGGCGGGGATGAAGCGGTGCATCTCGCCGTAGAGCCGCAGCTCCTTGGCCACCTCGCGGGTCATGACCTTGAGGGTGCAGCCGTAGTCGTGCAGGTGCACGCGGGTGACACGGCTGATGATGCGGTTGGCCAACATGGAGGGCAGCTTGCGGTTGACGAAGGCATCCTGGCGGTCAGCGCGCCAGCCCGCGATCATGTCGTAGCCCTCGGCCAGCCGCGCGAGCATGCGGGGGATGTCCGCGGGATCATTCTGTAAATCCGCATCCATCAGCGCCACGGCCGCCCCGCGGGACGCGTCGATGCCCGCCTGCATGGCGGCGGTTTGCCCGAAGTTGCGGCGAAAGCCCACCACCACCAGCGCCGGATCCTCGGCCGCCATCCGCTCCATCAGCGCAAAGCTGCCATCGCGGGAGCCATCGTCCACGCAGATGACCTCCCAGGCCAGCTCGGTGGGATCCAGCGCCGCGTGGATCTCCGCCAGCAGCCGGGGCAGGCTCTCCTCTTCGTTGTAGACCGGTACGACGATGGACAGATCGAGGCTCAAGACCCCCTCCGCGGCATCCAAAAGGCCCCGCAGGCTACCTGAGGCGGGCCCAAAAGTCGCCACCAGCCTGGGGGTGACCCTGGGGGATGCACACGCTGGCTGCGATGTGCGCGGGATGTGCCTGAAACAATGGGCTTTTTGCCCGGTTGATCCTGCGCGCAATCACGGCATGCACGCGCCCACCACGGCCGCGCCGCGCCGCACCCGCGCGCCCGGGCCCAAGGCCTCGATCACCTCCGCCACCCCGTCGGCGTCGAGATCGATGGCCACCGGCGTCGCCACCACCTCGGGTGGCCAGACCGCCAACCCCGCGGCCTGCGGATCGGCAAAGCCCACCGCCAGCGTCTCGGGACACTGCGCGGGTCCGCGGTCGCCGAGCAGCCGATTTTCTCCTTGGATCACCTGCACATGCGCCCCCGGAGGGATGAGGTCGGCGCAGTCCGCCGGCCCCGCCAGCCGCACCCAATCGGGGTCGTAGCACGCCACGGGCACCCACGCCCCCGCCCGCCCCACCAGCAGCACCCGCGCCTCGCCGTGCCGCTGCGGCCGCACGCCGTTGGACCAGTACTGCTGCCCGCACCCGGCCAGCGCCATCAAGAGCCACCACCACCGCATGCCGCCAGGATATGCGGAGGTGGGGCCCGCACCACAAGTCCGCGCCCGGGCAGTCGGCCGCCCTCGGTCCACCCGTGCACCGCGGGCCATGGGCGTGCGCGGACCCGCTGCCAGGTGGCGGCGTGGCGGCAAAAGCCGCCGAATGCACCCCGGATGCCCTCCGCGCAGGCTGCGGAGGGCACCTTGCGTGCCCCGGATGCCTCCTGCACCGAGCGCAGAGGGCACCCGAGGTGTCCCGGATGCCCTCTGCATGGGGCGCCGAGGGCACCCGAGGGACCCCGGATGCCCAGTGCTTCGGCAGCGGAGGGCACCGGCGGGACCCCGGATGCCGTTTGCAGCCTGCGCGGAGGGCATCCGGGGTGCCGCACGTCGGCGAGGGCGGCCGCCGGGCCGCGACCCGCCGCACTGCGCCGCGGTGTGGGTCCGCCTCGCGCTACGCCGGAGCAGCGCCGCTCGCCTGGGCCACACCGGCCTGCGCGGTGCCCGGAGACGCAGCCTCTCGCCGCCCGCTTGGGCGCGCCTTTGCAGGAGGCTGGATGCGACGCAAGCACTTCAATGACCCAGGCATGTGGCCCTGCGTTATCGCGCGCCCGCCAGCATGGCCTCCGAGGCCACCGCCCCCCAGAGCGCCTTGACCACCAGGCACGTGGGGCCAAGGCGCTCAATCAGCTGCACGTGCGCGCCCGCTTCATACACGGCCATCGCCCGCACATCGATCACCCGGACAGCGGACTTCTCATAGCTCGGGTTGAGGCGGTTGAGGTGATACCACAGCAGCGTGGCCATCTTTTTGCCCACGGCGCCGAGGCGGGGTTCCTTGTTGAGGTAGAGCTTGACCGCCCCCAGCTGGCCGCTGGGGAGCCGATACACGACGGTGGGCTGGCAGCTGACCAGCACGCCGTGCAGCTCGAGCTTGGGCTGGTTGGGTGACGGCCGCCGGTAGGTGGCGTTGGGCAGGAGACCCGCTGCTCGCACCGCCGCAAAGGCCTGCAAGGCCTCGATTTCATAGGGATCCAGCCCGCTCCCCAGCGGCAGGGGGGTGCCGTCCACCAGGTGGGCAACTGCGGCGTGCTCCACCCGGCGGTAGCTCATGATCGGCCCCTGGGCGGGGTACCGCTGCGCCTTGAGCACCGCACACATCTGGGCGTGCGAGCTCGAGTTCATGAACTTCGCGAGGGCGGTGAAGGTGAGCTTGGGGAGGGCGGCGGTCATGGGCGTCTCCTCAACTACTGAATGAGTGATCAGTGGTTGTAAATATACCCGTCGGACGACTTCAGATCAAGCGCGCTCCACCCTCAGCGTTTTCGCTCAAACCCGCGCGGGGAGCGGCTCAGGGGCGGTTGGGGGTGCGGATGCGCACGGCGGCGGCGGGCCACTCGGAGGCACCCTGGGCATCCTCCAGAGCGGCGATGAACCACCCTTCTTCGGCCAGCACCGCGCCGTCGCGCAGACCACTGGGATCCGCTGATTTCAGCGGCAGCGTGAGGGCGTCCAGGCCGCCCTCGTGGGCGATCCGGCGCACCCACCGCCAGGCGAGGCCGGGGGCATGGGGCGGGGGCAGGTGGGCCTCACCCCCGGGCAACAGCAGGGGGCCGAAGGGCAGGCTGGGGCGCAGGGCGCGCAGGGCGGGCTCGATCCAGGCGGTGGGCAAGCTGATGGCCTTCACCGGCTGCACGCCCGTGGCCGCCTGGACCGTGGCCAGCGGGTCCATCAGCAGCGTGAGCGGCCCCGTCCCCGCGGGGGGCAAAGCGACGGTGGGTGTGCCGGAGACGAAGGGATGGTTGGGGCGGCCGGCCACCCAACCCCCGATGTGCAGCGCGCTGAAGTCGGCACCCACGAAGTAGCCGAAGAGGCCATCGCCGCTTTGCTCGTCCCCCAGGGCGACCCGTAGGCCGGTGGGGGTGGGCACAACACCCACGAATTGATTGGGGTTTTCGGTGCCTGCTGGGCGCGTCTCCAGACGCACGCTGGCCCGCACCAGGGCCACGGGTCGCCCAAACAAGGGCGCCACCGTGCTCTGGTCGCGGCGGGTGGCGGCCCGCGCGGCTTCGATCACGCGGGCGAGGGCGGAGAAGGCCGTGTGGCCATCGACGCGGGCCTCGCCTTCGGGGTGGTGCAAGGCGTCGATGAGGCCGAGCAGCTCGGTGCACGCCGCCGGCACCACCCGCCGGGGGTCGGTCAACGGGCGCACCCCGTCGATTTCGCGCGCCAGCGGTGCTGGCGTCCAGCGGACCTGGTCGCCGCGGGCCTCAAGCTGGCCCAGGGCCTGGCCGGCGCCGTCGTAGAACTCCAGCGCGTGATCCACGTGGTCCGGGCGCAGGAAGCCACACACCGCATCCTGCTCGGCGAACCGGAAGTGCAGGCGCGCCCAGCTGGTGAGGCGGGGGGGGAGGGCCTCCACCGTGAGCTGGGTGGCCACCCCGGGCAGGCCCGCGCCCTGGGCCACCAGGTCCTGGGTGCGGCCGAAGAGGTCGATGATGCGCAGGCGGATCACACAGAGGTCGCCGGTGCGCAGGGCATTGCCCTGGGCGAGAGCGTCGTCGAAGCCGGTCAGGCTGGCGCAGAGCAAGTCGGCCCGCTCGACCTCGGGCGTGTGTACGAGGCGTGTCATCAGATCGGCCACCGAGGCGGTGAGCGGCCGGCGGGCCTGCCAGCGGATGGGCGCGAGGGCGGGGGTCGCTGGCTCGGGCACCCAATCGGGCGCGGCCAGGACCTGTGAGGCGGGCAGGCCGGTGGCCCCTGCCGCGAGAGCGGGGCGCAGCTCCACCTCCACTTCGGCAAAAAGTGGTTGAAACACCGGCACATAGCGCTGGAGGGCGATGGGGGCGGGCGGGGGTGCATCAAAGGCCGGGTTGATGGTGGCGCCCGGGGCCCAGGCGTGGGCATCGCCCAGGCGTGCCTTCAAAGCCTCGTACACCCGGACCGTCCAAGAGGGGTCGAGGCGGGCGGTGCCCAGGGCCACGGCCGTGAGGCGGTCCAGCCCCTCCGGGTCCAGGAGCGCCGCCTCGCGCAGGAGCGTCCGCGCCCAGTCGGGCTGGCCCGGCAGGTCGCCGGTCACCAGATCGGAAGCGGCAGCGCTCACCGCGGCGCGCTCCACCTCCGATTTGTGCGCCTCGGCCTTGATCAGCGTGACCACCTCGTCCCCGGTCCGGGCGCGCAACCGCCCGATTTCCAAGGGTTTGCCCTGCGCATCGAAGCGGCCGTCCTCGCCATGGCGAAACAGCCGCCCCACCCCCTGCACGGTGACCACCGGGGAGGCGGCGCGAAAGAACCGCGCGTCTTCCGGGGTGGCGCCCGGGTGGGCGAGGAAGTCGGCGGCGTGGTCCAGCTCGGCCAGCCGGGCCAGGCCGCTGCTGGTCTCGAGGTCGCCCACCCCAGACAGCCCCGCCCGGACCACTGCGTTGTCTCCACTGACCTCGATCGCGGCCGCGCGCGCGGTCTGGTAGACGGCCACGCGGGGTACGTCCGCCGGTGGGCCGGGCACCTGGCTGCCCACGCCATAGCAGGCGCCGTGGCACACCAGGCGGGTGGCGAAGCGCAGGGTCAGGGGGGTGACGCGGAAGGGCGCGAGCAGCACCCCGGCGATGTGGGCTGCGGTGCCGGCCATCCAGGCCGGTGGGATCGCCGGCGCCAGCAGCGGCCCCTGCACCGGCGTGTGCACCACCACGGGCGGCGGGTTGAGGGCCTCCAACCCGGTCACCTGGAGGTGGTTATCCGCACACCAGCGGGCCCGTCGCCGATCCTGGCTCTCGGGCGTGGCGGCCCCCAGACCGGCTCGAAACAGGGGGTCCTCGTCCTGGCGGGCGTAAGTCCCCAGAACGAAATAGGAAAGTCCCTGCGGGTCGGGCGGGAGGTCGTCGAGCGGATCGTGCAGCGCAAACCGGCCAAGGCTGGCGGGGGCGTACGCCCCGTCGAAGAGCGGGTCGCTGGGATCACCCACCACCACCCCTTCGGGGAGCTCACCGAGGGCGGTCAGCCAGGGGCGGGGGCCAGCCGGCACGGGCGCCCAGGGGCCCACCGGGCTGACCTGGCGGGCACGTGCGTCCACCCACCACACCCGAAACGTGCGCGGGCCGGTGGTGGGTGGGTTGAGCCGCACCACCAGGTAGCGGTCGGGCACCGCCGGCAGGATCATGTCGCCCGACTTCTGCGCCACGGCGCGGGTCAGGCAGTCGGGCAGCGCCCAGTGCACGTGCACGCCGGGCGCCAGCGGGACGGAGCCGGGCCCGAAGGGGGCCTCCCGGAGGCCGACCGCCACCCGCTGGGTGGGCACGACACAGGCGTCGACATGCAAGGGGAGCAGCAGGTTCGGGCTCATGGCAGCACACGGGCGCGGACGCGGGCCGCGGCATCGGCGGTGATCTCGGCCTGGACAGCGCCCAGCGCTGCGTCCTCGGATCCGTCGTCGGGCATGGGCGTGCAGACCTGGACGTAGGTGGCCTGCTGGAGCTGGTAGGCCAGCGCGGCCGAGTCCAGGGCCCCCGCCGCCTGGCCCGGGGCGCCGTGGCTGGCCAGCCGCCGCGACAGCGCGAGCACATCCACCACGGTTGCCGTGCGCATCGGCACCGCCACCCCCTGCGGACGCAGCGTCCCATCGATGTCGCGAATCTGGATGGAAACCAGGGGGTTGGCTTGCGTCGGGGCGTCAAAGCCGAAGCGTGTGCCCACGTCCGGCTCCTCGATCTCGATGCGCTCGGGGATGCCCATGAACAGCGCCAGCAGAATCCCGGGGGCCACCCGCTCGAGCCGGAGCAGCGGCAACTGGACGAGGGTCTGGGGTCCGGGCACGGGCTCAAAGCGCGCCGTGGCGCTCACGCGCATGCCGGGATAGCGCCGCACGGCCTCCGAGCGCAGCAGCACACCCGTGGGCTGGTGGAGGTGGCGGTCATCCAACGGCCCCGGATCGGGGCTGCCCGGCAGGTGGATGTTGCGGATGCTGTACCCGATGTCCGCGGCCTTCCGGATCTGCTGGGACCAGCCGTCTTTCACCGTCGCCAGGCGCTGGAGCGCGCGCTGTACGTCGAGGGTGCTCTCCCCGACCCCGAGGGCGCCGGCCGCACATGCCCCCGCAAAGAGGTGGCGCAAGAAGCCCTCGTCCAAGAAGAAGAAGCGCATGGACTCCGGGGGCAGGAGCCCCTCGTCGGGTACCAGCCAGGTGAGGGGGATGCGCCGCAAGTGACCCAGATCGTTAAAAAATTCGTCCTCTTTCATGACCGCTTCACCTGCGCAACCGCGGCGACAAGGGGCGCCAACTGCCGATCGAGCTGCCCGGCGAGCCCGCCCTTGTGGATGTCCCCGGCCAGGACCCGCGCCGCCACCGCCACCCCTTCGGCCGGCGCGTCGGCCCCCAGGGGGCGCTGGGCGCCCAGCCGGACCGGGTCGGTTTCCGGGCCACTGAAGCGCGCCCGCACGCGGTCCTGGAGGCCGGCCAGCACCTCCACAGGCACCGGGAAGCCAAACCCGGGGCCATCGCTGACCGGCACCCGCACCTCGGTGGCGGCCGCGGGCAGCCAGGGTGGCTGCAGGCGCTGGGTGGCCGGTCGCTCGCGGCCGTCGTGGCGCGCGCGCTCGTTGCGGGTGAGGAGCTCTGGGCTGGCGGTGGCGAGCAGGCGCCCCAGCTCGAAGGCCGCCGCCCGGCTGGGATCGAGAGTGCCGTCGGGCCCCACCCACCAGCCTGCCTCGGCGCTGGGGGCGATCTCGGCGTCCTGGGTGGGGAAGGGCTGGAGGGGGCCGCGGTACAACACCCCCTCCAGGGCGCCGTCGCCCGCCCGCCAACTCAAGGGGGTAGCGGGGTGGAGGCTGCCATCGGCCCGGGTGCCGAAGCGGGCCACATGGGCCTGGACACCGTGCATGAGGGCCTCGAAATCGGCCCCGCCTGCGCTGGCCGCGGTGAAGCTCCAGGCGTGCAAGACCACCAGCGCGGTGCGGGGTGCCACCCCACCCACGACCCCGCCCGCCGAGGCTATCCCGGCTTCGTCGGGGGGCCAGAGGGTGTTGTCCGTGTAGAGCCCTTCCAAAGACACCAGGAAAGTCGTGTGCTTACGCCCGGGGGTTGGCAGGCGGTTGCCCACCACCACCGCCACAAAGCCGTCGTCGTCCGCCCGCGTCTCCCGATCGTCGCGGCTGACCTCTCGGGTGTGGCAGAGCAGGGCCAGCTCGGTGCGGCGCGGCAGGATCTCCAGCAGCCGGAAGCTCTCCACGCTGATCTGGTCACAGTGGGTGCCGGCCGGCACATCCAGCGGCCGCCGAGGGACTGGACCGAGGGTCCGGGTGTATTCGGCGGGTGCCTGGCCCGGCTCGGCGTCCAGCAGCGTCAGCAGGGCCAGCCAGGGGGTGCCGGCCGGCGCACCGGCCAGCGGGCGCTCCCACGGGAGGGTGCGCCGCCGCAGCAGCACGCTGGGCAGCATAAACGGCGACGCATCCTCGACGCCGGGTGGGGGGAAGCACGCCAGCACCTCCCCGGGCGGGAGCTCAGTGGCCGAGCCCACCACCTCAAAGTGGATCGGGCCCCCCACCGTCTCCAACAGCGTGGCGGTCTCCACGGGCTCCGCCAGGCCGGGGGCCGGGTTGGGCTGCGTCTCGGCCAGGTGCTGGCGCACGGTCAGGGTGTTGTGGCCGAGCGGCCAGCGCGGTTCGCAGCGGGTGAACAGGCGAACGGGGCCCACCATCGGGGTGCTCATGGCGTTGCTCCAAGATCCTGATCGTCTTCAACAAAGGCCAGGAGGGTGCGCCCACCGAGGGCGGGTCGGGGCAGCGTCCACCCGGGCAGGCCGGCCACCAGACGGCGAACCACCCCCTCGGCCGGCTCCGCCAGCAGCGCCACCGCGCGCGGTTGAAAGCCCGCCTGGTAGTGCAGGCGCAGGGCGCGCTCGCCCGGGGTGCGCAGCGCAAACACCAGGCAGGGCCCTTCGGGCTCCACCACCAGCAGGGGCGGCCCCTCGACCCCCTCCCAGCGGACGGACTCCATCAGCGGGGTGTCACCGCCCGCGAGGCGCAGGACCAGGCAGGTGCCCGGACCGGCTGGCGTGGGTGTCGGATCGCGGAGGCCGGCCAGCCGCTCCTCCAGCCGCCGGGCCAGCACATCCACGGGCGCCCCCGCCTCCACGGCCGCCCGCAGGTCGCGGAAGAGCTCAGCCGCCTCGTCCGGGTCCATACGCCGGGCGTCGATGGCCTCCCCCAGCAGCCGGCGTGCAGCCTCCAGGAAGTGCTCACCCTCCTGGCTGGCGCCCTCGAGCCGCGCCAGCCGTTCGTCGAGGCGGATGGCCACCTCGATCGCCGGCACGCGCTCTTCCATGGCCCCCCGGACCATCTGCAAGAGGGCCTCTGCGTTCTCGGGCGTGACGCGCCCGGCCTCCACCGCCCCATTGAGCAGCCCGTGGGTGGCGTCCAGGAAGTCCGCCCCCTCAAGCAGCACCAGGCGCAGCCCCTCCCGCACCTGCCGGCCGCGGTCGGGCGTGAGGGCTTGCGCCTTGATCTGCATCCGCAGCCACCGGTCGGTCAGCGCCACGAGGCGGTCGATGGGTGTGTCCTCAACCAAGGGGCGCAGCGCCTCGAAGAGCCCCTGCACCACCTCGGCGGGTGCCTCGCGCAGCAGGCGGCGCGTGTAGTGGAGGAACGGGGGCTCGGGCGGTGCCTCCGTGCGCTCTTCGATACGCGCTTCGACAAATTCTCTTTCGTCTTTGATTTTGATGGGTTGGCCCACCGGTGCTCGCAGGTGGATCAGCAGCGTGCCCGCTTCGGGCAGCACCGCTTCCCAGGCGGCGGCGGGCCCGGAGACGGGCGGTGTCAGGCCGGCTTCGATGCGCACCAGGGCGTTGGCCGTGGCGAAGCTGCGCCCACCCACCCGCAGCACCACCGTGTGTGACTCCAGCACGGATGGCCCCACCGGATCCTGGCCCAGTCCCACCACCACGAGGCGTTCCACCCCCACGGGCAGCGTCACCTCTGCGGACCCCGGCGCCAGCCCAAAGAACCCCATGGGTGTGCCGGCCGGCCCCACCGCCACCACCGTCGCGTGCTGGTCGCCGGAGCCCGCCAGTCGCCGCGCCAGGGGGCTGTGCAGGTCGTGCACCACCACCGCGGTGCCTCCGTCAATCCTGAATCCATTCGAGCCCTTGAGCCGCGCACGCCGGAGCATACTCTCCGCT
>Ga0075163_10002427_pt1 | contig 25040 bp, 19 predicted proteins | sample JI1023141ADNA_FD_71478 | JGI IMG/M metagenome (GOLD analysis project Ga0075163, IMG submission 71478) | Wastewater effluent complex algal communities from Wisconsin, to seasonally profile nutrient transformation and Carbon sequestration -... | ecosystem: Engineered > WWTP > Effluent > Algae... | reverse complement strand
GGGGTCCTGCATGTAGGCACCGACGGAAAGGCCGTCTGCGAGGAGCGCCTGGCCGAGGCCCCCGAGTGGGCCAACGTGACGACGCGGGCGCTGCCGGTCTCGGACAGCTCGCCCCTGGGGATCGGCGCCCGCAAGCTGGCCGCGCTGCTGGGTGCGAGCGCCGCCTACATTGAATACGGGCTCGGGCCGAACGGCGCCGTCTCGTTCCTTCAGGTCCGACCGGCGCCGCCGGCCCCCACGCCGCAGGGCTGGCCCACCCTTGCCGCCGAGCCCGAGGGGCAGGGCCTGGTCTACATCCACGATCAGGAGCACAACCCGGATCCGCTGTCGGCGGCCCAGAGCGGCCTGGTCGACGGCGTGGCGGATCTGGCCCCGGGGCTGCGCCAGCGGGTCTACGGCGGCTATCTCTATTACGCGGAGCAGCCAGCCGCGACGTCGCTGCCAGCGGTCGAGATTCAGGGGCTGGGCCAGCGCTATGCCGCCGAGATCGTGCCGGCCTGCGAAGCGCTGCTGCTGCCGCTGGAGCGGCTGCTGGTTGCCGGCGATGGGGCGCTCGATCGTCGCCAGCTCGCTGATCCCGGGCTCTGCGAGCTGCCGCTGGCCGGGGCGTGGGCAGCCTACCGCGGCGTGTACAGGCTCTATGTGTCGCAGCTCGGTCCGGCGCTGCGCGGGGCTCGCCAGCAGCTCGACCAGCTGCTGCGGCAGAACCTCGGCGAGCCGCTGAGCGATCCGCGGCACAGCATGCTCCTGGCGGGCGCCGCCACCGCGCCCACCGAGCGGCTCCAGCTGCTGTGGGAGCTGGGCCGGGCCGGGGCGCCCGAGCCGCTGCTGCGGACATATCTAGGTCAATACGGCGCCTTTGCCTCGTGCTGGGACATCGCGGTTCCGTGTGATGACGAGCGCCCCGAGTGGGTGCGGCTGACCGCGCTGCGGCTGGCGCAGCCAGGGGCGTCTGCCCAGGTCGTCCCATCGCCGCGCCAGCTGCACGAGGCCGCCGAAGCCAGCCACCGCGTCGCGCTGGAGCGGCTGCTGGTGCGCTTGCCGCAGCCCGCCCGCGACGAGCTTGCGGCGATCCTGCCGGCGGCGCGGACGGCCCAGCGCATCGCCGAAGAGGACGACGCGCTCTTTTTTCGGGCGCAGCGGCTGGTTCGCTGGGCGCTGCTCCACCGCGGGGCGCTGCTCTGCCAGGCGCAGCGGCTGGATCGCATCGAGCAGATTTTTGATCTGCCCTGGCGGCTTCAGACGGAGCAGCTGGACGATTTTGCTGCGGCCAGCTTTGCCGCGGGGCGCGAGCTGCGCCAGCTGGCTGCCGAGGGTCAGCGCGAGCGGGTCGCCGCCCAGGCGCTGGTTCCCCCGGCCCGCCTGGTCGACGGCCAGCCGCTGTGGACGCCGCCGCGCGCCGAGGTCTTGCACGGCTGCGGCGTCGTCGGAGCGCAAAAAGGCCTGGTCCGCGGGCGCGCCCACGTCGTGCGAACGCTGCTTCCCGGCGACCACCCCAGCATCGATGTCGATCTTGCGGCAGAGACCATCCTGGTGCTGCCAGCGCTGTTGCCATCATGGGCCTCCGAGCTGTGGCGGGCGCGCGCCCTGGTCACGGACAGCGGGGGGGCACTCTCTCACGGCGCAATCCTGGCCCGCGAGCACGGCGTGCCGGCGGTGGTCGGAACGCGCGTCGCGACGCGCACAATCGCCGAAGGGCAGGAGCTGTGGGTCGATGCCGAGCGAGGCCGGGTGTACCTGCTTCCACAAGCGGCCGCCAGCATTCGGTAGCGGCATGTGATAGGCTGCCTTTCATGACCCAGCGGCGTAGCGTTGCCCCCGATATCGTCGGCTGTTGCCTGCTTCTCTACGCAGCGACCCTGTTTTTTGCCGTGCTGCGCGCACCCTATGCGCACCGAACGGTCGGCGGCGCCGCCATCGACATTGCGATTTACGGTGGCCTGCTGCTGCTGTGCGCGACCGTGGCAGCGGGCCTGTTTACGCGCCATCGCCTGGCGTGGCTCCCCGGGGTGCTGGTCTCGCTGGCTGCGCTGGCCGCCGGTGCCGCCGCCTATCACGTGCCCGAGACCGCGCAGCTGCCGGCGGGAGTGCTGGGGGTGACGGGGGCCGTGCTCCTGTGGGCCCGCCGCGGCGAGTTCGGCTCGACCCAGACCACCCAAGCAGAAGAGAATTCTTAAACAACCGCCTATCGCTAGACCCCCTCTGCATCCTGCCCTGCACTATCTAGTGGTATCTAGCACTATCTAGTGCTATCCAAGGGACAGTCATTGCAGCTGTTGTTAGGCCATGTCTTAGGAGAACGAACGTGAAGATCCTGGTCACCGCCAAACGCATCCCCGACCCGGCTCAGAAGCTCAAGCTCAAGGACGGCAGCGTTGATCTGTCGGCCGCCAACTGGCAGGTCAACCAGTTCGATGAGTACGCCGTCGAGGCTGCGCTCCGTCTGACCGAAGACGGCGCCGCCCCTGCCACCCGCCACGGCGCGGTCACCGTGATGTCTCTGGGCCCCAGCGACGTGCAGCAGCAGCTGCGGTCCGCGCTGGCCATGGGCGCCGACAAGGCGATCCGCGTCGAAGCGAAGGACGAAGAGCTCGACGCCAGCATCGTCGCCAGCGCCCTTCATAAGATTGTCCAGCGCGACCAGCCCGATCTGGTGCTCATGGGCAAGCTAGCCGCCGACAACGAAGGCAACGACGTCGGACAGCGCCTGGCCGGACTGCTCGGCTGGCCGCAGGCGACGTTCGCTTGCAGCATCCAGGTCACCGACGGCGGCAAGGCCGTTCTGGTCGGTCGCGAAGTGGACAACGGCGTCGAGATCAAGAAGGTGAACCTGCCGGCCGTGGTCACCGTCGACCTGCGCATCATTGCCCCGCACGCCATCCGCAATGGTCGCACAGCCGCCACCTTTGCCTACCCCGAGGGCCCGCGCTACGCGTCGCTCAAGGGCATCCGCGCCGCCAAGGACAAGCCGATCGAGACGCTGACCCTCCAGGGTCTGGGCGTCTCGACCGCACTCAAGGTCAAGACGCAGAAGTCGGAGCTGCCGCCACCCCGTCAGGCCGGAAAAAAGGTTGGCTCCGTCTCGGAGCTCGTCGAGAAGCTACACAGCGAAGCCAAGGTGATTTGAGGTAGCCACCAATGGGAAACGTACTCATTTTTCTTGAACAGGCCGATGGTGCGCTGCGTCCGGCGGCGCTCTCTGCGATCAGCTTTGCGCGCACCGCGCATCAGGCGCACGGCGGCAAGCTGCTGTTCCTCCTGATCGGAGACAACGTCAAGGCGGCGGCCGAGCAGGCGGCGACCTTTGGCGCCGACGCGGTCTTCACCGTCGAAGCGCCGGCCCTGAAGAACTACCTGGCCGAGACCTACGCCCCGATTGTCGTCAAGGTCGCCAAGGAGCAGGGCGCGTCGCTCATCGGCGGCACTGCCACTGCGGTGGGCAAGGATCTGCTGCCGCGAGTTGCGGGTCTGCTCGACGCCGGACTGGCTCCGGATGTGAGCGCAGTGCTCGGCGCCCGTCAGTTCCGCCGCGCCAGCAACGCCGGCAACGTCGTTCAGTCGCTGGAAGTGCTGGGCGACATCGTGGTCGTGAGCGCTCGCCAGACCGAGTTCGCGCGCGCCACTCCCGCCGGCAGCAAGAGTCCCGTGACGGCCGTGGCCCCGGGCCAGATCGACGCCCGCGGCGCCGAGTTCGTCGAGCTTCAGACCCAGAAGCGCGACCGCCCCGACCTCACCGAGGCGCGCATCATCGTCTCGGGCGGCCGCGGCATGAAGGACGGCAAGAACTTCGCCCAGATCGAGCAGATCTGCGACATGCTGGGCGCCGCGATGGGCGCCAGCCGCGCCGCCTGCGACGCCGGCATGGTTCCCAACGACCTCCAGGTCGGCCAGACCGGCAAGGTGGTTGCGCCGGATCTGTACATCGCCGTGGCGATCTCCGGCGCCATCCAGCACCTGGCCGGCATGAAGGGCTCCAAGGTCATCGTCGCCATCAACAAGGACGCCGAGGCGCCGATCTTCCAGGTCGCCGACTACGGCCTGGTGACGACCTGGGAAAAGGCCCTGCCCGAGCTTCAGAGCGAGCTCAAGCGCGTCAAGGCCCACTAGTCGAGTCTCCCTTCCCCGGCCCGTCTCTTTGCGGGCCCAAGCGCCGGCAGGCAAGCCTTGCTGCCGGCAAGCAATCGTGATAAGGGTTCGTAACCCTTGTAGAAATCCCACACGCTCTGCTGGGCGCGGTCGTGTCCCACTCGCTGGAAGCAGCGACGGGAAGTAACGCGCACCCTCGATTCTGAGGACTTGCTTGCAAGCGGCGGAGCGGCGGCCAAACGACCGAAAACAGGAGCTTTAGTGACGACTGAAAATATGCAAGAAGCGCTGCAGTCTGGCGGAGCCGAGACCCCGATCACGATGCGCCAGCTGCTGGAGGCCGGAGTTCACTTCGGCCACCAGACCAAGCGCTGGAACCCGAAGATGAAGCCCTACATCTTCGGCGCCCGCAACGGCATCCACATCATCGACCTCCAGCACACCGTGCGCCTGTTCAACCGGGCCTACAACTTCATTGTCAACACTGTGGCCAGCGGCGGCTCCCTCCTCTTCGTGGGCACCAAGAAGCAGGCCCAGGAAGTCATCCAGCAAGAGGCCGGTCGCAGCAACATGTTCTATGTCACCAACCGCTGGCTGGGCGGCACGCTGACCAACTTCCGCACCGTCAAGGGCTCGATCGAGCGCCTGCGCAACCTCGAGAAGATGGCCGAGGACGGCACCTTCGATCGCCTGGGCAAAAAAGAGGTCCTCACGCGCGTTCGCGAGCGCGAGAAGCTCGAAAAGGCCCTGGGCGGCATCAAGAACATGTCGGAGCTGCCGTCGGCGCTCTACGTGATCGATGCCAAGAAGGAGCACATCGCGATCTCCGAGGCGCGCAAGCTCGAGATTCCGGTCATCGCCGTTGCCGATACCAACTGCGATCCCGATGTCCTCGACTACGTCATCCCCGGCAACGACGACGCCATTCGCGCCATCAAGCTGTTCACCGGCAAGATCGCCGATGCCTGCGTGGTCGGCACCCGGCTCGGTCGCGAGCGCGCCGCAACCCACCGCGGTGGCGACGAAGACTTCGATCACGGCCAGCAGGCCGGCGGTCAGCAGCAGCAGGGTGAGGAGCGCGGCCACGGCGGACCGGGCGGCGGTGGCGGCGGCGAGCGCCACGGTGCCGGACCGGGCGGCGGCCATGGTCCCAAGGTCGAGCTGGTGCGTCGCCGTGGTGGTCTGCGGACCACGCCGGCAGCCGCTGCCACGCCCACCTCTGTGACGGTGGCGCCGGCTCCTGCCGAAGACGAAGAAGCATAGCCCATTCACGTTCCCGCCGCTGGCTTCTGGAAAGAGGTCGGCGGCGACTCAAGCTCATCCTAATCGCTTTCAAGGAGCATCCGAAAAATGGCCCAGATCACTGCGGCACTTGTCAAAGACCTGCGCGACCGCACCCTGGCTGGAATGGCCGACTGCAAGAAGGCCCTCGAAGAGACCGGCGGCGACGCCGAGAAGGCGGCCGAGTGGCTTCGCAAGAAGGGCATCACCAAGGCCAATCAGGCCCAGGCGCGCCTCGCCACCGAGGGTGCTGTCGCATCCTACATTCATATGGGTGGCAAGATCGGCGTCCTCATCGAGGTCAACTGCCAGACTGACTTCGTTGCCCGCACCGACGACTTCAAGAACTTCTGCAAAGACATCGCCATGCACATCGCTGGCCGCGATCCCTTCGCGCAGTATGTCTCCGAGGAAGAGATCCCCGCCGCGATGGTCGAAAAGGAGCGCCAGGTCCAGATGGACAAGGCGCGCGAGGCCGGCAAGGGCAAGCCGGACAACATCATCGCCAAGATCGTCGACGGTCAGATCGTCAAGTGGAAGAAGGACATCTGCCTGCTCGATCAGGAGTTCGTCAAGGATCCCACCAAGGACATCCGCACCCTGATGCTCGAGCTCTCGGCCAAGACCGGCGAGAAGATCAGCGTCCGCCGCTTCACCCGCTACGCCCTCGGCGAGGGTCTTCAGAAGAAGACCGGAGACTTCGCCGAAGAGGTCGCAGCGCAGGTGAACCAGGCGGCAAAGGCTTAAGCCGCCATGCCCGCCGCCGAGCCAGGCAAGAGCTCTCCTGGCAAGAGCTCCAAAGACACCCCTCGGCCTGCGCCGGATCCTTCGCTGCCCAAGCCGGTCTACCGGCGGGTGCTGCTGAAGCTGTCCGGCGAGGCGCTGATGGGTGGAAACCAGTTCGGCATCGACCCCGGGACGCTGCACCGCCTGGCCGCAGAGGTGCAGAACGTCCATCAGATGGGCGTCGATGTCGCCCTGGTGATCGGCGGCGGCAACATCTTCCGCGGCGTCGCCGCGTCGACAAAGCACGGCATGGACCGCGCATCAGCCGATTACATGGGCATGATGGGCACGGTCATGAACGCGCTGGCCCTTCAGGACGCCATCGAGCGGCTGGGGCTGGCGACGCGCGTGCTGTCGGCGATCGAGATACGCGAGCTGTGCGAGCCGTACATCCGGCGTCGCGCAATTCGCCATCTGGAAAAGGGTCGCGTCGTCATCTTCGCCGCCGGCACCGGCAATCCGTACTTCACGACGGACACGGCCGCGGCGCTGCGGGCGATGGAGATCCACGCCGAGGTGCTGCTCAAAGCGACCAAGGTGGACGGCATCTACGACAAAGATCCGATGCAGCACACCGACGCTGTTCGCTATAACCGCGTCACCTACCTGGATGTCCTCCAGCGCAGCCTGAAGGTCATGGATTCGACGGCGATCGCGCTCTGCCGCGATAACAAGCTGCCTGTCGTCGTCTTCAATCTTTTCCAGCCCGGAAATATCTGCCGCGTCGTGGCTGGCGACGAATCGATCGGAACCCGCGTCGAGTAGGCCTGCTGCCGCTCGACGAAGGCCGCACAACTTGACGGAAATTTTCCAGCAAGAGAGGATTTGAAAAGATGGTTAACGATGTCCTCAAGAGCCTGGACGCAGACATCGATAAGGCCATAGAGGCGTTCAACCGCGACCTGTCCAAGGTCCGAACCGGACGCGCCAACACCACCATGCTCGACGGTGTGCGTGTTGACTACTATGGCACACCCACGCCGCTCAACCAGGTGGCCGCCGTCAGCGCCTCTGATCCGCGCCTGATCGTCGTCAAGCCCTGGGAAAAGCGCCTGATTCCCGAGATCGAGAAGGCCATCCGCGAGGCCGGTCTCGGCATCAACCCGACCTCGGACTCCGAGGTTGTGCGGCTGCCGATCCCGGCGCTGACGCAGGAGCGCCGCAAGGAGCTGACCAAGGTGGTCAACCGCCTGGCCGAGGATGCGCGCGTGGCCGTCCGCGGTTGTCGTCGGGATGCAAAAGAGTCGCTAGAGGCGGCCGGGAAAGCGGGTAAAATCCCCGAGGACGATGTCGACGCAAGCCTGAAGAAGGTACAGACCGCGATCGACAACGCAGTCAAGAAGATCGACGACATGCTGAAGAAAAAGCAGACGGAGATCTTGGAGGTCTAGGTCTCTGGAGCAAGAAGTCCCACCTAGGTTTGGCAAGTACGAGCTTCTGGCCCACCTGGCCACCGGCGGAATGGCCGAGATCTATCTTGCCCGGATGACGGGCACGGATGGGTTCTCGAAGCTGGTGGTCGTCAAGCGGCTGCTCCAGAACCTCGCCGGCGACAAAGAGTTCGTCCAGATGTTCCTGGACGAGGCTCGCATCAACGCCCGGCTCTCCCACTCCAACATCGTGCAGGTGCTCGACCTCGGCGAGGCCGACGGCCAATACTTCATGGCGATGGAGTATGTGACCGGTCTGTCGGTGGCGCAGGTCGGCCGCATGGCGGCGCAGCGCCTGGGCGAGGTGCCGCAGGGCGTCGCGTGCGGCATCGTGGCCCAGGCATGCGCCGGCCTGCACCACGCGCACGAGACCAAGCTGCCCGACGGGTCGGAGATGGGCATCATCCATCGCGACGTGTCGCCGCAGAACCTGCTGCTGACCTACGAAGGCTTCGTCAAGGTGCTCGACTTCGGCATCGCCAAGGCCGAAGGGCGCGCGACCCAGACCCGCGCCGGCACCGTCAAGGGCAAGTTCGCCTACATGGCGCCCGAGCAGTGCACCGGCGAAGGCATCGACCGCCGCACCGACATCTTCGCGCTCGGCATCATCCTCTTTGAGCTCTGCACGTCGCGGCGCCTGTTCAAGCGCGGCTCGACGTTCGAGACCTACGAGGCGATCATCAAGAGCGAGGTGCCGGATCCGTCCAGCGTCTCGGCGTCGGTGTCAAAGCAGGTCTCGGCCGTGATCCTCAAGGCGCTGGAGCGCAAAAAAGAGGATCGCTTTCCGACCGCCGAGGCGATGCAGGAGGCGCTGGAGCTGGCGATGCGCCGCAGCACCGTGCGCGGCAAGTCGACCGACCTCGCTCGCTTCCTCGAACAGAACTTCGCGGATCAGATCAAGGAGCAGGAAGAGCTGATCGGCCGCATCGAGAGCGGCGCGCTGGCCCAGAACGATCCCGAGCACGACGGCGAAGCGAGCCAGCTGGCCGAAAACTACGCGGCGCTGGTCGAAGAAGAGATCGAAGAGATCGAGGACGGACCGACCGAAAACGAGGAGTCCAAGGAAGAGGTCAAGCCGGTCCCGCCGCCGCCCGCTCCCGTGGTGCCGACAATCGGCCGCGCAGGCGCGCCGCTGGCCAACCTGCCGGTCTCGATGGCGCTGCCGATCATCGACACCAAGAAGGCGGTCGCAGACCTGCTGGCCGGCAAGCAGCCGGACTTCGCGGGGAGCAGCGGCTCAGCGCCCCCCGTGCAAGCGGCCCCCGCAGCGCCGCTGTCCACTCCGGGCTCAGGACCCATTGCTCCCAAGCCGATCAGCGGCCAGGGCAGTGCTCCGGCCATGCCCACGCCGCTGATGCAGAGCGGCCCCAACTATCCTGCTGCGCAGGCCCCGGGGCAGGGTCAGCCCTTCCCGCAAGGCAGCCAGGTGTCCATGGGCTCGCCTCACCAGGCGATGCAGACCAACCAGACGCCCTCGACGCCGCCGCCGCTGTCGGCGATCGACAAGCTGGCCAATCTGCCCATGGGCATCCTGATTGCCATCGGGCTGTTCCTGGCCGCCGCCGCCGCCGGCATCACCGCGCTCCTGATGTTCTAAAAGACGCGCTCGGGAACGAAGATCTCGTCGCCCGGCTGAAGGTAGTAGGTCGCGTTGCCTTCGGCGACCTCCTTCAGGTTGACCTGCACGGTCTCGGTCTTGCCCTCGCGGTTGCGGCTGACGCGCACGCGGTCGCGGGCCGCCATCGCAGTCAGGCCGCCGGCGACGCTGATGGCCTGCGTGATGGTCATGAACTCGACGAAGTTCACGGTGCCGGGGCGCTGCACCTGACCATAGACCGTCACCCGCTTGCTGTTGACCTCTTTGACAAAGACGCTCACCTGCGGCTGCTTGACGTAGGTCACCAGCCGGCCGCGGATCTGCTCGGCGACCTGCGCCGCGGTCATGCCCTTGACCACGACGCTGCCGATCAGCGGAAAGTCGATGCTGCCCTCGGGTGAGACCCGGTAGGTGCTGGTCAGCTCGGGCTCGCCGTAGACGCGCACCTCGAAGACGTCGGCCGGGCCCAGGCTCATGTCCACGGTCGGCGGCTGGTCAGCGGTGCGCACGACCGTGCCGCCGGTCCCCGGACAGGCGCCCAGGAGCAGGATCAGACACAAGAGACCGCAGAGATGGCGAAGCTCAGTAGGCAAGATCGGCTTTGAACAGAAGGACGTGCTTGACGAACGCAGCGTCGATAGGGGTACCAGAGCCATCCAGGAAACCGAAGTCGGTAATATCGTCCAGCACCGAGTAGCTGGCCCCGACCTCCAGAAACGACAGCGGCCGGAAGCTCGCCTCGGCGCTGAACGACACCAGCACGTCGCTGCGCGTGGTCGCGCCGTTGCGGTAGGCACGGTACAGGAAGACCTCGGGGCGCACCAGCGGTCCGTACTGGCGCAGGTAGGTCTCGAACTGGCTGCGCACCGTCAGGCTGCGCCAGATGCCCTGCTCGTAGTGGATGTACAGGCGGTCATCCCGGAAATAGGTCGCGTAGATCGAGTCGAAAAACTCGCGCGCCCAGCCGGCATTCAGGCGCATGCGCTGGAACATGCGCAGCCGCGCCTCCAGACCGCCGACAAAGTTGCTGTAGCGCACCGCCGTCAGGTCGCCGAGCAGCGGCGGCATATCACTCAGTCCAAAGTGGAGGCTGTTGCCATAGCCCAGATACGCCGACGCGCCCAGCCACGACAGCAGCATGGTCTGCGCCCCGGCCGTGATGCGGATCGGCGCCGACGAGGGAATCGGCGAGCTCTGCCCGTAAAAATCGACGTAGGACGACCGCAGCTCCAGCTTGACCAGCGTCTCGGGCAGCACGCGCAGCTGCGCGTACAGGTTGATGTCGTTCGACAGCGCCCGGCTGCGCTCCAGCTCGCTCTGCACGTAGTGGTCGATGCGGAAGGACTCGCCCAGGCCGATTTCCAAGGGCCCGTTGCGCGGCCGGTAGGTCGCAAGCACGGCGATGCGGTCGTAGATGCGCGGCGCAAACGTCTGCGAGTTGGCAACCTCCAGGTTGCGCGCGTCGTTGGTGACCAGAAAGTGGTTGGAGGCGCGCAGCGAGAACGGCCGATACGTCCACAAGGACAGGTTGGCATCGCTCTGGGCGTTGACCTGCTGGCTGCTTCCGACCCGCGCATCGCGCGAAAAGAACTGGCGATACTCGACGGCAGCCCCGACGCGGAAGGCCAGCGCCGGCTGCGAGCCGACGTCGAGCCGCTGCGGCGGCAGGGTCGCCAGATCGACGTGCCCGAGCAGCCGCAGCACGCCCGCCTGCCCGGCGCGGCTCGACATGAGCACGTTGCTGTCGTAGCCCAGATCCGCCTGGAGGCCGGGGTGGATGACCAGCCCCTCGCCGATGCGGAAGCCGGGGCCCTCGCGGAAGACCTGGCCCGGGTAGACCTCGAAGGGGCCGTAGGGCACGTACTGGGCCCGCGCCGTCCCGCTGCCGGCGCACAAGAGCGCGGCTAACAGAAGCCCGGCCAGCGCTGCCCGCGGTCGCAAGCGAGAGGACACCTGTTACCTCGCCGGGCGGTAGGCGCTGGAGGGGTTGGGGCGGCTCGGAAGCTCCAGCCGCACGGTATTGGCGGTGGCTGACTCGACGGGACCTGCCTTGGGGTCGTCCAGCTTGCCCGGTCCGTTGGCCGTCACCGTCGTTGCTTTGGAAGCGCCGCGCAGCTCTTCGCCGATGCAGCTCTCGGCAGCGCCGCGCAGCGAGCGGACGAGCTCCACGGCCTTGAGCGCGCGCGCCTGCTCGTCTCGGGCCTTCACGGTCTCGCCCTGCTTGACTGCCAGCTCCCAGCCGACCTGCGCCACCTCGGCGCTGTCGACGGCCTGAGCGATGGCGCGCTGGCGCTCGTAAAGACACGCCTCCTTGATCTTGTCGGCCTTCTTCTGGGCGCCTTCGCGCTGGGCAGCGACCTCGCGCAGCGCCGAGCGCATCTCGCGCAGCGTCGCCGCAAAATCCAGCTCGGCGCTGGCTGCCACAGGCGAAGCTGCGACTGCCGTTGCTGGCGCTGCTGCTGCTGCGACTGCTGGTGCTGGTGTCACGGGCCGCTCATCGGCTGGGCGCGCCTGGGCGGCCGACCTTCCCGTGCCGATGCTGAGCACGAGGCCGACCATCCACGCCCTATGTTCGAGTCGCGACGCCATCCAGACAGGACTCCCGTCACCCAACCTGCAAGTCAGCTTATTTTACGACGAGAAGTCGGTCAAATGGTAAACTCCCGCCGCCATGGGGCGAGTTATCTGGCTTGCCGTCGCGCCGATATGGCTGGCGCCCCTCCTCGGAGGCGTTGCAGATCGTCCCTACACGCTGCTGCTCGCCGCGGCCGGTGCGCTCGCCTGTCTGGCGGCGACCCTGAGGCAGCCGCTGCGCCTGTCGTGGTTTCATCTCTGGCTGGGCACGGCGCTGCTGGCGACGCTGCTTCAGGTCGTGCCGCTGCCGCCGTCGCTGCGGGCAGCCGTGGCCGCGGGCAGCGACGCCGACCTGCGAGCGATCGTCGCGGGCCTGGAAGGCGCAGGGCGGTGGTGGCCGCTGTCGTCGGATGTGGGTGCGACCCTGCACGAGGCGGTGCGGCTGGCCGGCTACCTGGGCCTGCTCGCGGCCCTGGGCGCGGCCACCCAGCCGGCGCGGGCGGGGCAAGATGGGGCAGGCGCGGTGCGCGGTGCCATCCTGGGCAGCGCGGCGCTGTGTGCGGGCCTCGGCGTGCTCGCGGGGCTGGGCGTGGCACTGCCGGCCCCCATCGCGGTTCCCGGCGGAGGCGCCACGCGAGCGCTGTTTCCCGCCGGTCTCTACAACAGCAACCACATGGCGGCGCTGGTCGGGCTCGGGGCGCTGCTGGCGCTCGACGCGGCCCAGGGTCACGCTGCTGCGCGGGTGCGGCTGGCGCTTCTGGGCGTGGCGGCGCTGTGCGATGTGGTCCTGGTGGGCACGCTGTCGCGCGCTGGCATCGTCGTATGGCTGGCGGCGCAGCTGGTGCTGCTGGCGGGCTCGACGCGCTCGGGCGGGAGGCTGCGGCGGCTGGGGCCCCTGTTGGCGCTGGCGCTGGCGCTGCTGCTGCTGGGCTTTCTGTGGCTTGGCGAGTCGACCTTCGTCGCCTTGAAGAGTCGCTTTGCCGACAGCGATCTTCCATCGCTGACTGCTGCGGGCGGCAAGCTCCACGCCTGGCTGGATGCGTGGCCACTTTTGCGCGGCCACTGGCTGCTCGGGGTGGGGCGCGGCGCCTTCGAAAACGCTTTTCAGCACATGCAGCCGCTCGCGGGCCGCATGCGCTTTGCCTACCTGGAAAACGAGTGGCTGCAAGCGATTGTCGATTGGGGTCTGCCGACCGCGCTGGCACTGTCTGGGCTGCTCTTTTTAGCGCTGCGCGACAGCTGGCAGCAGCCGGCCCGGCGCGGCTCGAAGGTGGCGCTGCTGGGGCTGGCTGGCCTCGCCGTCCACAACCTCTTCGACTTCAACCTGGAGGTCGGCGGCGTCGCGGTCGCGGCGCTGGGGCTGGTTGCGCTCTGTCAGAAGCAGCGCTTTGCCGTGCCGCGCTGGCTCGCGGTGGGCTTGGCAGCGGCGACGCTGGCCCTGACGCTGCTGGTGGCGCTGCGCTTTCCCAGCCACGATGAAGACGGGGCGCAGCTGCGCCGGATCTGCGGCGACCCGGCGGCAACCGTCGACCAGATTGCAGCCGCAGGCAGCGCCGCGGTGCTGCGGCATCCGCTCGATTCGTATCTGTCGGCGCTGGTCGCGGCGCGCCTGACCGCCGAGCAGCGTCCCGACCAGCGGCAGCGGGCGCAGGCCGAGGCGTCGAGCTGGGTCAATCGCGCGCTGCTCGCCAACCCTCACGACGTTCTTGCGCAGCACAGCGGTGCGAGGCTGCTGATCGAGCGCGGCTATCGGACGCAGGGCCTGCTGCTGCTCGGTGCCGCCCTGCGCGACGCCGACGATCCGCAGCGGCTGTGGCTCTTGCGCAGCCTCGCGGGCTGGGTGCAGGATGCGGACGAGGTTTTCGCGGCGCTGCCGGCGCCTGCGATGGCGGTCGAGCTGCTGGAGCAGCTGGTGACCTCGCCTTCGCCGCCCTGGCCCCTGGTTCAGGCGGTGGGCGAGCGGGCGGTGCAGCTGCGGCTGCCCGGTGCGGCGGTGTGGCTGGGGCGGGCGGCCTTGGCGCTGCATGCCAGCGGCTCCGCGCAGAGCGCCGCCCGGACGCTGCTCGACGAGCCAGGCGAGCTCCCAGGTCGGCTCCTGGCCGATTTGATTGATCTTCTGGGTCAAGCTGGCCAGGCGGCGGAGGCCGAAGCGCTGGTCCGGCGGGCGCTTGGGCGCAGCGAGCGGGCCGAGCTCTTGCTGGCGGGCGCGCAGCTCAGCGAAAAGCGAGAAGCCTCCGACGAGGCGCGGCAGCTGCTGGAGCGGGCGCTGACCCGTTCGCAGGATCCCGGCCTGAGCGCCCACATCCACGACGTCTACGGCGACCTGGAAGCGCGCGCCGGCAACGTCCACCGTGCGGCAGCGCATCGATTGGAGGCCGCGCGGCTGCGGTCAAGCCCGTAAGCGCTACTCGCGCGGCGCCGGGCTCGGGGCGATCTTGGCGTCGGTCTGGGCGACGAGATCGCGCATCCGCAGCCGCACCTTGCGCGTGCCGCGATGGGTATCGAGCTCGGGAACGAACGCAACCTGGAGTCGCGCGCCGTTGAGCACTTCGTTTACGCGATGCCCCAGCCCGAAGCCGATGGCATCGCGCAGCGTGGAGCCGGTGCGCAGCGTGACCTGGAGATGGCCGCTGCCCACAACCTTGTGGCGCACGACCTCGGCATCGCGAACCAGGAGCAGAGGCTCCTGATTGCCGATGCCGAACGGCTCCAGCAGCGAGATCTCGTAGGCCAGCCGCTCATCGACCTCGTCGAGCGAGATGGTCGCATCGACCATGATGTCGCGCGACGGCGCCTGCCCGCCCAGCTGCCGCCGGTAGGCCTCGCAGAGGCTGGTGCGCACCGCCGCCAGGTTGCTCTCGTGCACCGACAGTCCGGCCGCAGCCGCGTGGCCGCCATACCGGATCAAGAGCGGCGCCGCTGAGTGCAGCCCCTGGTACATGTGAAACTGGTGCGCACTGCGCGCCGAGCCGCGGCCAATCTCGTCTTCAAATGCGATCACCACCGACGGGCGGGCATACAGATCGACCAGCTTTGCGGCCACGATTCCGACCACGCCGGCATGCCAGCCGCGCGCCCCGACCACCAGCACCTCGGGGCTGCCCTCGCGCAGCTGCGCCTCGACCTGCTCGCGCGCCTCGCGCAGGACCACCTCCTGCACCTCCTGGCGGCGGGTGTTGAGGTCGTTGCAGTTCTCGGCATGGGTGCGGGCGCGGCGCTGCTCGGTCTCGATCAGCAGCGACAGCGCCTCGGCCGCATCGCCCAGCCGGCCCGGCGCATTCAGCCGCGGCGCCAGCCGGAAGGCGACATCCGAGGCGCTCGACGGCCCCTCATTCAGACCGACGATCTCACAAAGCGCGCGCAGCCCGGGTCGCTGACAGCGCTTGAGCTCTTTTAGGCCCGCGTGGACGAGCACGCGATTTTCATCGGCGAGCGGAGCCAGGTCAGCGATGGTGCCGATGGCCACCAGATCGAGAAAGTCGCGCAGATCCGGCAGGTGCGGCCAGCCGGCCGCGCGCAGCCGCGTGCGCAGGGCCCCCGCCAGGTAGAAAGCCACCCCGACGGAAGCCAGACCTTTAAAAGGGAAGGCACATCCCGGCTGATGGGGGTTGAGCAGCGCCAGCGCATCGATCAGACCCTCGGGGACCTGATGGTGGTCGACGATGATCACATCCACACCCATCTTGCGACAGAGGCGCAGGGTGTCGTGATCGCTGGTCCCACAGTCGCCGGTGACGATCAGCGAGCAGCCCACCGCCGCCAGATCGTGCGCATCGCCGTTGCCAAATCCGTAGCCATCGCCGCGACGGGCAACCCGCGGCGAGACCGTGGCGCCGGCGCGGTTCAGAAAATCGGTCAGCAGGGCGCAGGTGGTCACGCCGTCGACGTCGTAGTCGCCAAAGATGCCGACGGTCTCGCGGTCGATCACCGCGCGCTTGAGACGCTCCACCGCCAGACCGAACCCGGCCATGGGCTGCGCACCTTCGGGAGGCCGCAGATCCGCCAGGCGCGGATCCAGGTACTTGCGCGCCTCGGCCTCGTCGCTGATTCCGCGATTTATCAGCAGCTGCGCCGTCAGGTAGCGCAGCCCCAGGCGCTCGCCCAGTAGGCGGGCGCGCCGCGGATCCGCGGGGCGGACGGTGAATCGGCCTGCGCTCCTGTCCATACCGCGATATGGTGGGCAACTGTTCAAGATGTCAAGTTCCAACCGGCACGGGTCGTCTGCGTTTGCGTTTGCTATAGTCCCAGGCAGGAACCGCGGCATTGGCAGGCCCCCTTCATAAACCGCAGCGGCGGCGGTCGCATCGACGCACAGCGCGCATCGTGCTCTCGGCGGTGATGGCGCTCTTGTGTCACGTCGTGGTGCTGACGGGGCTGGAGCTGCTGGGTGCGTTCGACCACCTGACGCCGACCGCGCTACAGCTGGTGCAGAGCGCCGACGCCGCCCGTCAGAACGAGCCGGATGAGCCGATGCAGATCGACTCGCTGGTCGAAGCGATCGAGCGGCCGCCGGAGCTGACCGAGATCGAAAAAAAGCAGAAAGCCGAAGAGGAGCGCAAGGATCAGAAGGGGCAGGTGGTGGACATCGCCAAGCCCGCCGTCGAGCAGCGTCCCGACGATGCGCGCTTCTTGTCCGAGTACGACTCGAAGGTGGCGCGCGAGCAGAAGGGCGCTGTGGGCAAGGACAAGGGCGGCGCCCAGCAGCCCGCCGCAGCCTCGCCGCCGCCGACGCCACCGAACATGGCGACCAAGCCGGGGCCGCCCAAGCCCTCGGGACCGCAGGGCGCGGCGCTGGCCATGCGCGGACCCATTGGTACCAAGGTACCAGGGCCAACGGGCGAAGCGACGGATGTGCAGACCCTGGGTCCCGACGGCAACCTGGCCCATCAGGCCGGCTCGGGGCCGGTGCGGCCGCCCGAGGTGCCGGGCGGCGCGGCGCTGCCGGGAAATGGCCGCCAGCCGAACCTGATGCCGTCGCGACAGGCGCTGGAGCATGCGCTGGGAATGGGCTCGGGCTCGCCCGATTTTCTGGAGGACATGGAAGATGCGGACAGCACCAGCCTCAACTCGAAGAAGTGGAAGTTTGCCGCGTTCTTCAATCGCCTGAAAAAGGCGGTGGCCGAGGAGTGGCACCCGGACGAGCTGCTCTCGCGCCACGATCCATCGGGAAACATCTACGGCGCCAAGGATCGGACGACGGTGCTGAAGGTGCAGCTGCGACCGGATGGCAACATCGCCGACGTCAAGGTCGCGCGCAGCTCGGGCGTCGATTTTCTCGATGACGAAGCGGTGAGCTCGTTCCGCCGCGCGCAGCCGTTCGACAACCCGCCGCCGGGTCTGGTCGACGGCGACGGCTTCATCCGCTTCAACTTCGGCTTCATCGTGCAGCTCTCCGGCCGCACCTCGTTCAAGTTCTACAAATACCGCGAATAGCGCCGCCCGCCTCTGGTGGTAAATTCGGCCGCAATGACCAGAACGAAGATCTTGGAGCGCGAGTTCGGTGGACTGAGCGTCGCGATTACCGGCGGCAGCGACGGCCCCGGTAGCAGTGAAGGCGGGCCGCTGGTGGTGCTGCTGCATGGGTTCGGAGCGTCGGGACGCGACCTGGTCCCGCTGGCGCAGTTTCTGCCCGTGCCCGCGGGCACGCGCTTCGCATTTCCGGCCGCGCCGCTGTCGCTGGGCGGGGGGTTTGACATCGGCATGGGCGACTTCGGGCTCATGGACAGCCGCGCCTGGTGGATGATCGATCTGGAGCGCATGCAGCGCCGCCTGCTCGGCGCCGGCAGCGGCGACTACAGCGCCCTCACCCAGGACATCCCCGAAGGGCTGGCGGCCGCGCGCCAGCAGCTCGGCAAGGCGCTCGACGAGATGGAGCAGGCGCTGAGCGTGCCGCCCGGCAAGCTGGTGCTCGGCGGCTTTTCGCAGGGGGCGATGCTGGCGATGGACTTGGCCTTGCGCACCGAGCGACCGCTGGCCGGGCTGCTGCTCATGTCCGGCGCGCTCATCTGCGAAAAAGAGTGGCTGCCCAAGATGCCCGCGCGCCGCGGTCTGCCGGTCATGCAGAGCCACGGCCGCCAGGATCCGCTTCTGCCGTTTGTCGTCGCTGAGCAGCTGCGCGATCACCTGCGCACGGCCGGGCTTGCGATCGAGTTTTGCCCCTTTTCCGGCGGGCACGAGATTCCGCCGCCGGTGCTCAAGGCGGCCAGCTCGCTGATCAATAAAGCGCTCGGCTGACCGCACCCAGCGTTGGGCCGCGCGATTGTCGACGGCTATGCTTGCATGTCGAGCTTGCTGCGCTAAGATTGCGGGCCGCCATGCACAATCCGGCAGAGGGCCCACTACATTCCGCCTCGTCGGGACCGGGGTTATCCCGCGACCCGAACGCGACCAGCTTGCTAGACGAGGTGGCTGCGGACTTCACGCGCCAGAAGCCGGGCGGCGTGTTCGTGGTCCTGAGCGGTCCGGATCGCGGCGAGCAGGTGATCCTGGAAAACCGACCCATTACAATTGGTTCGGCCCCCAGTTGTGATCTTGTGCTCTCAGATCGCACTGTGTCACGGCGGCACGTCACAGTGTCCCTGGAGAGCGAGCAGGTCGTGGTGCGCGACCTCTCTTCGACCAATGGCAGCTTCACGCACGGCTCGCGCTTCAAGGAGATCGTGATCGGCCATGGCGCCGAGCTCCAGCTGGGCAAGACGATGCTCAAGTTCCTGCCCCGCGAGGAGGCGCTGGAGCCCGAAGCGGCCAACGAGGACAACTTCGGCGAGCTGCTGGGCCACGACGCCAAGATGCGCCGGCTGTTTGGCCTGCTGCGCGACATCGCCCCCAGCGACACCACCGTGCTCATCGAGGGCGAGACCGGCACCGGCAAGGAGCTCATCGCCGAGGAGATCCATCGCCACTCGCGCCGCGCCAACGGCCCCTTTGTCGTCTTCGACTGCGGCGCCGTTCCCCGCGAGCTCATCGAGTCGTCGCTGTTCGGCCATGTGAAGGGCGCTTTTACCGGCGCCATTGCCGACCGCAAAGGCGCCTTTGCCGAGGCCCACGGCGGCACCATCTTCCTCGATGAGATCGGCGAGCTGGCGCTCGACCTGCAGCCGGCGCTGCTGCGGGCGCTCGACAAGCGGGCAGTGCGCCGCGTCGGTGCCAACGCCTATGATCAGGTCGATGTGCGCGTCATCGCCGCCACCAACCGCGACCTCCGCGACGAGGTTGCCCGACGGGCGTTCCGCGAAGATCTCTTTTACCGTCTGGCCGTCATCCGCGTCCACCTGCCCGCCCTGCGCGAGCGCGGCCGCGACATCGATCTGCTGGCCGAGCACTTCGTCGAGCAGTTCTCTCCCGAGCGCCACCTGACAATTCCGCCGACCGAGGTCCAGCGCCTGCGCAGCTACCGCTGGCCGGGCAACGTGCGCGAGCTGCGCAATGTCATCGAGCGCGCCTGCGTGCTGACCAAGGGCGACTCGCTGCACGTCGAGGATGCGCTGGGCGACGAGATTCACGCGCCGCTGCCCGCCGGCTTCCGCATGGGCCTGCCGTTCAAGGAGGCCAAGGGGCAGCTCGTCGAGCAGTTCGAGCGCGAGTACGTCATCGACCTCATGAAGCGCCACCGCATGAACCTCTCGGCGGCGGCGCGCGAGGCGCAGATCGATCGCAAGCACCTGCGCGAGCTCCTGCGCAAGTACGGCCTCGACGCCCGCGGCGATCTGCCCGAGGGATAGCCGCTCCTCAAAAACGAGAAACTTGCCCTGCGCTCCATGTAAGTATATGTCTTCTAAGTACCCACTGTGCCTACATCTCCCCCTGCACTCCCACTCCAGATTGCTGCGCAGTCCGTTACGCAGCGCCACCGCTCCGACGCAGATCCGGGGCAGTGCAGCGCAGCTAACCCTGCGTCCTGGCGCTCCGCCCAAACAGGGCACGGGTGTTGCTGGGTCATATATCGAGACTCTTGTCTGCGGCGTTTAGGTGGCACCGTGGTTCGGCCGTGCATCCTACAGCAGGGCCAGCACCCGAGAATGTGAGGCCACGATGGCTTTGGCGGTGATGGAAACTCTTATTGAAAAGTGTCCGAGCTGGGGCTACCTGATCCTGCTCATGGTCGCGTTCGCCACCTGCATCATCGTGGCGGGAGTGGGCATGCGCATGGTGGGTGGCCTGGCGCAGCGGATGCGACGGCCTCATCTCAGTCGTTAACCCGGCCGATCGCTCTGTCTGTAGCTTGGTTTGGACCTGACTCTCGACGCGGCCTCGGGCGCAATGCCCGCGGTCCAGAGCACTTCAGCGACCGGTGGAGTTGTGCAGGACGCTGTGGCCCACGGGGCTGGTGACCAGCAGATCGCTCCAGCGGTCGCGATCGATGTCCAGCTGCACCAGGCCGCTGGCCGGCACTCCCGACGAGATTGCGATGGGCGGCTGTAGCGTTCCATCGGGCTTGCCGAGCAGGACCTGCACGCTGGTCTCGCCCGCTGCCGTGGTCGCCACATCCAGGTTGCCGTCGCGGTCCAGATCCAGTGCGACCAGATACGCCGCCGCCAGCCCCACGGCCATCGACTGCGCGTGCTGGAACGCTCCGTTGCCCTGCCCGAGCATGAGGTGCAGGCGCTGCTGATCGGCGCTCACGACCACCAGATCGCGGATGCCGTCCAGGTTGACGTCGGTCGGGGTCATGGCGGTCAGCGCTTCTCCGACGGGCGAGACCACAGACGAAGCGAAGCGGCCACCGCCCAGACTGCGCACGACGCGCACATCGGAAGCGGTCAGGGCCACAAGGTCGCGATGGCCATCCTTGTCCGCATCGAAGGCCAGGAGGCCGCGCGGCACCGCGCCCAGCGGCACCGAGAGGGGCGCCTGAAACGTCCCGTCGCCGCCGCCAAACAGCACGCGCAGCTCGGGATGGCTGGGATCCGCGACGATGATGTCGGGGCGGCCATCGTGCGAGACCTCGGCCGTCGCGACCAGGGTTGGCGCCGGGCCCGCCGGTACGCTGAGCGCCGCCTGAAATGGCCCATCGGAGCGCCTGAGAAGGACGCTGACGCCGACGGCATCGGCCACAGCCAGATCGGCCAGCCCGTCGTGATTGAAGTCGCTGTTGGCGACGGCGCGGGGGGTGGCCGCCGGCTCCAGGACAAGCGGCGTCTCGAAGCCGCCATCGCCGCGATTCAGGCGCACTGCCACGCGCCCCCCTTCGATCCACACCACATCGAGCAGCCCATCATTGGTGAGGTCGGCGGCAATGGGAGCGTGTGGGGTGGGGTGCGTGTCGTAGGTCTGGGCCTCTGCCGCGCCGCCGCCCTGGCGCCAGATGAGCACCTGGCTGGTCGCGCGAATGGCCGCGGCCAGCGTGGAGCCGAGATTGCCGTCCATGGTCCACGAACGGAGCGCGGTGACCGGTCCGCCGGTCGCAAGCAGGTTCGCGGGCTCGAAGCGGCCGGGCTGGGTGCGCAGCAGGAGCTGCACTCCGGACTGAGTGGTGTCTCCCACCGCCAGGTCGGTCAAGCCATCGCCGTTCCAGTCCAGGCTGGCGAGCGCACCCGGCGCCCGGCCCGAGCCCAGGGCAATGGGCGGAGCCGCTGCAAAGCCGCCGGCGCCATCGCCAAGCAGCAGCCCGAGCGAGCCGACCGCGCTGTTCGACGTGACAAGATCGAGCCGGCCATCGCTGTCCACGTCCATGGCCAGCAGCGCGCTGGGAGCCGCACCGGTCGCGAGCTGCCCGCCCACCGCGAACTGACCGCTGCCCCGATTCAGCCAGACCTGCACGACGGCGTTGCTGGCGCTGGCAGCGGCCACATCGCGGCGGCCATCCCCGTCCAGATCCGCGACGGCCAGGCTGAGCGGCCCGGTGACACCGGTCAGCGGCTGCGGCGACGAAAAGAGCGGCAGCCCCATGGGCCCGAACTGATTCGCCAGCAGGTAGGCGCCGCGGTCGGTCTCGCGACAGCCGAGCACCAGATCGGGGCGACCGTCGCCGGTCAGCTCGGCGCTGACCAGCGCATGGGGCGCACAGCCCACCGGAATGGTCACCCCCGGGCTGAGCGTACCGTCGCTGCGCGCCAGGAGCAGCTGGACCTCGCGGCGGATGGAATCGGCGACCAGCAGATCCGGCAGCCCATCGCCGCTGAAGTCGGCCACGGCGAGCGCGCTGGGCTCGCTGCCCGCGGACTGTTCGATGATCACCGGAACGCGATCGCCCGAGCTCAGCAAGATGCTGATTCCAGGTGGATTTTGGCGGGCGATGACCAGATCGGGGGCGCCATCGCGATCCAGATCGAGGTTGGCCAGCGCCAGCGGGTTGCTGACCGGTGAAGGAGTCGGCTGCGCGTCGAGGCCCAAGGCGTAATAGGTGAAGAGCTCGGCATTGCTGGCGCGCTCGCCATCGGGAGCCTGCATGGACACGGCAACGGCTCCGCTCTCCCGGGCGGGGGGCAGGGTCACGGTCAGCGCGTCCTCGGACTCCAGCTGTGGGTCGGTGGCGGGGAGGTCGCCGAAAAAGACCTGCACGCCCGGCTGAAAATGGTGTCCGCGCAGCTTGATGGGCACGCCGCCAGAGCGGGGGCCCAGCGGCGGCGACACCTCAAAGATCGACAGCGATCCGGGAAAGAGCGGGCCGGCGCCATCTGGCCCCGCGCTGCCGCAGCCGACGGCTAAAAATCCCAGCAGAGCTCCCCAGCTTGCCCATTGGAACATCGCTCGCGCCTTCCTCACCGACGCGAATCGGCTTGCAGCGGCGCCGCTTGCACGGCCGCGCGCCAGGGTCCGTCCGCTCCCGGGCTCTCTGCCCGATGCGGCCCCCAAGGGGGGCCCTGGAGGGGGGACCTAAGCCTGCGTCATTCTTTGCAGAATATCAGGAGTGGGGGAAGGTTTGCGAGCTCTTCGCAGCCCGGCAAAACGGGGCGTTTACTTCACTTCGGCGAGGTCGGCGGGAAGGATGCTGAAGAAGGTGCCGGTGGCGACCGAGTCCACGAGTCCGGTGAAGTAGAGCTTGAGGCTCGTTCCAGACACGTACAGGCTCGGGGCGCCCGCGCCCTCGGGGTAGAAGGTGCCGGCGGCGCGCAGGATGAGGCCGCTCGGGTTTACGCCGGCATAGGAGAAGTTGATGCCGTCCTTGCTGGTCGCGATGCCCACAGAGCCGGAGCTCAGCGCCTTGCGGACGCCCAGCCGCGACTTGGTCGCCGCAGTGCCCACCCCGGTGTAGGTGAGGATGTACTGGCCGTTCAGCTGCACCACACTGGGACCCGCGACGCCGCCGGCCTCTTCGGGGATGCCCTGGCGGCCGCTCAGGACCACGCTGCCCGGCGGGAAGGTCGCGCCGTTGTCGCTGCTGACGCTGCGCAGGATCTGGTAGATGCAGGTGCCGCTGCTACAGTCGAGGCCGGCGTAGTACATGACCAGGCTGGTGCCGTCCTGCATGACCCAGGGGTCGCCGGCGCCATAGGCGTCGGGACGCGAGGCCGAGGGAGTGGACGTGGCGCTGGTGCCATTGAAGGTCGGCGCGGCGAGCGCGGGCGTGTCGCTGCGCGTCCAGCTCACGCCGTCGTTGCTGGTCGCCATGCCGATCTGCGAGACGTAGTCGGGTCGCGTCGGGTCGCCGTTGCCGGCGTACCACATTGTGTATTTGGCGCCCGAGCCGATGCGCACCGACGGAGCCGTCAGGTCCATGGCGTCCCACTTGCCGGTGCGGCCGCGGAAGGCGAGCTGGGCGGTGGAGGGCCAGGTGCCGGCCGTCTGCGTCTTGTAGAAGGCCAGCGACCACTGCTCGGCCGTGTACGAGCTGCCGGCGTAGAACATGTACAGGTCGCTGCCGTCGACGACGTAGGCCGGATCGCGCTTCCACTGTTGGTAGTCGGCGCCCGTGGCCTCGGACGACAGCGCCCCCTTGTTCGAGGGCGAGGCCGTGTACTTCACGGTCGTCGTGGTGCCACCATCGCCCGTGGGCTTGCTTCCAAAGTCGAAGTTCTGGTCGACGATGACCGGATCCGCGCAGCCCGCAGGACCGGCCCCCCAGGCCCATCCGGCGAGGAGTGCGAAACCGAAACAGGCCGGCACCTTCAGGCCGACCGAGACAGCCTTCTTGGCCGTCGGAGCAGGGGAGCGTCTAATCATCATAAGCACCTCGGTGACTCTATTATCTTCACACCGGCCACGATCGCCCGACGTTCGGTTGAGCGTCAAGCCTAAGCCCTATCATATCGCCCCACAGACGACACCTGATACACCTAACCAGCGCCAAAACGCACGAATCATAGGAATACGAGCCCAAAACTTCAAACCAAACTAGGCCAGGCTGGGTCGGACTGTGCCAGACTGTTCCCAGACCATCCCCAAACCATGTATGTGAAGCAACTTCAGGGGCGACGCGCGGTTACCTGCCATTGCCCCTTGTGGCTCGCTAGCTGCGCGTGGTACGACTGAAATACCTTCCTCTTGCTTTGCCGCTTGGGGCTTGGGCTAGGCTGACCACCACCAACCATCGAGCATTGAGCCGTGACTGAAGGTAGCAGAAACCCGATGGAGATCAAATTCTTCGCGGCGACGGATGTCGGGCTGCAGCGCGACCATAATGAAGACAATTATCTGGTCGACCGCAAGCTGCATCTGTTCGTGGTTGCCGACGGAATGGGCGGCCATGCTGCGGGTGAAGTCGCCTCGCAGATTGCCGTCCACACGGTCTGCCGCACCGTTCGCGAGAATGCCGATGTCATCGAGCGCCACCGCGACGCCCCCGACACTCCGACGGCACGCCAGGAGATCCTGGCCGTCATGGAGCACGCGATTCAGAGCGCCACCTGCGAGGTCTACCGTCGAGCGCAGGAGGACGTCGACAAGCGCGGCATGGGCACCACGTGCAGCGTGCTGCTGCTCATCGGAGCCCGCGGCTTCATCGCCCACGTCGGCGACTCGCGCATCTACCTGGTCCGCCAGGGTCAGGTGCACCAGATCACCGAAGACCACTCGCTGCTAAACGAGCTCGTCCGACGCGGCAAGCTCAAGCGCGAAGAGATCGAGAGCTCGCCCTACGCGAAGTACAAAAACGCGGTCACGCGCGCCGTCGGTGCCTACGAGACCGTGGAGGCCGATACGCTCGACTTCGAGGTCCTGCCCGGCGATCAGTTCCTCATGTGCTCGGACGGCCTGCACGCCTATCTCAAGGACAAGGACATCCGCGACATCCTGAACGGCCAGGACATCGCCGACTCGCCCAAGAAGATGATCGCGCTGGCCAACAGCGGCGGTGGCCACGACAACATCACCGCCATCGTCGTGCGCGTCGACTCGCCGGATCCCGC
>Ga0075163_10002426_pt1 | contig 25041 bp, 18 predicted proteins | sample JI1023141ADNA_FD_71478 | JGI IMG/M metagenome (GOLD analysis project Ga0075163, IMG submission 71478) | Wastewater effluent complex algal communities from Wisconsin, to seasonally profile nutrient transformation and Carbon sequestration -... | ecosystem: Engineered > WWTP > Effluent > Algae... | reverse complement strand
GGTCTCGACCTCGATGCGAAATCCGGTTGTTCACCTGTACTTGTGAACAGTTCTTTTTGGCGGACAGCCAAGGCCATCGAGTGCTACCTTCCCGCCATGCCCAAGCCCAGCGCATCCATCACCTTCAAGGCAAAAATCTCGCGCCCCGCGGAACCGAAAGGGGCTGCATGGACCTTCGTCGTGCTGCCGGCGGCTGCCAGCAAGCAACTGCCCACGCGCAGCATGGTGACCGTGGATGGCACGCTGGAGGGGCAGCCGTTCCAGGTCACGCTGGAGCCGGATGGGCGGGGCAGCCACTGGTTCAAGGTTGAGAAGGTTGTGCGCGAAGGGGCCGGAGTCGCCGCCGGCGAAAGCGGCACCTTCACCATCACCCCGCTGGAGAAAGAACCCGAACCCAAGGTGCCCGCCGACCTCAAACTGGCGCTGGCCGCCAACGCCGCCGCTAAAGCGACCTGGGTCGACATCACCGCGGTGGCGCGACGCGACTGGATTCAGTGGATCACCAGCGGCAAGAAAGCCGAGACGCGCAGCAAGCGCATCGCCGTTGCCTGCGACAAACTCGCCAGCGGCAACCGCCGCGCCTGCTGCTTCGACCGTTCCGGCATGGTCAGCAAGGGCAACATGGGTCCGCCCGTGGCCTTGTAGAGCCGAGCTTGCTCGGCTGCTCTTCGCGAAGATCAAGGGCAGCCGAGCAAGCTCGGCTCTACAAGGCTGCTCTTGTGGGAGGGGCTTCAGCCCCGACGCTTTTCCCATTCCACCCGTCGGGGCTGAAGCCCCTCCCACATGTCCCATGCCTGCACATGCATGCGGTGGGCCGGGGCCCACCCTATGACTACTCCGCGCTCAGTGACTTGACCATGCGTGCATAGTCGCGCCGGTACTGGCCGGCCGCGCGTGCCTTCTGGGTGGCGGTGAGCATCTTGCCGGAGACCTGGAAGAACTTGGTCTCCTCTTCGCGCAGGTGATGGTGCACTTTGTGCGAGAGCTTTTTCGCCGTGGCCATCCAGCCGCGACCGTTGTGGTCGGTGACCTGCAGGTCTTCGACCAGCTCGTCGATCTCGTGGTGCTCGTGCTGCGCATGCCGCGACACCTGCAGGCCACCGTCGTGCATCAACACCGGCACATACAGGAAACGTTCCTCTGCCGCCGCATGCGCCGCCAGCTCGATGCGCAGCTCGGTGAACAACGCGATCCGACGCTCGCTGTGCGGCGGCGAACGCAACAGCTTGCGGCACAACGAACGCTGCCGCTCATGGCTTTCACGCAGGGCATCGAAAATAGTGGGCATGCGGGTCTTCCTCGTGAAGACGAACAGGGGATCCGGCTCCGAGCATGCAACGCGCGGGTGTTAATGCGATGTGTAAGGCGCCCTTGTGTAGATCCGAGCTTGCTCGGATGCTATTCGCGAAGATCAAGGGCAGCCGAGCAAGCTCGGCTCTACAGGAATCAAGGGCAGCCCATAGGGCAGGCTCAAGCCCGCCGCACGGGGTCCCCGGGAGATGCATTCGGTGGGCCGGGGCCCACCCTATGAGTATGGTGCGCTGCTCTTGTGGGAGGGGCTTAAGCCCCGATGGATTTCACATTCCTTCCGTCGGGGCTTAAGCCCCTTCCACAAGAGCCGCACCTCTCTTGGAACTCAGCCTACTTGCATGCGCAGCGCGTGGAGGCGCTGGTAGTGCGGCAGGCATTCCTCCGCTACTTCTGCTGCTGCGCCGGACAGATGGATTTCCTTTTCCACCGGCGCTTCAAAACACGTGGATTCCCAGACATGCGCGTACCAGTGCGGTGCCCAGATGCCGTCGCTGTCGCGCGGGCCCTTGGGCCATTGCAGCATGCGGGGTGTGAACTCGATGCCCAGCCATGCGCACAGCGCACGCAGGTGTGCTTCCGGTGCACGCAGGAAATCGCCTGCGTCGATGATCGGCGGCGGTGAACCAGCGGCGCAGAGTTCGTCGTACAGCGCGATCTGTTGCGGCAGGCCGATGTCGTCGGCAGTGACCGTCGCGCGCGACTTCACGTAGGACGCCACCACTTCGCGCGGGTCGCGGATCAACAGCACGTTGCGCAGCTGCGCGATCCACGCGTGGTCCATGTGCGGCAGCAGGTGGTGGGTCATGTGCTTCTGGTACCACACCACTGCACCGCCCGGTGCCGAGCCAAGCAAGGCAGCCACCACGCGTTGCCAGTCGGTGTCACCATCGGCAATCACGTCCGCGCGCGCGGGGTGATCCAGTCCGGTGCGGTCCAGGTAATGTGCATAGAGCGGCTCGTCACTCACCGCGCAATCGCCACGGTTTTCCCACGCACGCATCATCGCCGTGGAAATATTGCGCGGGCCCGACCACATCGCCACCCGCACCGGCATGGTCGCGTCGCTCATGCAGGCCGCCCGCGACCCGCGACGTCGGCCGCTGCGAACGCCTGGTACAGCGCTTGCAGGCGCTGCACCATCGGCCCGCGTGCATCGTCGGTGCTGCGCGCTTCCTCTCCGACACGCCGACTGTCCACCGTATGCACCGGCACCACGCCGGCGAAGGTGCCGGTGACGAAAGCCTCGTCCGCGCCATACACATCGGTGAGGCTGAAGGATTTCTCGAACACCGGGATGCCGTTCTCGCGGCAGATCGTGATCACGTTCGCCCGGGTGATGCCGCCCAGGCAATACTGGCCGGTGGACGTCCACACCTCGCCCTTGCGCACGATGAAGAAGTGGGTGGAATTGCAGGTCGCCACGAAGCCATGCGGGTCCAGCATCAGCGCTTCGTCCGCGCCGGCGCCGTAGGCCTGGATGCAGGCGGTGATGCAGTTGAGCTTGCTGTGCGAATTGAGCTTGGGATCCTGCACGTCCGGGTAGCCGCGACGCACGTGCACCGTGTACAGCGACAGCCCACGTGCGGCGGTGGCGGACGAGGCGGTCTTGTATTCGGGAATGATGACCACGGTGGCCGGGCCCACGGTGACGCGCGGGTCCTGGTAGGGCGTGCTCTTGACGCCGCGCGTGACCATCAGCCGCACGTGCACGCCGTCGCCGTGCATGCCGTTGGCGTCCAGCGCGGCATACAACGCGCGCGTGAGTTCGACGCGACTGAGGCCGATGTCCAGCAGGATGGCCTTGGCGCCTTCGTATAGCCGGTCCAGGTGCGCATCCAGGAACAGCGGATGCCCGCCGACCACGCGGAAGCCTTCCCACACGCCGTCACCCAGCACGAAGCCGCTGTCGAACACCGACACCATGGCTTCGTTGCGATGCTTCATGACGCCGTTGATGGAAATGAGGATGTCGGCGTTGCGTGGATCTTCGGCCGAATGCTGGGTGCCTTGGGTCATCGTTGCGCTCCTGTGGTGGGGCCGATGGTAGCGGGCGGGGTGGGTGGGTGCGAGGCCGCTCTCCTCCCTTGCGAAGCAGGGGAGGGTAGGGAGGGGTGCTCTTGGCACTGAACCAGACTGGCCTGTGACGTAACTTCCAACGATGCTTGCGTTGGTGCTTTGGGAAGGAGTTAAAGCCAAGATCAAGATCAAGATCAAGAGCACCCCTCCTCAATCCTCCCCTGCTTCGCAAGGGAGGAGGCAGGGCAACAGCAGCCCTAGCCCTCCTCAAGCCCCCGGTTCTTTGCAAACGAGTAGGCAGAAGCGGCCAGTGCCCCGCTCAGGCCTTACTGTGCTTGATGTAAGCTTCCAGCTTCCCGGGGCGGCGACACAGATCATGTCCAGTGAGGAGAGCGTCCACCCAGCGACCCCGCGTCCGACGGTATTCCTCAGCTATTCGCGCGCCGACCAGGCGCAGGCGCAGCGGTTGGCGCAGGTGCTGGAAGAAGCGGGATTACAGGTCTGGTGGGACACGCTGATCGAAGGCGGCGCGGCGTTCGCCAAGTCCATCGAGGCGGCACTGGTTGCCAGTGATGCGGTGATCGTCCTGTGGTCCCGCAATTCCATAGCATCCGACTGGGTGCTGGACGAAGCCGCGCGCGGCCGTGACCTGAAGAAGCTGGTGCCCTTGTCGATCGACGGCACCGAACCGCCACTCGGCTTCCGCCAGTACCAATCCATCAACCTGGGTCCGACCGAAGGCGGCATCAGCGAGCCGTCGATGCAGGCGGTGCTGCGCGCGGTGCTGCCGTTGGCGGGTCGCGAGGCGTTGCCGCGACCGGCTGCAGTGCCATCGGCTCCACTCATCAAGACCGCAGTTCCGAATGCCTCCCGGCGTGGATTGTTGATCGCGGGAGGCAGCGTGGCGGTCGCCGCCGCGACCGGCGTGCTCGGTTGGCAGCGCGGCTGGTTCAGTGCGGCGGCGCCCGCCATCGACAGCAGCGTGGCGGTGCTGCCGTTCGAGAACCTCAGCGGTGATCCCGACCAGGTGTATTTCTCCGACGGCCTGTCCGAAGAAGTGCGCGCCACCCTGGCACGCAACCAGGGACTGAAGGTGATGGCGCAAACATCCTCCGGGAAATTCCGTGACAGCGACGAAGGCGCAATAAAAATCGCGGCGCAGCTGGGCGTGGCCTTCCTGCTCGACGGCAGCGTGCGCTGGGCAGGCGACAGCGTGCGCGTCGCCGCCGACCTGATCGACGGCAGCACCGGCTTCAGCAAATGGACGCAGATCTTCGAGCGGCGCATCGACGATGTGTTCGCGGTGCAGAGTGAAATCGCGACCACGGTTGCGACGGCGCTGGCGGCGGAGGTCGCGGCGCCGGCGACGCCCGAAGAGGAACGCGCGGCCTCCGGCGGCACCACCCGGGTGGCGGCGTTCGATGCCTACCTGCGCGGGCGTTCGCTGTATGACCTGAGCGCGGACGAGGCCTCGGAACGTGCGGCGCTGGCGCAGTTCGACGCGGCGATTGCGCTGGATCCGGACTACGCGGCCGCGCATGCCGCGCGTTCGCGTTCGCTGACCGCCATCGCCAACCAGTACGCGGCGGTGGGCGAGCATGCCGGCATGTACGACCAGGCGGTGGTCTCGGCGGAACGTGCGGTGGCGTTGGCGCCTCGGTTCGCGGATGCGTATTCCACGCTGGCGTTCGTGTTGTTTCAGGGGCGCCTGGACGCGCGCGCGGCGCGTGATCCCTTCGAGAAATCCAGCGTACTGGGCGCGGGCGAGGCCACGGTGCAGGCGCGCTGGGCGCAGTACTGCGCACGCACCGGGCGCGAGCGCGAGGCGACGGAAGCGATCCAGCGTGCGCTGTTGCGCGATCGCTTGAACCCGCTGATCCATCGCGCCGCGGGTTCGATTGAATATGCGGCGCGGCGCTTCGCCGGCTCCATCCCGCCGTTCCGCCAGGCCTTGCAGATGAACGCGCGCATGTCGCGTGCGCACGCGGCCATCGGCGATGCCCTGGTGAACCTGGGGTCGCTTGCAGATGCGCGCGCCGAATATATCGCCGAGCCGGTGGCCGACTTCCAACTGACCGGGCTGGCTATTGTCGAACACCGCAGTGGCAACACGGCCGCCGCGCGCAAGGCGATGGACCAGCTGGTGTCCGAACTGGGTGATCGCGTGCTGTACCAGCAGGCGCAGGTGTTCGCGCAATGGGGCGATGTGGAGGCCGCCATCGAGCGCCTGCTGGAGGCGCGGGCGGTGGGGGATTCCGGGCTGGTGTATGCACGCAACGACCCGTTCCTGGACCCCCTGCGCGGCGATGCGCGCCTGCAGGCGCTGCTGGCTGGGATCGGCTTCGACCCCTGATCGCCCACGGCGCGAGTCGCCGGTGGCCGTGTTGTGGCCGGGCCTGCGATGGTGCAAGAATGTGACGCGACTCACGCTAGGCGTGGTCGGGGCAAACAGGGGATTGGTGGTCTGGACTCAACACTCATAGGGGTTAGCGGTCATGAAGAGCACGAACTTGAAGTTGGCAGTGGTAACTGTCCTGGTATGCGGCGCCTTGGCCGCCTGCAAGCCGGAGCCCGCGGCTCCAGTCGCTGAAGTAGCGCCGCCTGCGGCCGAACCTGCGGCGGTCGAACCCGCACCCGCGCCGGTGGTTCCGGAAGCCGTGGTGCCCGCGCCCGCCACGGAGGCTGCGCCGGCCGACGCCGCACCTGCGGATGCGACCGAGGAAGACGAGGACAGCCCGCATTCGGGTGGCGACAAGGTTGCACCCAAGACCTGATCGCAGCGGTCGATGCAAGCTGGGGCCAGCGTCCGTGCATGGCACGAACGCTGGCTCTCGTTTTATAAGGTGCGAGGCACGCTTGCCTGAAGGCCGGGTCAGGGCAGGCTGTTTTTTCCCGCGGGCAATTTCATCGCCTGGTCGATCCACTGGGCATAGCGGTCGACGCGCGTGAACACGCCGGGGCGCCCATCGCCGGCGCACTTCTTCTTGCCCCAGCTGACGATGCCGACCAGGGTCGGGCTGCCATCTTTCAGCACCACCGGTCCGCCACTGTCGCCACGGCAGGTGGACTGCACCGGATTGGCTGCGCAGAACACGTTGTCCTTGATCTTCAGCGGCCCGTAGCCGTCGCGCTTCTGGCAGACCGCGTTGGGCATCGCCTGCAGGTCCACGCGCAGCATCACCGCATTGACCACGTTGGCGTTCTCGGTGCCGGTCACGCCCCAGCCGGTGGCAGAAACGGGCACGCCGCCCGGCAGTGGTTTCGTGTTGATCGGGATCTGGCGGATGCGCTTCGGGTCGACCCGCGCGCTGTTCGCATCCGGCACGATACGGATCAGGGCGATGTCGTTGGCGTACATGTTGGGCGGGTGGTTCACGTCGCTGCTTTCGGCGTTGTACTGCGAGTGGCGCACGATTCGATCAATCCTGTAGGTGACGCCGTCGCCCTTGGAAATATCCTGTGCACCCAGCCGCACCTTGAAGCCCAGGTCGACCATGTTCTGGTCGATGCAGTGCGCGGCGGTCAACACCCAGTCGGGGGCGATCAGGGCGCCGCCGCAATAGTGCTGGCGCTGCCAGGGCGCGCGCTTGTCATCCGGTTTGGCCGGTGCCGCCGGATAGAAAATCTGCGCTTGCCACGGCACGGAGAGGGCGGCGACTGGAAGTCCGCCGAAGGAATAGACGGTGTCGTCGTCATCGCCCGGCTTGCGCACCGACCGGCGCGGCTTGCCCTTGCTGCGCGGTGCAAGCTTGCCGCTGCGCACCGACAGCAGGCCGCCACTGCCAACGGAATCCTCGTCGGAGGCGTACTCATCGCTTTCTTCGACGACTTCCCAGACCTGGTTGCTGGCGTAACGCGGATCGACGGGAATGGCATCGTCGGCCAGGTTGCCATCGTCGATCACCCAGGTGCCGGTCCAGGCGTCGTCCTCTACTTCGTCCTCCGCCATGAACCGTGCGTCGTCGACATCTTCTGCGTCATTCCCATCAGTCGCGACTTGCATGTCCGCATCGGCGACTTCCTCGTCCGCATCAGTAGACGCGTCGTCCTGCGCGTCGACGTCATCCGCCTCGGCAAATTCCTGTTCCTGTTCTTCCTCGGGTGCTTGCTCTTCTTCGGCCTCTTCCTCAGCCACGGCTTCCTCTTCGTCCACTTCCTCCTCGGCGGCTTCCTCTTCCTCCATGGGCTCCTCTTCGGCGTCTTCTTCTTCGTATTCGTCATCGCCCTCGTCCTGGGCGGAGGCGCCGAAGTAAAAGGAAGCGAGGGGCAGGGCGTGGGCTGCATGTGACCAGCCGATCCCGGTGACCATGAAGCTGGCGGCCAGCAGCGTGATGCCGGCATGCATAAGTGGCTTGGGCATTGCGACGTCCTCGACGAAGGCCCGGCGATTGGGCGCTAATGTGAGATGGGAGTCAAGCATGTGGATCAAGCCGGAAAAGCGTGGCCGGCGCTGATAGTGACGTGCGTTTTGCGCGACCTTTACGTAGATGGCTGGAAAATGTCGATCTTGCGCTTGTGGGAGGAGGTGACCAGCCATTCGGCTGTTGAAAGCCAGCCCCGAGGAACGCAAATCATGCGGGCTGAGGTCTCTTCCGATCATCTAAATTCTTGTATAGCTGCCTCCGAAGTCACGCTTCGTGCGTAACTACCCATCAACTTCACTACCCATCGACTTCCGCAAAGGCCATCCCCGATGACACCTGCCGTCGCACGATTCCTCGCCGTTTTCCTGTCATGCGTCGCCTCGCCTGCATATGCCCAGTCCGAAGCGACGCAACCGTTGCCGTCAGCGGATGCTGCAACGCGAGACGTTGCTCCGGCGGATGCTGATCAACTGACGCCACGCGGCGTGTCGTTGGGCGTGGCGGTGATCTGGAGCGAGGGGCGCCTGGTCGGCGAGAACACGCGCACGTTCGTGGTGCCCACGATTGGTTATGAAGGCGAGCGGGTGTTCTTCCGCGGCATCAACGGCGGCGTGCACCTGTTCAAGCGCAATGGGTTCGAAGTGGATGCCATCGTCGTCGCACGCCTCGACGGCTGGGACGCAGACGACCTGGACGCGGACGCACTGGCGGCAGTCGGCGTGGATCGCGCGCTGCTGCGTGATCGTGACACTGGCGTGGATGCCGGATTGGGCATGTCGCTGCTCACCAAGGTCGGCAAGTTCAGCCTGGAGGGCAAGGGCGACGTGTCCAACGCCAGCGGAGGCCATGAAATCGCGTTCGACTATCGTGCCTCGTTCCCGCTCGCGCGCGGAATCCTCTCGCCGCGCGTGGGGGTCAGCTACTGGTCGGCGGACCTAGCCGAGTACTATTACGGCACCCTGCCGCAGGAGGAAGTGCTGGGCGTGCTACGTTACCGGCCCGGATCGACGGTGATTCCCAGCGTTGGCGTTGGCTACCTGCGGCCTTTGTCGCGCGGCTGGTTGCTGGTGACGGGCGTGGAAGTGCGCTGGCTGGGCAGCGACATAGTCGACAGTCCGCTGGTGGATGACGACAGCGGTCGCGTGCCGTCGGTTTTCGTGGGAATTTCACGCGCGTTCGGCAAGCGCCCCTGAGCGCAGCGGTTCCCCAAGCGCTACTCCGCAGCGCGTAGCGCCTCGATCAGGCGCGACATGTGTTCGATGTAGGTGCCGGTGGAAATGCCGATCACCGGCGTGTCGGCGATGTAGGGGCTGGTGTCGCTGTCATCGCCGACGCGCGTGGTGCGGAAGTCGCCTGCAGGCGGCGTGGCCGGGCCATCGCCGCGATACGGATGGCTGGTGGCGACCAGTGGCGTGGGCCAGTAGCCGTCGGCGTTGAGGCTGGCCACCAGCTCGGCGGGGGTCTTGCCGCCGGCTGACAGGTTGAGGTCTGACACCTCGCCGATGCGTTGCATGAAATAGCGCGGCAATGGTCCGCGCGTGGCGGACTTCAACGCCGAATCGCGCGCGACCTGCGCCGGATCCAGCGCAGCGAGCGCGGCATATTCTTCGCGCAATTCCTGCAGCTTGATCGCGCGCGTCTGGCCGTAGTGGCCGATGACATTGGCGGGATCGTAGTCGGCGTAGTACTCGCCGTTGACCACGTTGGAACCGCGGCGGTGCACGTACAGTGGACGGTTGCTGCCGAGTTCGACATAGGTCGGGAAGGCACGGCCGTTCTTCACCTGGTCGTCGGGCAGGCGCACCGACTCTAGCCAGTCGAGGGCTTCGGGAATGCGCGCTAGGAAACGGCGGTCGCCGGTTTCGCGATAGAACGCCATCAGCGCGCGCACGTTCTCGGCGGTGGTGTGGGTGGTCAGCGCCAGCGGCTCGTAGGTGCGCGCGGCGGCAGGCTTCATGTCCAGCGTGTGCTGCATGCCCCAACCGGCTTGCGGTGCGGGCTGCTGGGTGGCCACGTGCACCTGCATGGCGCGCGTGATGGCATCGGGAATGCGCTCGTCGCCCAACAGCCGGTACGCCAGCTGCAGGAACTCGATGTTCTTGCGCGCCACTTCATCGTTGAAGGTGATGTAGCCGGTGTAGTCGGCATGGCCGTGGTGGTTGAATGGTTTCTGCACCGGCCAGCGCTGTGGTCAGCCGCCGTTGCCGTACTGGCTGTCGAGCACGAAATCCACGCTGCGTCGCGCGGCTTCAAGGTAGCGCGGGTCGCGGTTGGCTTCGGCCATGCGCAGGATCAGTTGCATGGTTTCGCCGGTGCCCACGTCGTCGAAGGTGGCATTGTCCCAATCGTGCTGGAACTCTTCCATGCGCCATGCGTTCTTGCCAGTGGTCGCATACCACTCGGCGGTGGACTCGGGTCCGTCGAAGTCGATGAAATAATTCCAGCCGCCGTTCGGTTTTTCGCCACGCAGCAGGGCGTCGGTGGCAGCGGCCGCCGCGCGGTAGTAGAGCTCGTCGCCCGTGGCATGCCATGCATCCATGAACAGATGCCCCATGGTCGCCGTGCCCGGTGGCTGCACCCAGATCATCGAGGGCTTGGCTTCCAGCTCGCCCCAGCGACGCGAGAAATCCGGCAGGTACGACCACACGTAACCGCCATCGGTAGACACCTTGTCGACCATGAATTCGGTAGCGGTTTTCATGGTGGCGCGAATGGTGGCCGCGTCGGGTGTTGCGTCGTTTTGGGCGCTGGCAGTGGCATCGCTGGTTGCAGGAAACGCACCGGTGCTGAACGTGAGTAGCGCGCTGGCGAGCATGAGGCGAGCGAAGGAGAAACGCAGGGTCATGTGCTGTCCCGATCCGGTGGAATCCAGAGCGTGATGTTGACCGCTTGTGCTGCGAGGTCAAGCGGCTTTTATTGCATGGCCTCGTTGTCCCGGGACAACCGCCTGGCCGTATGTAGGTCCGAGCTTGCCCGGATGCTCTTTGCGTAGAGCAAGATCAAGTGCACCCCTCCTCCTCAGTCGCTTGTCGCGACATCGATCTTCCCTGCTTCGCAAGGGAGGAGGCAAGGCAACAACCAAGAACCAAGAACCAAAAAAAAGACCCCGCATTGCGAGGTCTTTCTTCACATCGAGAGAAAACCGTAACCTACATCACTTCCGGCTCATTGAACGCTTCGATCTCGCCGGCGAATTCGCTGATCGGTATGCACGTGCAGAACACGTTCTTGTCGCCATGCACGTTGTCCACGCGCGCGACGGGTGGCCAGTACTTCTGCAGCTTCAACGACGGCAGCGGGAAGGCGGCGAGTTCGCGGGGGTAGGCGTGGGTCCATTCGCTGGCCATGACCATGGTGGCGGTGTGCGGTGCATGCTTCAGCGGGTTGTCCTCGCGATCCAGCGAGCCCGCTTCGACGGCGCGTATTTCGTTGCGGATCTGGATCATCGCGTCGATGAAGCGATCCAGTTCGTGCTGCGATTCGCTTTCGGTCGGTTCCACCATCAAGGTGCCGGCGACGGGGAAGCTCAGCGTGGGCGCGTGGAAGCCGAAGTCGATCAGGCGCTTGGCCACGTCTTCCGCGCCGATGCCGGTGGCGTCCTTCAGCGGGCGCAGGTCGAGGATGCATTCGTGCGCCACCAGGTCGTTGCGACCGGTGTAGAGCGTGTCGTAATGCGGCGCGAGCTTCTTGGCGATGTAGTTGGCGTTGAGCAATGCTACCTGGGTCGCCTTGCGCAGGCCTTCGGTGCCCATCAGGGTGATGTACATCCACGAGATGGGAAGGATGCTGGCGCTGCCGAAGCTCGCCGCACTGACCATGCCGACATCGCCTTCGCCGCCAAGCGTGCGTGGCAGGAAAGGTGCGAGATGCGACTTCACCGCGCACGGGCCGACGCCAGGGCCGCCGCCGCCGTGCGGGATGCAGAAGGTCTTGTGCAGGTTCAGGTGGGAAACGTCCGAGCCCCATTTGCCGGGCTTGGCCACGCCGACCAGTGCGTTCATGTTGGCGCCGTCGGTGTACACCTGGCCGCCGTGCGCATGCACGATGTCGCAGATGGCGACGATGTCTTCCTCGAACACGCCGTGCGTGGACGGGTAGGTGATCATCAATGCGGCGAGGCGATCGGAATATTTCTCCGCCTGCTTGCGGATGTCGTCCACGTCGACGTTGCCGTTGGCGTCGCACTTGGTGACGACGACGGTCATACCGCACATCTGCGCGCTGGCCGGGTTGGTGCCGTGCGCGGATTCGGGGATCAGGCAGATGTCGCGGTGGCCTTCGTCGCGTGAACGGTGGTACGCGCGAATCGCCAGCAGGCCGGCGTACTCACCCTGCGCGCCGGAATTCGGCTGCAGGCTGACCGCGTCGTAGCCCGTGCATTCCACCAGCATCGCTTCCAGTTCGTCGATCAGCTGCTTGTAGCCGGTGGCCTGCGCGGCGGGGGCGAGCGGGTGGATATTGCCGAACTCCGGCCACGTCACCGGGATCATTTCCGCGGTGGCGTTGAGCTTCATGGTGCAGCTGCCCAGCGGGATCATGGTGCGATCCATGGCCAGGTCCTTGTCCGCCAGCGCGCGCATGTAACGCAGCATCTCGTGTTCGCTGTGGTGGGTGTTGAACACCGGGTGGGTCAGGAACGGCGAGGTGCGTCGCAGCGACGCGGGTAGTGCGTCCGTGGCGTTGGCATCCAGCGCATCGATATTGTCGATCTGTGCGCCGAAAATCTTCGCCAGCGCGGCCACGTCGGCACGCGTGGTGGTTTCGTCCAGGCTGATGCCCACACTGGTCGCGTCGATCTTGCGCAGGTTGATGCGCTGGTGGCTGGCGTACAGGTGGATCTGCGCGGCATCGATGCCGGTGACATGCAGGGTGTCGAAGAAATCGCCACCGACTTCGACGCCGACTTCGCGCAAGGAACTGGCAAGGATCGTGGCCAGGCGATGGGTGCGACGGGCGATGCGCACCAGTCCCTCCGGGCCGTGGTAGACCGCGTACATGCTGGCCATTACTGCCAGCAACACCTGCGCGGTGCAGATGTTGGAAGTCGCCTTCTCGCGGCGGATGTGCTGCTCGCGCGTCTGCAGGGTCAGGCGGTAGGCGGCCTTGCCTTCGGCATCGATCGACACGCCGATCAAGCGGCCGGGCATCGAGCGTTTGTAGGCATCACGGCAGGCCATGAACGCGGCGTGCGGGCCGCCGAAACCGAACGGCACGCCGAAACGCTGGCTGTTGCCGATGACGATGTCCGCACCCCATTCGCCGGGCGCCTTGATCAGCGTCAACGCGAGCAGATCGGCGGCGACGGCGACGATGCCGTTGCGCGCATGCACGGCGTCGGCCAGCGCCTGGTGATCGCCGATGTGGCCGAAGCTGTCGGGGTATTGCAGCAGCACGCCGTAGCTGTCGAGGCTCAGCGCTTCGGCATCGTCGCCGACGTGCAGTTCAATGCCCATGGGTTCGGCGCGCGTGCGCAGCACTTCCAGGGTCTGCGGATGCACGTTGTTGGAGACGAAGAACACGTTCGACTTCGATTTCGCCGAACGCTTGGCCAAGGTCATCGCTTCGGCGGCGGCGGTGGCTTCGTCCAGCAGCGAGGCATTCGCGATTTCCATGCCGGTGAGATCGGCGACCAGGGTCTGGAAGTTGATCAGCGCTTCCATGCGGCCTTGCGAGATCTCCGCCTGGTAGGGCGTGTACGCGGTGTACCAGGCCGGGTTCTCCAGGATGTTGCGCAGGATCACGTTCGGCGTATGCGTGCCGTAATAGCCCTGGCCGATGAAGCTGCGGAAGACTTCGTTCCTGTCGGCGATCTTGCGGATATTGGCGAGTGCCTCGACTTCGGTGATGGCATCGGGCAGGGCGAGTGCAGCAGGTGACTTGATGTTGCTCGGCACGATGGCGTCGGTCATGGCGTCGAGCGAGTCGTGGCCGATGACCTGCAGCATGTGGGAGATTTCGGCATCGTTGGGGCCGATGTGGCGCTCGACGAAGGCGGAGTGGTGCTCAAGGTCGCGCAGGGAAGGCGAGGGCGTGGATGACATGGCAGGGGCGTCCGGTAATTTCCGTGGGCGCGTGCCGCACGGAAGTTGCACGTGCGAAGCCGCACGTGGGGGCGCCCCTCTGTCCTTTTGCCTGAGAGTTTGGAAGCCTGCAGGTGACGACGAGACCACCTTGCGGATTTCTTGCCCCTTCGGCGCCGGCCTGACCCGTCGTGGGCTGCCGATCTCTCCAGAGTGTTCGCATGCGGTGGTATGGGAGCCTGAGCGATTACGGGCGTTGCGTCTTCGGCAGCGGTACATGCCTGTCAGGGCGTGTCCGCTTCTCCCACCGGATGCGTGGGCGGATTATAGCGTCACGGGATTGGGGTGGGCGGTGAATTGCGGCTGCAATCCGGTCGAACCCATGTGGGTCTGGCCCGAATGTGGGAGGAGTTTTTGTGGGAGGGGCTTCAGCCCCGACGGGCCGGACATGCAAAGCGTCGGGGCTGAAGCCCCTCCCACAATTCCCCCGTCGGATAGCCACGGTCGGTACTATGGCCATTCGGAATCACGGCGAAACCCCAATGAGCCAGTCCTCCATTCCAGTGCACTTGCCCATGGCGCCCCTGGCCGCATGAGCACGGTGCAGGTGAAAGCGCCCGTTTCAACGCGCCGCCTGGCCATCCTGTTGGGCGGGCTGGCCATGTTCGGGCCGTTTTCCATCGATACCATCTTCCCGGCTTTCCCGCAGATGGCGGTGCAACTGGGTGCCGATAAAGTCGCCATGCAGCAGACCATCAGCATCTACCTGCTGGCGTATGCGGTGATGAGCCTGGTGCACGGGCCGCTGTCGGATGCGATAGGTCGTCGTAGGGTGATCATCGGCGGGCTGGTCATTTTCACCCTGGCCTCGGCGGGCTGCGCGCTGTCGATGGACCTGCACACGCTGCTGTTCTTCCGTGCCTTGCAGGGATTGTCCGCAGGCGTTGGCCTGATCGTGGGCCGCGCCGCCATCCGTGACCTCTACCACGGCGACGATGCGCAACGCCTGATGAGCCAGGTGTCGATGATCTTCGGCATCGCCCCGGCCATCGCGCCCATCGTGGGCGGCTGGATCCTGGGCTGGGGCGCATGGCCGGTGATCTTCTGGTTCCTGGCCGGGTTCTCGGTGTTGCTGCTGCTGTCGGTCGCGCTGTGGTTGCCGGAAACCCACCCGAAAGCGGCACGCCTGCCGCTGGCACCCAAGCGCATGCTGCGCGACTACGCGTACATTTTCCTCAACCCGCGCTTCCAGCGACTGGCGGCTGCAGCGGCGTTCGCGTTCGCCGGACTGTTCCTGTACATCGCATCGGCACCGGCCTTCGTGATGGACCTGCTGCAGTTGAACGAGCGCCAGTTCGGCTGGCTGTTCATTCCCACCATCGGCGGCATGACCCTGGGCGCGTTCGTGTCCGGGCGCGCGGCGGGGCGCATCACCGGCCTGCGCCAGGTGAACCTGGGTTTCATCTGCATCGGCGTGGCTGCACTGGTCAACGTGGGCTACAACGCATTCGCCCCGGCCATCTCCATTCCCTGGGCGGTCATGCCGATGGCGCTGAGTGCGTTCGGCGTGGCCCTGATCTTTCCCATCGTGACGCTCGCGGTGCTGGAAATGTATCCGCGCCACCGCGGCGCCGCGTCGTCATCGCAGGCCTTCACCAGCCTGGTCATGAATGCGATTGTCGCGGGCGTGCTGTCGCCACTGCTCAGCCATCATGGCCTGCACCTGGCCTTGGCGGCGGCATGCTTCAGCGTGTTGGGCTGGATATTCTGGCGCTGGGAACTCAGTGTCACCCGCAAGCTGCCCAAGTCCACGCCCGATTCCGCCGCACTCGAACCCACAAACCAGCTCTGAAACCGACACTGTCCCAGCTCACTTCCCACTTCTCTGTCCTCACTCCTTAAAAATGTCGATCAACTCCAAAATCCGCCGCGAAGCAAAGAAGCGCAGCGCGAGCAAGAAGACCCAGGACAAGCCATCGGCCGGCCCGCCCATCGAGCCGCATGCGGAATTGCGTGACCAGCAAGGCCAACTGTTGGCCGGCATCGTGCGTCGCGATGGCGAATGGGTGCTGGGGCTGGGCGGCAAGATTGCGGGCAACACCGACAGTGCGGCGCACGTACTTGCGATGATCCAGCGTGCAGCGGTGCTGCATGAAAAATCCGGCACACCCGTGCGCCTGACCTTCAGTGATGCGCTGCGTGATGCCGCGCATGCGGAAGTAGCGGGCATGGGCATGAGTTTCGAGGCGTTTGCCGCTGCGCTGGAGGAAGCGATGAAAGGTGATGCCACGGAGTCGGCGAAGGCCTAGGCAAGCGGGTAACCGCACGCAGTTGCAGGGCGGATGGTCTGGGTGACGTGCCTGTTGCTATGCTCGCCCTGTCCCGGGGAAGGACGCGGCAGGGGAGTTGCAGGTGAAGCCGGATATCAGCGAGCTTGAACAAAGCGTATTGCGCAAGTCGATAGCGACCACGTTGCTGATCGCTGCAACGGGCGTGGCGTTCGGTTTGCTGTCGGGTTCGCAGGCGATCCTCTTCGACGGCGTGTTCTCGCTGGTGGATGGCTTGATCGTCAGCCTGTCGCTGGCGGTGTCGCGCCTGTTGATGAGCGAAGGCAGCCGGCGTTTCCAGTTCGGCTATTGGCATATCGAACCGATCGTGGTCGCGTTCAACGGCATGGTGTTGATGCTGCTATGCCTGTATGCCTTGCTCAACGCGGTGCGTGGCTTGCTGGGCGGTGGACGCGACCTGGACTTCAACCAGGCGATCTTCTATGGCGCGGCCATGGTCGTGGTCTGTTTCGGCATGTTCTTCTACGAGCGCTACAGCAATCGCAAGATCCGCTCGCAGTTCATCAAGCTGGACATGCAGAGTTGGCTGATGTCGGGGATGATCGGCGCCGGCTTGTTGCTGGCATTCAGCGCGGCCTTGATGGTGCAGGGAACGCGTTGGGAATACCTGGCTCCCTATGCCGACCCCGCCATCCTCGCGCTGCTGACCTCGGTACTTCTGTTCCTGCCGCTGGGCGCGGTGGCGAAGTCGGTGAAGGAGATATTCCAGGTGGCTCCCGCGGGCCTCGACCTGCGTATCCGCAGTTTCATGGAAAACCTGACCAGGGAGCGCGGCTTCGTCACTTATTCCAGCTATGTGGCGAGGATAGGCAGGGCGCGTTTCATCGAGATATACATCGTATTGCCGAAGGACTACCCTCTGGATGGCGTGGGGACGCTGGACGCGATACGTGGCGAAATCGGGGACTACATCGGCGAAGCCGGGCCGCAGCGCTGGCTTACGATCATGTTCACCGGCGACGAATCCACGATCTGAATGCGATGCGCGCGCCTGGCCCGTGAAGGGTCGCGTCCAATGATCGAACACGGGGACACACAGGCATGAGCGATCAACCCGAACCGACAAGGCCGATCAAGGAGCCATCCTACGCGGATGCGATCATCCCGCTGGCCACGCTTGCGATCCTGATTTCCGGCTCCATCGCGCTGTTCGGGCTGGCCGCCACCAGCGGCCCGCTGCAGGTGGCCCTGTTGCTGACCACGATGGTCACGGCCGGCATCGTGATGAAGAACGGCCACCCCTGGGAAACGGTGGCAGCTTCGGCCAGCAAGGGCATCGCCTCGGTCACCACGGCGATCTTCATTTTGCTGGCGGTGGGTGCCTTGATCGGCACCTGGAACCTGTCCGGCACCATTCCCACGATGGTGTATTACGGCATCCAGTTGATCAGCCCGGACTGGTTCTACGTAGCCACGCTGTTCATCTGTGCGGCGATATCGCTGGGCATCGGCAGTTCATGGACGACGGCAGGCACGATTGGCGTCGGACTGGTCGGGCTCTCGCTGTTGCTTGGGCTTTCGCCTGCCATCACCGCGGGCGCAGTGATCTCGGGTGCGTACCTGGGTGACAAACTGTCGCCGCTGTCGGAAACCACCATCCTCACGGCGCAGATCGTGAAGGTGGATATCTACACGCACCTGCGTTCACAGGCATGGACGTCGGTGCCGGCCTTCCTGATCGCTGCGGTCGTGTTCACCGTGATCGGACTTGCCAGTTCCCGCACGCAAGTGGACGCAAGTACGCTAACCACCGAGCTGGACAGCCTGAAGGATCTGTTCTGGATCACCCCGCTGAACCTGCTTCCTCTGCTGTTCCTGGTGGTGGCTTCACTGCGCAAGGTGCCGCCGTCGCTGGCGATCATGGGTTCTGCACTGCTGGCCGGGTTGATGGCGGCTATCCTGCAGCCGGACGTGGTCCTGGCGTTCGTGGATACGCCATCGCTGAGCGCACCCGCTGCGTTTCTCAAGGGTGCGTGGATGGCAATGGCCAATGGCTTCGTCGCCACCACCGATTCGCCGATGGTCAACGCACTGCTTTCGCGCGGAGGCATGGACAGCATGCTGCTGACCATCTGGCTGATCATCGGTGCGATCTCGTTCGGCACCTTGCTGGACCAGTTCGGGCTGCTGTCGAAACTGATCGCCCCCATCCTGTTGCGCGCGCAGACCACCGGCAAGCTGATCGCAACCGTCGCCGCCACCGCGATGGGCTTGAACATCATCGCCGGCGACCAGTACATCGCACTGGTGCTGCCGGCGCGCATGTTCCAGGTCGAGTTCCACAGCCGTGGCCTGGCGCCGCAGAACCTGTCCCGCACCTGCGCCGATGCCGGCACCGTCACTTCGCCACTGGTGCCGTGGAATTCCTGCGGTGCGTACATGTCGGCGGTGCTGGGCGTGCCCACGCTGGCCTACCTGCCATTCTGCATCTTCAACCTCGCCAGCCCGTTGCTGTCCGTGCTTTACGGCTTCACTGGATTCAAGGTCGCGCGCGTGACGCAGGAGACACCCGCATAGCGTGCGCGATGCGCGCGTCCACGACCAAGGCAAATGCGGGAGCACGTGCGCACGACGCACGCCGCATCGGGTCAGAAATCCTTGCGCAGGCTCAGGGTGGCTTCGGTCGAGGTGTAGTGGTTGGATGCGATGTTGCCGCGGTCGCGGACATACAGCACTTCTGGTGACAGCGACCAGTCATGCGGCAGTTGCCAGGTCAGCCCGGCGAAGAGTTCGTAGAGGTCATCGCGACGCCGCACCAGCATGTCGGGGTCGTCGCCCGGTCGCGGCAGGCTGAAGCGGTTGTGTCGCCACAAGCCTCCAATCCACAGGCTGGTATCGTCACCCAGGGTGAACTGGGCCTCGGCATCCAGGCCGTGGAAATCGGCGTCACCATCGATGCCGCCGCGGCGTGCCCATTCGCGCCCCATCAGCACGTTGGCTGAAATGCTGGCCTGGCCATCGGCGAAGGCGTGTTCATACCCCACTGTCAAATCGCCGGCGCGCTGGTTGCGGTCCAGTTGTCCCACCAGGCTGGCGGGAACATTGTTCTGGGAGAGTCGCGCGCCCACCTTGAACTGGCTGTCCGCATCATTGCTTCGACGCCATTCAACGCTTGCGGCATGGTAGTTGAAAGAAAGGCCGTTCGGGCGTTGCCGCCTGCGACTGGTCCATTCGAATCGGGTCTGGTTGTCGCCGGACCTGTAGTTGAAGCCCATCCGGCCGCGAAGGTCACCACTCTCGGCGTAGAAGCCGCGCTGGACCTGCAGGCTTGAATTGAAGGAATACGCATCACTGAAATGGTAGTTGAGGCCCACGCCGACGCGCAGCCTGGCGAAGCCCTCGCTGGGCTCGCCGCGTGGCAGGTAACGGCCGGCCGCGATTTCAGCGTGGGCGTTGGTGCTCAGCGGATCGCCTTGCATCAGCTGTTCTGCCGCGTCCGCATAGGCTTCGGCCTGGCCGTGGAGATCGGGCGGCAGGTCATCGATGTTGAGCACGCTTTCCAGCTCGATCAGCGCACGTGCGTCCTCACCCAGCGCCAGGTAGGCACGTCCAAGCCCAAGGCGCGCTTCGAGTGAGTCCGGCTGCGCCTCCAGCGCACGTTCGAACAGCCGCTTTGCCTGTTCGGCATTGCCGGTTTCCAATGCGGCTTCTGCAAGCAACAGGTCGAAGGCGACATTGTCGGCCTGCGTGGTTTCCAGCGGAACGAGCAGGTCGTAGGCCTGTTTGTATTGTCCTTGCTGCACCAGTTCGCGGGCGCTCCCGAGGTCCGGTTCGGCAGCGACAGCGATGCAGGGTGCAAGTACGGCAAGCCACAACAGCAGGCCATAACTTGGTCGTCGCAGGCGTGGACCTACGCGAGCACGCATGCCTGGGTGTGCGTTGCAGTGACAAGGCTGGACGTTGTTGGCGTTGTGCGCCACCGGTGCAGTGTGCATGACTTGGGCTGCCTGTTCGCAGGATGCCAGATCCATTGGCTACTGCCTGATGCGAATACCAGTTCGCAAACAGGGTGATCTGCACCGGGTCCATAGGCATGGCGCGCCACGAAGCGTACCCGATTGCAAAAGGCGGATGGCGACGAAAACGACGGGGCCGGCATGTGCCGGCCCCGTGGCATGCATCATTGCACGCTCGTGCTCAAGGCTCGAACGGGCCCATGGGCACATGCCGTGCCCTGGCCTTGCGTGGCAACGGTGGCGGTGCGGCCTGGGTGATGGCCGCTGGGCGCGGTGGGATCAGCGGCTGGGAGCCATTCACCCGCTGTGGTGTGGTCGGCACGGGCGCGAGGTATTGGCTGATGCTCGGGAAGACCACGTCGAACCGGGAGTAGTAATCGCGATTATTCACGTTGGCGACCGATCCCGTATTGGCGCAAGATGCGCTGCCGCCATACAGGCCGCCGCGCAGGCGATAGCCGGAGGCATCCAGGGTGAACAGTGCCGAGCCACTGCTGCCGCCCTCCGTGGTGCCGCTAAGCCACGCAACTTCATTGTGGTGCGCGTCGCGCGCGGTCTGCTGGCCGCTGGAAACTTTTTTCAGGTCGCCCGAGGGATGATGGATGCCAAGCAGGTTGCTGGAGGCGGCCAGCATGCTTGAATCCCAGCCCGCCAGCGCTGCGCCTGCCGGCGGCGGATTGTTGAGGCGCAACAGCAGCGCATCGGTATCCACGTTTGCATAGAGCAAAACCGCACCGCCAGGCAGCAATACGCGCGCCGCCTGGACTGCGCTGCCACACGAAGTCGCCTCGTATCCCCAGTATGTATTGAGCGTGCTTGCGACGACCTGGTTGTCGATGCAGTGGTTGGCGGAATAGAAATATGGAACCTGGGTAGTGCCGTCAGTGTCCGCCAGCAGGGTGCCGGTGCAGATGTAGCTGCTGCCCGCCTCGACGAAGACCATGTGCGCCACGGCATCCTTTGCATTGACGAAAGGCGTGCCCAGCTCTGCGATGCGGCATGCGGTATCGACGTTGCAGGCGCCTGATTGACCGATCTTCTCGATCATCTTGAAGCCGTCGACGCTGTTGGCCAGCAGGTGTGACAGTTGCGGCGCCTGCACCTGCACGTTGCCACGTGCGATGCCGGCGGGAAGATGGATCTCCAGTATCTGCGCCTCGCCATCCGTGCCTGGAGTCCAGAACATGTTCTGTGCATCGAGCAGGCGGCGTATTTCCGTGCCTGTCATCATCGCCACTACGCGTGAACGTTGCGATGAACCGGCAAAACGGATTTCAGCACGCGGGTCCAAGGCGCTGAACTGCAGGCCGACCCGCAGGCCTGGTGCCACCGGCGAGCGTATTTCGATGCGGGCCACCGAACTCCCGTCCTTCAACGCGATCCAGCGCAGTGGCCGCAACGCCCCGGCCGTGCTTTCGTTGCGTGCGATGCGACCAATGCCGACCTGCGCCGGTTTGGTGTGGCGCGCCGCATTGCGTTGCTCGACTTGCAGGATGCGCTGTGCGGGCATCTCCTGGTAATCCAGTCGCATCACCCGATCGGAGGGGAACTGCGTGGCTTTGAAGGACGTGGACGGCTGTGCTGGCGAGGTCCAGCTACGCTCGCTGTCGGCGCGTTGGCCTGCAGAGGCGGGCGTGGCTGCGGCCACCAGCAGAAGCCCGAATGCACAGGCCTTCAGACATGTCGTGGCGTGCCGGAGTTTGATTGCGAGTTCCATTCGTTGTGGTTCCTTGGCTGATAAATGGCACTGGGTACCCGGGATGTATTTCGAACCCGCGCGATCCGCCAGGCCGGGCAGGGCTGGCGGATCGCGGCGTGGGCTACCCTTTCTTGGCTGCAGGTGCCGTTGCCGTCGTGGCCGGCACCTTCCAGCCACACGTCTGGCCCTGGTTCTGCTGCTTCAACCACTCCTGCAACGGGGCGAAGTATTCGAGTACCGCACTCGCATCCATCTGCTCCTTGCCGGTGAGTTCTTTCATCGTCGCTTGCCAGGGTTGGCTTGCGCCCTTCTCCAGCATGGCCCAGAACTTCTGGCCCGCTGCCTTGTCACCGTAGAAGCTGCAGTTGTACAGCGGGCCCTTGTAGCCCGCCGCATCGCACAGGCCCTTGTAGAACTGGAACTGCAGGATGTGCGACAGGAAGTAGCGCGTGTACGGCGTGTTGCCCGGCACGTGGTACTTCGCACCCGGGTCGAAGAAATCCTCGCCACGCGGCGTGGACGGCGCGACGCCCTGGTACTTGGCTTTCAGGTCCCACCAGGCCTGGTTGTAGTTCTCCGGCTTGATGGAGCCATCGAACACGCCCCAGCGCCAACGGTCGATCATCAGGCCGAATGGCATGAACGACACCTTGGCCAGCGCCATGCGCATCTGCGCGTTGATCAGTGCTTCGTTGCTCTGCTGCTGCTCGCCGACCAGGCCAATCGACTTGAGGTAGTCAGGCGTCATGGACAGCACGATGGTGTCGCCGATGGCCTCGTGGAAACCGTCATGCGCGCCGGTCTGGAACAGCGGTGGCAGCTTGTTGTAGGCCAGGTAGTAATAGATGTGGCCCAGCTCGTGGTAGATGGTGGTGAAGTCTTCCTCGTTGGGCTTGATGCACATCTTGGTGCGCACGTTGGGATCGGTGCCCGTTTCGCCGCCCATGTTCATGTCCCATGCGCTGGCATGGCAGACCACGTCACGATCCAGCGGCTTGATGAACTGCGTGCGCTGCCAGTAACTCTCCGGCAACTTGGGCATGCCCAGCGAGGTGTAGAAATCCTGCGCGCGTTCGGTCATCTGCTTGGCGGTCTGCAGGTGTGCGTCGCGTTCGGCATTGAACAGCGCGGCGGTGTCCGCAGTGGCGCCGGCCTTCGTGCGCGTCGCGGCATAGTTCTGCTGATACTGCGCTTCCAGTGCCTTTGTGATGTCCAGGTCGCCCGCACCCTTGTAAGGTTGCAGGATGTCCCACAGGTTGCCCCAGTCCTGCTGCCACATGTTGCCCATCAGGTGCGCGGGCAGCAGTCCGTCGACCTGGCCTCTGGCGCCGTAGGTGGCTTCAAGCTTGGTGCGGGTGAAGCAATGCAGTTGTTCGTACAGCGGCATGACCTGTCCCCACAGGCGGTCGGTTTCCGCAGCCAGCTCTACCGGGGTCATGTCGTAGCCACTGCGCCACATCTCGCCGGCATCGGCGAAGCCCAGTTCACCGGCGCCCTGGTTGACCAGTTCGGCAAAGCGCTGGTAATCCTGGCGCATGGGCTTGGAAATCGTGTGCCAGCCTTCCCAGGCCTGCAGTTGCTTGTCGTAATCGCGGCTGGTGCGCAGCACGTCTTCCAACTCGCCCAGTTGGCGGCAGACTTTCGCATCACCTTCGCCGGTGCAGTAGCTGCCTGCGCCGTACATGCCTTCCATGCGCGTGGCGATCTGGGTGAGTTCCGCCAGTTTCACCGGATCGCTGGGGGCGGGCATGGACGTGCCCAGCTTGAGCAACTGGATGGCACGCGCGGTGGCCGGCGTCATCTGCTGGCCCTCGAACTTCTTCGCCTGCGCGATCCAGCTGTTCAACTGGGTCAGGTAACGCTCGTTGCCCTTGGCCGAAAGCAACTGGCTGTCGTCGTTGATGTAGGTGGAAGAAAGCCACTGCGCGGCGGTGAGCTCGGGATACATCTTGCGGTATTCGTCGTTGACGCGCGCGATGAACTGGTCGGCGGTCTCGCCCTTGGCGCCGGCAAGTGCAGGAGCCGCCGCCTGGGTGGGGGCCTCCGCTTCCTTCTTGCAAGCAGACAATGACAGTACGCACGCACCGACGGCGAGCGCGAGCAATAGGTGGCGTTGCTTCACGGAGAATCCTTGGCTGGGGCGCTGGGCGCGCTGGAACCTGAAGGCTAGTGCGGCTGGTCGCGTCCTGCAAGTCTTTGGGAGGGGGAGTGGAAACTGGAAGCCACGGCTTCAGTTGGCTCCTGGTTATTGGTTCTGGGAAAGTGCGGGGCAAGTGCGCATGGATCCAGATCAAGATCAAAGGTACCCCTCCTCAATCCTCCCCTGCTACGCAAGGGAGGAGGCAAAACCAAGCACCCAGAACCAAGCACCCAGAACCAAAAACCAAGAACCAAAAATCACGCAGCCGGAATGTTGTCCGGGCAAGCAAGCAAACCACGCTCAAGCAACCATGAGCGCGCGTCTTCCGCGTCTTCCTCAAACCACGCGCGGGCGCTGCCCAGGCGGAACGAGTACCCCCACGCATCCATGTCCTGCATCAGCCGGTCGCTGCCGACGCCGGGCAGCGCATCGGCCAACACGATCTGCAGGTAGCAGGTGGCGTCTTCTTCCAGTACCGAGTCGCTGGCGTCGGTGTGCACCAGTGCGCGGCGTTCCGGCGGCAACACGATCAGGTGACAAGCTTCGTGCAGCAATGAATGCACCGGCGTGTCGCTGCGCACGTACACGGTGCTGCCGATCACGCCTGCTTCGGGGTCGCCCCAGAAACTCCCGGGGATGGATTCGCCGTCCGCCACGCGCTCCAGGTTCAACGCGTGGCGAGCGAGCAGTGCTTGCAGATCAGCCAGCGGCAGGTCGCGGACGTTCAACACTTCATGGACTGCATCGGCGCTGGCAGTAGCGATGTTCATATCGACAATGGCAGGAGCGCCCCATGGGCGCGAGCTCTGTGCATTCGCGAACGAAGAGCTCGCGCCCATGGAGCGCTCCTGCCAGGGATCAGGCGCTGCCTTCCTGCAGCGACACCGAGATGTCGAGTACGTCGTGTTCGCCTTCCTTGATCAATTTGACGTTGACCGCTTCCGCGTCGACGTTGACGTACTTCTTGATCACTTCCAGCAATTCACGCTGCAGCATGGGCAGGTAATCGGGCGCGCCGCGCGTGGTGCGCTCCTGCGCCACGATGATGCGCAGGCGGTCCTTGGCGATGGAGGCGGTTTCTTTCTTCGGCTTGAGGAAATCGAACATTCCCATGCTCAACCTCCAAACAGCTTGGTGAAGAAACCCTTCTTCTCCACGGTGGTGAAGCGCAGGGGACGGTCTTCGCC
>Ga0075163_10002425_pt1 | contig 25045 bp, 23 predicted proteins | sample JI1023141ADNA_FD_71478 | JGI IMG/M metagenome (GOLD analysis project Ga0075163, IMG submission 71478) | Wastewater effluent complex algal communities from Wisconsin, to seasonally profile nutrient transformation and Carbon sequestration -... | ecosystem: Engineered > WWTP > Effluent > Algae... | reverse complement strand
TTTTTTTAACATACTTGTCTCCATAAATATATTTAAGTAAAGAATCTTAGTTTAAAAGTTCTTACAACGCCATAATTTACCATATACATCCGAATGAAAAGTGAAATAAACTAGGCAAGGTAAAAAATTTGCTTTAATATGGACTGTCTTCCATCCTCTAATATTGGGACGCTCTTTTCTTTTTTGTCGATTTCTATTTTTTTAACCGCAGTTTCAAATCTAAACTCTAATAATTCTCTTTGCTCTAAAAATGCAGCAACATGAAATTGATTCATTGCATTCACTAAGTATTCGTATTCAGCAAAGTCCCCTCTTTCCGTATAAATGATTGGCGTATTTGCTAAATAACTTTCTGACAAAATTCCATATCCAGGTTTTGTTAGAACATAATCACAGGCTTTTAAAAGATCCGGATAATAAATATCCTTTACATCAATTACTTTTTCTCCAACTAACCCCTCGTAACCAGAAACTACAATCCATTCATTCTCTTTTAAATTTTTATAACCAAGTTCAGAAGAAATTCCATAGGCACCAAAAGAAAAAAGAAAATATTTATTTTCATTTGTAAATCCTAAAGAGCTTCTAATTTCGCTTCTTTCTCTAAAGCTTCTTCTTCCAATGATTCCAATTTCTGTCTTTTTCAAAATAGAATTCATCGGGCAATGAAAGGGTAATATAAAACCAAAATCACAGTTTGAATATTCTTCTTTTAATATATCTGAATATTTTCCAAAATAAGAACTTTCTTTTCTATAATTATCATAAATAAAATCCCAGGTGAAATTTCCTACAAAATAGGAGGGAATACCTAGCTTTTTGGCTAATAAGAATGGAAGCGAAGAACTATCAGAAACAATACAGTCTATTTTTTCTCTCTGCAAAAAATCTATTTCTGATTCCATAAGAGTATTTTTATTTTTCTCAAATTCATAAATTGCATCGAGTGTTCGCTTTATATCGAGGCTAATCGAACTTAATTGAATCATTCCAACATCAAGGCTCACATCTCTAAAAATTAAATTTTTCTGCTTATCTTTTACAAAATCTTTTCTTGTTGTAATTACAAAAAGATTATCAATTGGCGCTTTTTCTCTTAAGTATTTGATTACTTCATAGGAGCGGCTAATATGTCCAAACCCGTGTCCACTTACATAGTATGCTAGATTCATAGTTTGACTCTACTCGCTATTACTTTCCCTGCATTTTTTGCCTGAGAACTTCGTATACCATAATTCCACAGGACATTGCGAGGTTTAAAGAATCTGACTCCCCTTGCATTGGAATAGAAACGAGGCTGTCTGAATTTTCCTTTGCATACGGGGATAATCCATATTGTTCGTTACCAAAAAGTAAAGCAGTTCTATTCTTATAATTAGGTTCTAGGTAATTTTTAGATCCCTCGGGACTTAGAGCTATTACCTGCACTTTGTATTTTTTAAAGTATTCAATTAATTTTTCTATTTCTGCGATGTAAGTAGGGAGAGTAAAAACGGTTCCAGTGCTTGCTCGAATTACATTTGGATTAAACAAATCAATTCTTGCGTCAGTCACAAAAACAGCAGAAACACCGGCACCATCAGCAGTTCGCAAAATAGTGCCTAAATTTCCTGGCTTTTCGACGCCCTCTATAATTAGAAATAGACTACCCTTCTTATCACCAACATAGTCAAAACCAAAATCAGGAGTGTCAGCAATAGCTAGAAGCCCATCCGGTCTATCTCTGTAAGAGATCTTTTCAAAAATTTTTCTAGGTAACTCAATTACTTTTGCATTTATTTTCTTTATTAGTTCTTCTTCGTTTACACCGAGAAAACATTCAGGAGATATGTAGAGAGTATCAAATTTAATTTTTCCAGATAGGTTTGCCTTCGCCAATTCTCTATAGCCTTCAATAGCAAACTTCCGTTCTCTATCACGAAAACGTTTCTCTTTTAATTTTATTACATATTTTACTTTTTCATTTGAAAAACTGTTGATATTTAAGATATTCATTGTATTAATCATTCATGGAATATGTAATGAATACTTACCAATTAACAAACCGGAAAATACAAATTACCTACGCACCCTATTTAGTTTTAATATCGGATACTTTATGAATACACAAAAAAACTTTATTTTTCGAATCATTAGTAATTCGAAACATATAATCTATTCTACACTTTTATTTCTTTTTTTCTTTACTATACAATGTAGCTCGGTTTCGAAAAAAGAGACTTATTCACCTACTAGCCCACCAACTTCTTCAACTGAAGAAAAAAAACCTTCCGCAGATACATCTATTACAAAACCAAAAGAACCAGGAAAGAAAAAAGACAAATCGGAAGGGGCAAGTGAAAAAAAATCGGATGAATTTTCCGTTGAAGACTCTACAAGCACAAAGAAAAATTCCGAATCCAAAGAATCCGGATTAAAAGCAGGTTATGCTGATGATAATAAACAATTTAACCTATTTCTAAATTTTTTAGAAAAATTTAAATCTGCCGCTGCACACTATGATTTAAATATTAAAGAAAGAATTATTCTTACAGTGAAAGATAAAAATGGTCGGTCGATCCCAAACGCGGAACTAATTATAAAATCAGATCAAAAAACTTTAGTAAAAGGAAAAACCTACGCGGACGGATCTTTTTTATTTCATCCATCTTTATATCCTGATATTTACAATTATAAAGTTACTGTATCAAAAGATAGGGCTAATACTGAATTAACTCTAGACAGGCAGGGCTCAAGAAATAAAGAAATTATCTTAGACATAAACCAAACAAAGGAAAATGAAGTTCCAGTCGATATAGTTTTTGTAATGGACACGACAGGAAGTATGGGAGAAGAAATTCAAAGATTAAAAAATACAATCGAAATTATAAATCTTAACCTAGCAGGCGAATCTCAAAACCAGGTTCAATTTGGTATGGTCTTATATCGTGATAAAAGAGAATCCTACCTTACAAAAGTGATTCCTCTTACAAATGATTTGGAAAAATTTAAAAAAGAATTAAATAAAGTTGATGCAGCAGGTGGCGGGGATTACCCGGAAGATTTACAGTCAGCCCTAAAAGATTGTATTAAAGAAATGGAATGGAGGCAAAACTCAATTAGACTCAGTTTTATAATCACAGATGCTCCACCCCATCTAGATTACAATCAAGAATATACTTACATCTCAGCCATGAAAGAAGCAAATGAAAAAGGTATAAAACTCTTCTCAATCGGAACAGGTGGACTCGATATAAACGGAGAGTATGTTTTAAGACAAATCTCTCAGTATACTCAGGCAAAATATATTTTTCTAACCTATGGTGAGAAGGGAGAAAGTGATGGGGGTGCTAGCGGAAGCGTTAGTCATCATACCGGTGATAATTTTCCAACGGATAAATTAGAAAGTATTGTGATTCGGTTTGCGAAAGAAGAAATTCAAGCGGCTAAAGGTAAACCTCTCCCTAAAGGAGAAGAATATTTTAGTGCCAGCAAAATGGATTCAGAAAAAAAAGAAGAAACCTTAAACAAACTCTTTGATAAAGCAATTGGACAACTTGTAGATTATTCCACTTTTTCCATAAAGCCTTCCACTACGATTAGTGTTTTACCTTTTGCATTGGATGGAAAAATCTCTTCTAAAAATGGAGAATACTTTGCAGAGCAATTGCTACTCGGATTTATGAGAAATAAAACTTTTAAGATTGTAGAGCGCAAAGATTTACAAAAAGTTTTAGCTGAATGGAAACTAAATTTACAGGCTGTAGATGAAGCCAATGCGGTTAAGGTCGGTAAACTTCTGGGTGCAAATTTACTCGTTAATAGTAAACTTTACAAAAAAGACTCGAACTATGAAATTTATATTAAATTAATCAATACCGAAACAGGAGAAATTCAATCTGCTACTAAACTTTTAGTAGATACAAAATTAGGATTATAAAATGGGAATAATTAATAAAACACAAAAAGTATCCGAATCTCCAACTCTACCCGGAGTAAGTAAATCCAGGAATAAATTTGACGTTGCCGACTTATATTCAGGACCTTTAGATAGTTCACAATCGGATGGTGATGCAAACATTGAATCAGGGTTAGATGAAAAATTGCGAAAAGCTTATCTCTGGATTGTAAACAATGCAATCATTAGTCCTTATTATGATATTGAATATAATAAAGGGGCTAATCAAACGTATTCGATTGGAGATTTAAAAAGTCGTGTGACATTTCCTTCCGATCAAAGTTATTCCAGTTTTGTTTTATTGCCTCTTCTTAATTTAGTAACTAGAAGACGATGTCTTATCATTGGTGGACCCGGTCGCGGAAAAACAGCAAGTGCAATTCTAATGGGGGTAATTGCCGGTTATCCACTCAAAGAGATTAAGAGAGCCATTCAACATGGACAGCCTCAAATGACAATTTCTGACTTACTTGGAAATCCAATTCCATCTGACTTAATGACTGCAAAAGATATGGATGATATAAAAATTTCCTGGCGCAAATGGCTTGGTATGCGAATCAAAATTATTGATGAATACAATCGAATTCCAACTCGAACACAATCTGCACTCCTAACAGTTCTTGGAGATAATTATGCAGAAATTTTAGATCAAATCTATGAATGCCCCGAAGCAGCCTGGTATCTAACAGCTAACGATGATGCAGGCGGTGGGACTTACCAGGTAATTGAAGCACTTCGAGATAGAATAGACATAGTTGTAAAAGCATTACATTTTAATTCAAGGTTCATTGGTGAATTACTTTCTAGAATTGAACAGGGAATTAAACCGGAAGAATCTGTTCCAAAGCAAATTATATTTACAGAAGAAGAAATCAATCAAATTAACAAGGAGATACTCGAAGTTACCCTCCCTGACAAATTACTCCGTCGAATCGAATTCTTTTCCAGTCATTTTGAACTTTATGAATCCGCAAGTGAGCAGCTAGAATATAAAACAAAAGACAATGTAAAAATTTCTGGCGTAGAATTTAGATCTATTGCAAATGCAGAAACAGGAAAAGATAAATTAAAAGATCTTGGAAATCAAACCCGTAATGGATTATCAGTAAGATCAATTATGACCTGCCTGGTATTTATTAAAGCGCTCTCCTATTTTCGTGGTAAAAAAATTGTAGAATTTGATGACGTTAGACATATACTCCCGTTTGTTTTCCATGACAAACTGGTTCAAAATTCAGATGCTCCTTTTTTTGAACAACCTGGAAACACTGTATACCGTGTAGATAGGGTTAGCTGGATACGTAAGCTTTTTGATTTATCCTGTGCAGAATACGATAGGCTTGATTTAGATAAACAAGATCCACTGGAAGCATTAGAGAAAAAATTTGATAGAGGCTTAGAAGGAGTAACCGAGAAGGAAGTAGAAGAAGAATTAATTAAAATTTCCAGGATCATGGAAGATTGGAGTAAAAATCGAAAACTTTACGGTCATGTGTTTGACGATGTGTTAAAATTAAAATATCTCCACCAGAGATATTCAAATTATTTAAGATGGCTACAGAACAAATAAAGAATCAAAAATTAATCGAACTTCTAAAAGAAAATAGGGAAAACTTAAATTCCCTTTTTAACTTTTACAAATTCACATATCCATCCTTAGAAAAAGATGTAGTCTTTTTTTATCTCAGTTTTGTAGTAGAGCCTGTGTTTGATAAATATATATCAAGAGATAAATCTGAATTATCCTCTCTTTTGTTAACGCTATATGAGAGAATTTTAGAATTAATAGGAAAGAATTATTTAGGAAACTCGGGACGGTTTCCATTCTTCGAGAATAATTTCATACAATTGATCGAAAATGGAGGGGATCGCATTTTTGAAAATCCAGATTATTATATTAGCTCTGTAGCCAATGCTGTATTTAATATTGGCAACACAAATGTTTCTATTCTAGACAAATGGGTAAACACGTTTACTAAGTTATTACCTAAAGCAAAATCAAATAAAGAACTATTTGATGCAGGAAAAGTATCATCCTGGATTTTAGGAATGGCGCAGTATCGTTCAATTAGTCTCTCTATAATCAAGGCTTTAAGTATTGAACTACTTGAAGTTATATTAGGAAATTCTAATATTAAAAATATAAACCGGGATAATTTTATTTCAAGATTAGAATCTGATCCCTGGTTAAAACCCGAAAATGCCATGAAAGAAAATTCTGGAAATAAAAAAATCTTAATCACAAAGGCAAGTGGATTTATTGGATTTGGAGGACATTTTATCACACCGCCTAAAGTGGAATATCTAGAAGGATATTTTATTGTATCGGATAATAAAAATAATTATGTTTTGTATGCAGATACATTTGGTTATAATTTGCAAAAAATTTCAGAAGACGTTTACCTCTCCCTTGGTCGTGAATCTAAAACTAGTAGCTCTACTATTATTAAGATTTCTAAAGATGGAAAATTACAAAATGGAAATGAGGTAATTCAATATTTGCCTATAACAAATTATTCTAGTATTGCAGGTAATGAAAATACAGTTTGCGTCACAAGCCCCTACTTTCATTCTATCTTTATAATAGGACTTGGATAATGGTTAAGACAATTGATAAAGCGATTGAACTAAAAAAGAAATGGCTTGATCTCTGGCCACAGGCAATCGAAACCTGGAGCAAATACCTGAAATTATCCGAACCAAGATTTTGTTTAACAAAACAGGAAGAAATTTCTGAATCTTTATCTTCTAGCTTTGCGATGATTCGTCTCGATGATCATGCGGTAGTTATTAGCCTCAGGCAAGTCATAGAGAACAAATTGGAAAATTATCCACTCGAAATCATGTGTCACGAAATTGGACATCATGTATATTGTCCTGCAGATTTAACGGATAACGGGCGCATAATAGCACGTATCCAGAGAGCATTACCGGGATATGAATCCTATGCTCCACTTGTCTCCAATTTATATTCTGATTTATTAATCAACGATAAACTAAAAAGAGAATATGGATTAAAAATTGATGAAATCTATAAAATTATCGGTAATAATTCTACGGATAAAATGTGGACATTCTATATGCGGATTTACGAAATTCTTTGGGGGCTAACAAAAGGAAGCCTCGCAAAGGGAGAAATGGATTCAGTTCTTGAAGGCGATGCACAATTAGGAAATAGGCTTATTAGAGGTTTCTCCAAAGATTGGTTAAAAGGCGCGGGTAGATTTGCCTCTCTTTGTTATCCATATCTGGTTCAAGAAAAAGGAAAGGCAATTCAGCAGATAATGAGCGTTTGGCTTGATACGAAAGATGCCGGTGCAGGGGCTGATTTTCCAAGTGGATTAACGGAAATTGACGAAGGTGAATTAACAGATTGCAAGCATCCCGCTCTCGATGATGAGGATAATCAGAATACTCCCAATTCATCGGTAGCAGGAGGAAGTCAGGGTCAGCATAGACAGCCCTTTGAATATGGACAAATTTTAAAAGCACTGGGACTAAAAATGAGTCAAGAGGATATTACGATTCAGTATTATAAAGAAAGATCTGCTCCTCATTTAATTCCATTTCCCACAAAAGAAAACCCAATTTCAAAAGAGCCTTTAATGGAAGGAGTAGATATCTGGGATATTAGCTCCCCAATTGAAAATATCGATTGGTTTCAAACTGCCATGAGAAGCCCCATTGTAATTCCAGGATTTACAACCGTAGAGCAAACTTACGGTTATGCGGAAGGTAGTCTTCCCGAAAAAGAGCCCGTTGATTTAGATATTTATATTGATTGCTCGGGCTCAATGCCTAACCCGGGATACAATGTATCCTATCTTGCTCTTGCCGGAACCATAATAACATTATCCGCTCTTAGAGTTGGCTCTAGAGTGCAGGCAACACTCTGGAGTGGCACTAGAGAATTTATCACAACAGATGGCTTTATTTCTGATGAAAAAAAATTACTCAAAATCATTACTGGCTATCTTGGTGGATCAACTGCATTTCCAATTCATATTTTAAGAGATACCTATACCGAAAGAAAACCAAATGCAAGGAAGGTTCACATTTTAGTAGTTTCAGATGAAGGGGTAACCACAATGTTTGATAAAGATGAAAAGAATAATTCCGGTTGGAAAATATCTGAAATGAGTTTAAAAAATTGTGGTGCAGGTGGAACTTTTGTTTTAAATCTTTATAACGACTGGACTAAAGACAAAGACTTATTAGCCGCAAGTAAGCAGGGTTGGGATATACATAGAGTAAACGACTGGGAAGCTCTTGTAAAATTTGCAAGAGAATTCAGTAAAAAGAAATACGGAGAAAGCTAATGGATAACGGACCTGATTTGTTTTATTTATTACAACGGTTACAAAGCTGCCCGAATGAGTTTTTGCTTTCGCCTATTTTATTATCGCAACCTAAGAACTACAAAGGAGAAATACAAACTGCTTCTGTAGTCAATGATTTATTACTCGATTTAGGTTTAAGTGAAGATCCCAAAATAATTTTTAATACACTGCAACTTAAACACTCAGCGGAAAATGCAAATTATCTCCAATTAGTATTAATCACCTCTTATCTAATTGGTGATAATTGGTTTTTGCAATCAAAAAAGTATGGATTAAAAGTTAAAGAATTATTTCTAAATAAACTTAAACCTTTAGCCTTATTAGTAGAAGCGAAACAATTTGTCTTAGATTCAGAAAGAAGAGAAGAATTAGTTCGCTTTTGTTTAAAAGAATTAAATCTAAAACCAAATGGTGAATCGGAAACGCATGCAAATGATAGGCTAACAACGATTAACTCTATCGAACGTCAAAAGCTAATCGAAGAAAGTAAAGCTGCGCAAAAAAGAGCCCAGGAATTACGGGAAGCAATTGCAAGACAAGAAGCAGAGGAGGCAGCATCCAAATGGAATCGAGAATAAATATTCCAAAAGAAATTAAAGACCGCTTGCCTTTAATGAAAGAAGAGTATATGGCCCTGTATAAAAATTTAAAAGAGCATCCTCATTCTCCAATTTGGAATTATACATGTGGTGACAGACTATACGAAGAAGACGCAGTTAAAATTGAACAATTCAAATTAGATTTATATTCTAAAAGAAAATTCAATTCCATAAAAGTTCCAAACGAAATAATTCAATGGATTAAAAATTTACTACCTGAAGTAATTCTATTCAAGGAAAATACAAAGGGATTAGATATTCAAAGTGATTTTGAAAAAATAAAATGTATGACTAGAGAAGATATAGCTTCCTCGCTTGAAAAAATAGTTCCACTGCATGTATCTCTTGATCGACTTATCGTAAATTCTACCTCCGGAACAACCGGTCATCCTATTGTAATTCCAAACCATCCAACGGCTATTGGCTATTATACCCCTCTTCTACTTTTCACCTTAGAAATGCATGGAATAAATCCTATATTTACGAAGGACAATGTTGGGTGTATGCTAATCTGTGCACAAAAAGAAACCGCTGTGTATTCGACTGTTGTTCCAATTTTGAATGGAACTGGATTTGCCAAAATCAATTTGGATAAAAGTTCCTGGAGGAATACGAACAGTAGCCGCGAATATATAAATGACTTTTCTCCGCAAATTCTAACTGGAGATCCTTTCTCTTTTGCAGAATTGTTAAATTTAGAATTAGATTATAAACCAAAAGCGCTAGTTTCGACTTCTATGGAAATGAGTGCATCTCTTAGAAACAAATTGAAAGAGACTTTCCAAACAAAGGTTATTGACTATTATTCGCTAAATGAAACTGGACCTATTGCTTATTCCTGTCCTGATTTTCCAGAAGAATTTCATATTCTTCCCTTTGATATCTATGTAGAAATTATAGATAAGGAAGGATTTACACTTCCAGAAAATCAAAGGGGAGAGATTACAATAACAGGCGGGCGTAATCCCTATTTACCACTGCTTCGTTATAAAACCGGTGATCGTGCAAAAATGAAATTTGGAAATTGCAGTTGTGGTGACAGTAGTCCCAAGCTATACGATTTGGAAATGCGTAAACAAATTCTATTCTATAATCTTAAAAAAGAATTAGTCAATCCAATTGATATTACAAGGATAATGAAGCGATACCCAATTTTACAATATGAATTTCTGCAGGAGAATGATCTTAGCTGTAAACTTTCGATTCGTAAGCTTCATGATTTTTCGCAATATGATGAATCAAAAATGGAAGACGAAATCATTTCTCTATTTCAAAATGAAATTTCACTCGCAATAGACTTTAATTTGGATACAAATGGAAAAAAGCCGACGCCTTATAAAAGTAATTTTACTCTCTAAATATATTTAAATGACAAATCTAATTTCCTTGATATGGCTAGAATTACAAAACTTAGAAACGATTGGAGTGGTTTTCGGAATAATCAGTGTTTACCTCACTGTAAAAGAAAATCCCTGGTGCTGGCTTTTAGGTATTATCAATATTATTATTTTTGGAATTATATTTTATCAGTCTGGAATTTTCGGACAGTTTTTTTTGCAGGTATTCTTTTTTATATTAAATGTGTATGGTTGGTATGAATGGATTTATGGAAAAGAGGAAAATCAAAAAATTAAAATAACAAGACTGAAAAAGAAACACTATCTAACAGTATTTGTAATTTTAATTTTTTCTACTATTTTAATAGATAGAGGAATTAAATTCATTTCCGAAAAAGAGAATTTTACTTTTCTTGATTCAATAATTACCTCTATTAGTTTTGTTTCTCAGTTTTTTCTGGCTAGAAAAATTTTTGAAAGTTGGATTCTCTGGATAATCGTAGATATCCTCTCCATTGTTTTGTTTATTCAAACCGGGCTTTATAAAATTAGTTTTTTTTATTTTATTTTACTTATTCTCGCTACAAGTGGTTATATATCATGGCAGAAAAAAATAGAACAGTAGGTTTTGTCTTAGGAAAATTCTATCCTCCACATAGAGGACATGTTCATTTAATTGAGTCTGCAAGAAAGAAAGTTGATCGTTTAATTGTAATCATCGGTTCTTTAAAAAAAGAAATTATCCCGGGGGAAATTAGATTTCAATGGATGAAAGAAACTTTTCCAGGTTTAGAAATTTACCACCTAACAGATGAAAACCCACAGTATCCAGAAGAGCATCCTGATTTCTGGAATATATGGAAAACAAGCATTCGTAAATTCATTCCAGATAAAATTGATTTTGTTTTTACGTCGGAAGAATACGGCAACCCTCTTGCCTATCACTTAAACGCCGAGCATATATGCATTGACTTAGAAAGAAAAGAATTTCCGATTTCAGGGACTCTTTTAAGAAATAATCCTATGAAATATTGGGATTATTTAGTAGATGCAGCTAAGCCTTATTTTGTGCGAAAAATTGTAATATACGGTCCGGAGTCAACTGGCAAAACAACATTATCCAGAGACCTCGCAAAGCATTTTAATACACAATGGATTCCAGAATTTGCAAGGGAATACTTAGAAAAGAAAGATTCTCCAGTAGAACTTTCTGACATACCCATCATCGCAAAAGGACAATTAGCCATCGAAGAAGAAGCAATTAAAAAAGCAAATCGCATTTTAATTTGTGACACTGATGTCCTGGTTACAAAAGTATATAGCGAGCATTATTATGATACATGTCCGGAGTGGATAATAGATGAAGCGTATAATAGGAGTTATTCTCTTCATTTATTAACCAATAATGATATTCCCTGGGTCGAAGATAAACTCAGAGATAGAGGCGATAGAAGAGAGGAAATGTTTTTACTTTTTAAGACAGAACTGGAAAAAGCCAATCGACCATACAGGTTGATAAGTGGAAATTTTACAGAGAGATTTCAAAAAGCAGTGGAAATCATCAACAAAGAAATTCTAATGGAAGGAAATGAAAGATAAAATAAAAATAACAGAAGTCGGGCCTCGGGATGGATTGCAAAACGAATCCAAACCTGTTTCAACTGATGCAAAGCTTAAATTCATTAAGCTACTAATAGAATCTGGCCTTAAAAATATTGAAGCTACGTCTTTTGTAAAAGCAGATAAAATTCCACAACTTGCAGATGCAGTGGAACTTTCCCATAAGTTAAATTTCAAAGATAGGAGTGTAGTCTATTCAGCATTAACCCCAAACCTTAAAGGCTACGAGTCAGCGATTCAAGCTGGATTTAAAGAAGTAGCAATATTCGGGGCAGCCTCTGAATCTTTTACCAGGAAAAATATTAATCGAACCATTGAGGAATCATTGAAAGGTTTCGAGGAATTAACCATTCGGGCAAAGCTTGACGGCATAAAAGTAAGAGGATATATTTCCACTGTAATTGCCTGTCCCTATGAAGGAAAAATTTCTCCCGATAAAGTGCAGTCCGTTGTCCATCGAATGAAAGACTTAGGAGTCTATGAAATATCTCTTGGAGAGACTATTGGCGTAGCCGTTGCCTCTGAGGTAGAAGAGCTATTATCCACATTGCTAAAACATAATCCGCCTACTTTCTTTGCCGGTCATTTTCATGACACTTACGGGATGGCAATTGGAAATGTTTCCAAAAGCCTTGAGATGGGTTTACGCTCATTTGACTCAAGTGCTGGTGGACTCGGAGGATGTCCCTATGCAAAGGGAGCAAGTGGAAACCTGGCTACAGAGGATTTGATTTATTTTTTAGAAAGAAATGGATTTGATACTGGAGTTAATATTGATTTACTTATAAAAGCTTCCCACTATATGGAGAATGTATTAAATAAAGATTTAATTTCAAAAACCTATATTGCAAAAAAGAAAATATTAGGTCTATGAAAAATCAAAGACAATTCTTTGATGCGTTAGTAGAAAGATATTCAAAGAACGAATTTATAGAATCAGATCCGATTCTATTTTGTTATAAATACAAATCGAGACATGATATTGAAATTGTCGGATTTATCTCGGCATTATTTGCATATGGTAATGTTAGCTCAATTAATTCTCATCTGGAAAAATTATTTCAATTGTTTGGAGAGCACCCGTTCGAATTTATTAGAGCAGGAGATTTTTCGAAAATTGAAAAGCAAATTCCAAAATATAGATTTCAAACATCTAAGGATATTCTAATATTCTTAAAAGCCTTATCTGAGATCGTAAAATCAAATTCCAGTCTTGAGATATTATTTAAAAGTGAAAATCAAAGATTAAACGAAAGAATAATCTATTTTCAAAAATACTTTTTGGATATAGTTCATAAAATTACAAGTAAAAATAAAACTAGTTATGGACTAAAATTTTTAATTGGATCAGGAATATTAAAATCTTCTCATAAAAGGTATTGTATGTTTTTGCGTTGGATGGTGCGGGATTCATTTCCTGATTTCGGATTCTATCTTTCTATTACAAAAACAGAATTACTATATCCAACCGATGTTCATATTGTCAGACTTTCTTCTATATTAGGATTTTCGAATAGAAAGACAGTCGATTATCTATTGGCTAAAAGCATTACCGATTATTTTTACCATATGAATCAGGAAGATCCTCTTTCTTATGATTTTGCACTCAGTAGATTGGGAATCTTAAAAATATGTAAAGCCAGGTATTTACCTGAAATCTGTGAAGACTGTGAACTAAAAAAGGTTTGTAATATTTACAAGGCTCGTTAAAACAACTTTATGGAAATTATTTTTTCAAATCACGAAATTCTATGGAAGGAGTCTTCCTTTCCCCTTTCTCAAATACTTCTCAGTGTGGGTATTCTAGTTTTTTCTACTTTGGTTTATCTTTTTTATACTGTTAAATTTAGATTATCCTCTCTAGGTTCATTCTTTTCCATTTTAGTTACTGCCATTGTCCTCTGGCAGGGTGGTGGATGTAATTCAGATTTAAAAATGACTATAGATACATTTACTGCAAAAGCTATAGTAGAGGATAATATTGGTAAGTCTCAATATAATTTTCCAATCGAAAATATTTCGGGGCTTATTAAATTAGAATATAATAAAACGGAACAAAAAAAGACTGTTACTTATCATGAATTATTATTAGTTTTAAAAAATGAAACAAGCTTCAAATTAATAAAAACAACGAAGCCTGACGAATTAAAAACTATATTGGGTAAATTCAAAAAGGATTTAAATCTGCCTCTTTACTTTAGCTGGAATGAAATTCCTAAAATTATAAAACAAAAAAGAGCTTTTTATCCAAGAGAATTATGTGAAGCAAAATTTGAAAAAATAGAATCTGAAATTTCGGAAGATAAGTGTAAGCTGAGTTGGAATAACAAATTGCAAAGTTTTCTCTATCCAGTATTTTGTGTTTTCTTTCTAGCACTTATTATTTGGATTGATACTATTCTTATCAATGGATTTACTAAATCACATTTTCTCTGGCTAATAGGTATTAGTCTATTTGCATTACCTTTCGGGTATCTAACATTACAAAAATGGAATGCGAAAACTATTGTTATTTTGCAAAAAGACGGAATAACAAGTTACTCAGAGAACTCTGTTTTTGGAAAACAAAATGAAAAGACAATTCTTTACTCTGAGATTAAATCCTACGAAGCCCAGATTGAAACAACTGTCGACTCGTTTGAAATTTCTGCCTTTAGTCCAAATGATCTTTTGGCAGGAGAAGAAAATTCTTTAAAGTCAATTGCATCACAACATATAAACTTTGCAGTCTATGGGCTACCAGTCGTCGACAAATTGATATTATGCGACATGATTTCTAAACTTAGATACTCAGAATTCTAGAATTCACCTGGTTTAAAATCGGATAAAAAATTTTTCGGGTCGATTATATTGAGTTCCTCTAATGTTCGACCCGTAAAGCCTTCCATCAGATCTTTGTAATGTCTATTGATAACATCTAGGTCACTTTTATTTGTAAATGGTTTTACAAAGTTCAAAGTCATATCTGCATAATACTTATTTTTTTTCCAATTGGATTCTGTTTCAGCTAACGTTTTTCTAAGTTCAACTTTTGTTTCTTCAGGTATATTAGGATTTGCTAATGCTTCTTTTATTTTGGAAACACCAATATCTTTCATTGTTTGAAAATCTTGAATGCCTTTTTCGCCCTGAGATACATTCCATGCCCAGGCAACTTTTGCATTTACTTTTACAAACTCAGTATAATCCTTAAAACCACCGTCTTTGATTATTTTTTCTATTTGAGAGAATACTTCTTCTCCAACTTCGGGATCCCCTTCTCTACCTGCTATTTTTTCTGGAATAGACGGTCCGAGTTTATGCAGTTCTCTTACGACTTTGATATATTTTAAAACAGTTTCATCATTTAAATCACCAACGGAAGAAACTGTTTCTTTATAATTATCATAGATTTTCTTTTTCCAAAAATCTAATTTACAATAGGTAGAGGTAAAAATCAGAATGAGGATAATGGCAATTTTTCTCATCTTTCTAACCTTTATAGTTAGTAAAATGAAAGTCGAAATCAAGTTCTCCTTTTTTTAGAAGTGTCTGCACATCCTGTAAATCATCCTTTTTCTTTCCGGTTACTCTTACATAGTCACCCATGATGGCTGCTTGCACTTTTAGTTTAGAATCTTTTATAATTCGAACAATTTCTTTTGTGTGTTCTTTTTCTAGACCCTGTTGAATTTTTACTTTCATACGAGCAGTATTTCCAGAAGCAGATTCTATTTTTGAGTCAAAGTTAAAAGCTTTTAAACCAATGCCACGCTTTGCTAATTTATTAATCAATACATCGATAACCTGTTTAATTTTAATTTCATTATCAGAAGAAATTACTAAATTTTCTTCATCTACTTTAATATCAGACTTAGACCCCTTAAAATCAAAACGGGTTGTTATTTCAGTTAAAGCCTGCGCCACTGCATTGGAGAGTTCTGCCTTTTCTATTTTAGATACTATATCAAATGATGGATCCTGTGCCATAAAATTATCCTTTAATTTTTATTTCTTTTTTAATAATTTCTTTTATTTCACTTATTGATTTTTGAGAAGCTACAGAGCCTTGCGCCATATCAATCTTACCCCCACCCTTTCCACCAAGAGCTGACATACTCGTTTTCAAGATTTGATTGCAGTCAATTCCACTTTCTACTGCAAACTTATTTGCCATGAGTAAAACAGTATTAGATGCTTGTGATTCTAATATGAATGCAATGAATATCTTTTCAGTTTTGTTTTTAATACGATCGCCTAATTCTTTAAGGGCGTCTACTTTCACATCCTTGAAGCTCTCAAAAACAAAATGAATAGAGTCAATTTTTTCGGCTTTAGAAAATAGTGAATCTGCATTTGCAAGTAAAGAAGAATTTCCTTCTGATTCGAGCCTCTTCTTTTCTTTGTTCAAGAGATTTAATTTTTCAGATAATTCTTTTTCGACTGACGATTTCAAATCTCTGTATTGTTTAACTGTAGCCGCTCCATTTTTAATAAAGGCTTCCTGAACTTCTTCGGGCGAAGGAATTTTTGAATCAATAAAATTCTTACTATCTTTGAATATTTCTTTAGCTTTAAGATTAAACTCCTGCGTCTTCTGGGACAGAGTTTGAAATTCTTTTTGGAAAAATTCAATCACAGGAGAACCACAAACAGCTTCAATTCTTCTGTTTCCGGCACCAGGGCTTGATTCTTTTTGAATGTAGAAATATTTTATTTTACCCGTATTACTCACATGAGTTCCGCCGCAAAATTCGACAGAATACTTACCCATTTGAATGACTCTTACTATATCACCATATTTTTCTTCGAAAAAAGCTACTGCTCCTGTTTTCTTTGCATCTTCAATCGACAACACTTGCGTAGCCACTGGAATAGAAGATTCAATTGCTTCATTCACTTTAGATTCTATGCGAATAATCTCTTCTTCTGATAGCGCAGCATTGTGCGAAAAATCAAACCTGAGATATTCATCAGAAACAAGAGAAGCTTTTTGAGTAACATGAGTCCCTAATATTTCGCGTAACGCACCATTGAGTAAATGAGTGCCCGAATGATGATAAGTGAGAAGCTCTCTACGATTGGATTCTACTTCGAGAGAAACAGAGTCCCCTATTTTAAATTCTCCATGTAAAACAGAACCAATGTGCAAAATCACATCGTTTTCTTTTTGAGTATCCTTTACCTGGAATAAGTTATCGCCTAATTTGATATAGCCGCTATCCCCAATCTGACCGCCCGATTCTCCATAAAAACAGGATTTATCTAAAATTAAAATAGCATCATGACCTACTTTAATATGATCGATAGTTTTCGAATCCTGAATTAAATATATAATCTTTCCAGAATCAGCTACATTCTCGTAGCCGGTAAACTTTGTTGCTGGTATTTTTTCACCGATAGAGCTAAGAATCTGTGCCTTTTTCCCTTTCCAACTATCACGGGATAGTTTTCTGTCTTTTTCTAATTCTTCTTGAAATCCTTTTTCATCAAATTCAAATCCTTTATCACGAAGAATTTCCTTTGTCATTTCAGGAGGAAATCCATAGGTCCCATACAATTTAAAAATATCTGCACCACTAAACATTTTCTTTTTTGTATCTGTTTCGAATGAATGAATTGCAATCTCTTGCAGCACTGGATTTGTAATATCCGTTTGATGCTCGAGTCTTTCTTTCATGGTCTCGTAATTTCGAGTCATTGCATCAATTACTCCTAGTCCGAGCTCTAATGTATTTAAAAACAAGTCTTCTTCTGATTTAACAATGCGGATTATTTCTGTTTGGCGCTTTTCTAAATCGGGATATTCTTCTTTGTAAATTTCAACAATCTCAGGAATCACTTTATAGATAAATGCCTCTTTGGTTCCGATTCGTCTGGCAAATAAAGAGGCTCTTCTTATTAAACGGCGAATCACATATCCTCTTCCTGTCTTATCAGGAACAACTCCATCTGAAATGGAAAAAGTAATTGCTCTCGAATGGTCTGTTAAAACGCGAAAAGCCATTTTACTTTCAGTGTCATAAGTCTTACCACTTAATTTTTCGATGAAACTTATAATTCTTCTGAGTTCATTTGTATCGTAAACGGAGTCTACATTTTGTAAAAGTAAGGCAACTCTTTCTAAGCCGGAGCCAGTATCAATGCCTGTTTGTTTTAATGGATTTAATTTTCCATTTATATCTTGATCAAATTGATTAAAAACTAAATTCCAAAATTCTAGAAAACGATCACAGCTACATCCTGGCTTACAGGTGTTAGACGTTCCACAGTTCGGTCCACCTTTTTCAGGTCCTCTATCTAAATAAAGTTCAGAGCAAGGTCCACATGCTCCAGTATCTCCAGCAGGTCCCCAAAAATTATCTTCTTTTCCAAGACGAACAATTCTTTCTTTGGGAATACCTTCCGCTATCCAGAAATTTTCTGCTTCATCATCATCTAAATAAACAGTAATCCAAATTTTATCTTTATCGAAACCAAGGTAATTTGTTGAAAAATCAAGTGCATAAGAGATTGCTTCCTTTTTAAAATAATCACCAAAGCTAAAATTGCCAAGCATCTCAAAGAATGTGCAATGTCTTTCTGTGCGACCAACGTTTTCTAAATCTGTAGTTCGTAGCGATTTCTGAGAAGTAGCCGCTCTAGTGAAAGTTAATTCAACGGCACCGGTGAAGTATGGCTTAAATTGAACCATTCCGGCTGTTGTAAATAGAAGTGTTGGATCTCCAACAGGAATTAAACTAGAAGAAGGAACGATCGTATGTCCTTTACCCCTGAAATATTCTATAAATAATTTTCTGATTTCTTTTACTGTTTTATACATTGAATTTCCTATTCTAAATCGATTTCTATTTCTTCAGAAATATTCTGATTATTGAAAGCTTTTTTAATTATACCCTGCGGATAACCCATTTGGAAAAGTTTTTTCTTTAATTTAAATATTTCCATTTGATTTTTTTTATTAAATGAGTTTCTAGTGATTAGCCTCTCGCACTGTTCAATCCAAACTGAATCTTCTATTTTTGAAAGTTCTTCTGAAATAATTTCCTGTGAAATTCCAAATTCAATCAATTCAAATTTGATTTTTTCTTTTCCCCAATGCTGATTGTATATTCGTGATCGTATTTTATTTTCTGCAAAGCGGGAATCACTAATTAATTTTGTAGAGCGTAGTCTATCAATAGCAAAAGCGGAGTCAGTTTTACTTACCCCGCTTTTTTCTAAAAATTCTAAAATCTCTTTCTCTGAGCGATCTCTCGTTTTGAGAAGCTTAAGAATTTTAGAATAAGTAATTTCGTCCAAACAAACTGTTTAACGTTTAGAGAATTGAGTTCCTCTTCTAGCTTTGTGTAGACCGTATTTTTTACGTTCGACCATTCTAGAATCACGAGTTAGAAAACCTTCTTTCTTAAGAATGCTTCTAGACTCAGCACTCTTTAGAGAAAGTGCGCGTGCTATTGCATGGCGAATTGCTTCTACTTGTCCGGTTACTCCGCCACCATGAACGTTTAATAATAAATCATATTTATCTTTAACATTCAAAACTGTAAGTGGAGCAATCGCAGCGGCTAATTTTGCTTCGCCGGTAGTGATATAATCTTTAATATCTTTTTTGTTAACAGTAATTTTTCCAGTTCCATCTGTTAGCTTTAATCTTGCTACGGATGTTTTACGTCTTCCTACTGTCCAAGTGCCTTTATCTTTTGCCATTGATTAATCCTTTAATTTTTATATCTCTAATGCAACTGGTTTTTGAGCTTTTAAATTGTGCTCACTACCTGCAAAAACTCTTAAGTTAGATAACATTACATCACCTAGTTTTGTTTTTGGAAGCATGCCTTTTACGCCTTCTATTAAGATTCTCTCAGGGTTTTCTTTGATTAAATCTTTAAAAGGAATAGCTGTCATCCCACCGGGATAAAGGGAGTGATGATAATAAATCTTTTGCTCTCTTTTGCGACCGGTTACTTGCACTTTTGCTGCATTAATAATGATGATATTATCCCCACAATCCTGGTTAGGAGTAAAGGTGGCTTTATGCTTGCCTCTGAGTCGAGTAGCCACTGCAGAACAAAGTCTACCTAAAGTTTTTCCTTGGGCATCGACTACAAACCATGACTTCTTAGTTTCCTCTTTTTTCAAGGAAGGGGTTCTATGTGCTGGTGATATGATTGGCATAATATAAAAATAATCCTCTTTTTGTCATAATTTTAGATGTATTTTTTTATGCAAGACTTTTCATATTATTTCAATCTTTTTTCTACATTATTTTCATAATCTATCCAATTCATTATTAGCAAACGAGACTAATAATCAATATGTTTCCCAACTTTAAAATATTATTTCCACTGGTTCTTGTCTTTTTTTTAATAGAAATTCCATTCCAAAGAATACTTTCCTTTGGAGGTAATGGACCTTTTCAGCATAGCACTATTACCGCAGAAGCGATTAAAAGAATTGATCGGAAAAGTAATTTCTCTTTAAGTATGAATTGCTATCTGAAGATTCTTCAAATGTCAATGCAAAGTGATGATTTTGATGAATATAAAAAAAATCCAACCTACCACTGTGATAACAATGACTTGCCAGGCTGTTCATTTAGATTAAATGAATTTCTTAGCAAGGCATATACCTCAACAAATCATATTCAAGCCATTTTTTATACAGGACTTGCACTTCATCTAGTTCAGGATTTTTATTCTCATAGTAACTGGGTAGAAATTCATAATTTTAGTTTTGTTCTGGCTGATATTGAATCGTTTAAAAAGATACCTCCTCCTTCCTATATTCAGACAGGCTATTATCCTGATTTATTTCTTGAAAATCCGAATGCTCAATTAGATTGTTATTTTAAAGATAAGAATGCAATGAAATCCTTTATATTCGGTGCAACGCATGATTGTTTGAATAAGGATTCAAATTTTAGTAAGCGTGGTTTTTTATTCGCAGAAAATTCTAGTCTTACATTGCATGAACTTTCTGCTGAATATGCAATAAGACATTCAGAAAAAATAATTGAAAGTATTTTTAAAGCAAATCCATTTTTAAAAATTTGTATGGTAAGCGACGGTTCTCTCATTGGATGTAATATACCTTCTAATATTTACAAAAAAGTAAGTAACAATTGAAAGAAAATCAAATCATAAAACAATTACACAATAGAAGAAATTCTAAGAAACTAGACGATTGTTTTTTCTTTGATGAGAAATATCTAATTACAACAGATACAATTACAGAAGGAACTCACTTCAAGCATGAATGGAGTTCACCTGCGGATATTGCCTGTAAGCTTGTAGAAGTAAATGTTTCCGATATTGCTTCTTCCGGAGGATTACCTAAAATTGCTTTTCTAAATTTAGGACTTTCTAGATTTTCACAGGATTCAAAATGGCTTTCTCCTTTTATAAAACATTTAAAGATTTCTTTTAACAAATATAAAATCACTCTTGAAGGTGGAGATACTTATTTTTCAGAAAAAACAAATTTAACACTCACGGTAATTGGAAAAACAAATTCTCCCATATTTAGATCTACGGGAATGATAAATGATTTCATCTATATGACGGGTAATATCGGATTATCTCAATTGGGATTTCGGATATTAAAGGATAATATAAAGTTACCCGCTAAATTAACAAAAGAAGCATTAGATAAACATCTAAGACCACAATCTAGACTTTCATTATCTAGAATTCTAGCAAAGCAATTTCCTATTTCTGCAATGATGGACATTACAGACGGATTGATTCAAGACTCAAAAAAACTAGCACAGGCTTCCAATTTAAAAATTGAAATACATATCGACAAAATTCCAGGGATAAAAGAACTACAAAAATACATTTCGATTGATGAAATACTTTCTTCCGGAGAAGAGCTAGAGCTTTTATTTTTATCTAAATCAAAAATTAATTCTACAAAAAATCTACCGGTTACTTGTATCGGGAAAGCAGTTAAGGGAAAGCAGGGAGTTAGCTTTATATTAAATCACAAAAGATATATCCCGACTAAAGAAGGTTTTTTTCATTTTTAAATTTATACAGGTCTCTAAACTATTTCATAAATTAAAAATTCATATAAAAATTCATAAAATCATCTTCATGTCTAAGTTTTTCAGTTCTTCTTTTGGAATAAGTATTATTAGCCGCTTCTAGGGACGCCTTTTCCCATTTACTTAAAATAGAATTAATTTCACGTAGCTCAATAGAAGTAATTCTTTCATAATCCTTAAATTCTTTGGCTGCTTCATTTTTTAAAGAGGATAATTTTGCAGGTTTTAAAGATAAGAATAACCAGGCAGGTTCACTTTTTGCTCTACGAATCATTTGTCCGAACTGCTTTAAAGTTTTTTCTAACTTTGAATTAGCTGTTTTTAAATCAAAGATTGTGCTTTCCATTCCAATCGAGCCAAATCGAATATTAAAAAGAGCAATTATAAAATCTAATTTTTCTAAATCTTTTTTCTTGTAAGCTTCTTGCGCATCATGCCAGAGTTCTCTTTCCATTTGAGATGCATTTTTATTTTTATCGGGATGCAGTCTTTGGACAATAAGGCGATATCTTTCTTTTAGACGGGCATCCCTATCCTGTGGCTTTTTACTATTTGCCTCTCCATTTAAACCTTTTTTAAAGGATTCAAATTCTTCTGAGTTCATATTGTATTTTTCATTGAAGCGTTTAAAAAAATCATTTAAGTCTTCTCGAAAAATATCTTCTTCGTCTTCGACTGTGTTCTCCCAAAAATTTTCTTCTCCGCTTTTTTTATTCTCTTCTTTGATAAATTCTTCTGGATGCTCCCTTCTGTATTTTACAATCTGAAATGCTTCGATAAAAGTAATATTCTGAATAAAAGCTTCTTCCTGGACTTCATCAATCAAAGCTCTCTTCTCTTGAATTTCTAATGACCAGGATTTTATTTTTTGAATTAATTCTCCGAAATTTTCCTGAATCCATCTATCATAGGCTGGTTTATCTTTTTTTTCAAATTGATCTATTTCTTGTTTTACTTTATCAATTTTCTTTAATGTTTTCTGACATTCACCGAGTGCTTTTTTACGAATAATGGTCTGGTTAAGAGTTATTAACCCCTTTTCTTTTGTATTGGGAATTAGATTTTCACTTTTTTTTCCTGTAGAAATTGATTCAGATTGAATCGAGTTTTTCTTAGGAATATTTTTACTCTTTTTATAAGACATTATAAAAAAGCCTGTTTCAAATCTTCAATCAAATCTACACTTGATTCAATTCCAACAGATAATCTTAATAGCCTATCATTGACACCTAACCTGTCTAAAATTTCTTTTGGAATAGCTGCATGCGTTTGCACTATTGGATAGGTAATTAAACTTTCTACCCCGCCGAGGCTTTCTGCAAAGGCAATCAACTTAACCCGTTTTAGAATTCGCTCTACAATTTCTTTGTCTTTTACTTCAAAAGAGATCATTGCGCCGAAGCCAGTTGATTGTGATTTGGAAATGCTATAACTCTTATGAGAAATGAGCCCCGGATAATATACTTTATCCACACTTGGGTGTTTTAAAAGAAAGTCTGAAATTTTCTTTGCATTCTCTTCCTGTCTTTGCATTCTAACGCCTAACGTCTTTAAACCTCTAAGCATTAACCAGCTATCAAAAGGAGCAAGGCCGGAGCCAACGGTATTTTGAATAAATCGAATTTTTTCTCCCAAAACAGAATCTTTTACAGCAATAAGACCGGCTAAAGTATCATTATGCCCGCCTATGAACTTTGTTGCGCTACATACAACAATGTCCATTCCTAGTTCTAATGGTCTTTGAAAAAAAGGAGTTAGAAATGTATTATCACAAATTGAAAGAATTCCATTCGTTCTGGCAATTTCTGCTACTGCTGCAATATCAGTGACTTTCATCATTGGATTAGTAGGTGATTCTATGAATATTGCTTTTGTATTTTTTGTTATATTTTGTTTTATATTTTCTAAATCAGAAGTATCTACATAAATAAATTTCTGATTTCTATTTGCACAAATTTCCTGGAAGAAGCGGTAACTTCCACCATAGAGATCATCACAAACAATAAACTCATCACCGGATTGAAACAAATCAAATATCGCTGCGATAGCCGCCATACCTGTTGTAAATGCGAGCCCATCTGAACCAGATTCTAATACAGCATAAGAATTTTCTAGTTTTTGCCGTGTAGGATTTTGTGTTCTAGAGTAATCAAAGCCAGTTGATTTTCCAAGCTCTGGATGTTCGAAGGTAGCAGTCTGGTAAATAGGCATACTAATAGAGCCAGTGACTGATTTATGTGCTTGTCCACCATGAACGAATAATGTTTCGATATGCATGAAAATTGTTTAAAGAATGAGGAGTGTTATGTCAATTGAAAAAAATAATTAGACAGTTGTTGGATTTGCGTAAAAACAAAGAATGTGTCTCTCACAGAGGGCACGGAGTTCACAGAGAGAATAAATTTACTGACTCTTTTCTCTGTGGTCTCAGTGTGCTCTGTGAGAAAATAATGCTTTTACACAACCCCTGTTGTGGTTAATACTGATTAAGCGAAGAGACCTTCGATTGAGAGATATCTTTCTCCAGTATCGTAGCAGAATGTTAGAACTTTAGATCCAGCAGGTATCTCAGCAATTTTTTTAGAAACAGCTGCTAGAGATGCACCTGATGATACTCCAAGGAAAATTCCTTCTTCGCGTGCAGCACGAACTGCATATTCAAATGCTTCTTCTTTTGATACTTGAATTACTCCATCGAGTAATTTAGTATCTAAATTTTTTGGAATAAATCCAGCGCCAATTCCTTGAATAGGATGTGGACCTGGTTTTGGAGGCTCGTTATTTAAAGTAGCGGTAATCACAGGAGAAGCCGCTGGCTCCACTGCAAATACTTTTAAATTTGGAAATTTTTCTTTTAATACTTTAGCTACACCGGTGATATGTCCACCTGTTCCAACTCCAGTGATTAAATAATCTAAGCCGTCAGAAAAATCTGCGAGAATTTCTTTTGCTGTAGTATTGATATGAACTTGAATGTTTGCATCATTTTCAAATTGTTGTGGCATCCATGCATTTTTACGAGCTGCAACCATTTCTTTTGCTTTTTCAATTGCACCCGGCATTCCTTTTTCTCTAGGGGTTAATTCAAAAGTAGCCCCATATGCAGACATGAGCCTTCTTCTTTCAATACTCATAGATTCTGGCATAACAAGAATGAGCGGATAACCTTTAACAGCCGCAACCAT
>Ga0075163_10002423_pt1 | contig 25048 bp, 21 predicted proteins | sample JI1023141ADNA_FD_71478 | JGI IMG/M metagenome (GOLD analysis project Ga0075163, IMG submission 71478) | Wastewater effluent complex algal communities from Wisconsin, to seasonally profile nutrient transformation and Carbon sequestration -... | ecosystem: Engineered > WWTP > Effluent > Algae... | reverse complement strand
AGAAAAAGAGGCGCACTTACGCTGCCACCCTTAAAGAGATCGTTCATCCTTCAAAAGACCGCGTTCCAGCAAAGTGTAAACATGTTGGTGTGTGTGGAGGGTGCACCTGGCAGCAGAAATCCTACGAAGCGCAGCTAAAAATAAAAGAGGCTCATATTGAAACCCTCTTTGGTCAAAAACCCCTTCCCATTATCCCTGCCGACAATCCCTGGCACTACCGGAATAAAATGGAGTACACCTTCTCCCAAAATAAAGAGGGAGAAAAATTCCTTGGATTGATGATTGCTCGCTCCCGTGGGCGGGTTTTAAATTTAGACGAGTGTTTTCTCACCAATCCTTGGTTTATTGCCGTTTTAGAAAGTGTAAGGGAGTGGTGGAATCAAAGCGCTCTTCTAGCCTATCATCCCTACTCCGACCAGGGAACGCTCCGCACCCTAACCCTGCGCGAGGGGAAACGGACAGGGGAGAAGATGGCCTTTTTAACCATTTCAGGAAATCCCGACTTTATGATCCATAAAACGGCCCTCGAAGGGTTTAAAGAAGCTGTTGTAAACGCTCTTCCCGAAGAAGATCCCTCGATTTTCCTTCGCATTCAACAGATCGCTAAAGGGACTCCCACAACCTTTTACGAAATGCATCTCCATGGCCCTGACTTTATCGATGAGACACTCATCATTAAAGGAAAAGAGATCTATTTTAAGATCAGTCCCGACTCCTTTTTTCAACCAAACCCCGTGCAAGCCGAAAAACTTTATACCCGCGCCCTAGAACTTGTAGCGCCCCAATCGACCGACATTGTTTTTGATCTCTACTGCGGCACAGCAACCCTCGGGATCATCTTTGCACCCTATGTCAAAGAGGTGATTGGGATGGAGCTGAATCCTTATTCTATCTGCGACGGAGAGCTCAACATTGCCGTCAATGACCTCTCAAACATCACCCTGCAAAAAGGAGATGTCGGAGCCCTCCTTAAAAACATAGACATTTCCCCTGACCTTGCCATCATCGATCCTCCCCGCTCTGGCCTCGATCCCACCGCCCTTAAACATCTCATCCGCCTTTCCCCACGGAAAATCCTCTACATCTCATGTAACCCCACCACACAAGCTCAAAACATCTCTCTCCTTCGAGAAGCAGGCTATGTCCTGGAGGTGCTCCAAGGCGTCGATCAGTTTCCCCACACCTACCACCTAGAAAACATCGCTATCCTTTCAAAAGGTGCGAGCGGGGATTAATTTTTTTGAAGAGAGATAGCCTTGCTTGAGTTCTGCTTGGTAGATCAAAAATAGGCCTGAGAGGACGACAGCTGTCGATAAAAAGATAGTCCAAGATAGCTCCTCTCCGAGGATTACCCAACTTGTAAACGACACAAAGATCGGGCTAAAAAGGCCGCAAAACGAAAGAAACGTCGCTGTAAAGGAGCGGAGCATATAACCATACCAGTTATAGCAGATGATGTTTGAGACCACCGTCATCAAGACCACTAGAGAAAGAGTTGAGATCACTTTTCCATCGGCTATTGGGAGAGGATCCCACTGATCAACAAGGAAAGAATGGATGAGGGAAAGGATCCCTCCAAAAAGCATACTGTATCCATTGGCATAGAGAGGGGAGAGAGTTTGGTCTTTTACAACAATGCGCAAAAGGATCCACCCATAGATAGAAAAGAAAGCAGCTCCGATCATCGCTAAGTCAGGGAGAGAAAATCCATTGAAAATGGAGAATAAGTTTTCCGATCCTGTTTGTAGGAAGAGGACGGGGATGAATCCTCCAAAACCGATCGCCATCCCTAGCACCTTCTGTTTGGTGATTGTCTCCTTAAAATGAAAGTAAGATAAAATGACAGCCAAAAAAGGAGAGAGGCCATAGATGAAGCACACTTTAACAGAAGAGAGATGTTGCATCGACCAAAACTCAAAGATATTCGTTAAGTAAATGCTACAAACTGACAAAGCAAGTAGAGGAACAATCTGTTTTTTCCCAATCTTTAAAAGACTCCGATCCTTAAACAGAAGAAGCGTTAAGAGAACAACACCTGCAAGGAGCATCCGAATGCTCGTCAGAAAAACAGGAGGGGCATTTTGAAGGGTAAGCTTACTGATGGGGAAAATCAGTGACCATGTTGCAAACAGAAGCATGGCATATAAAATGGGCATATTCAACCTTCATAAACTCTTCTTGAAACCCCATATATGAACCTATCCCATTAAAACTTTTCGCCGAGTTTTTGGATTATTTTGGCCGAGTTTTGGCTCCAATTTGCGGGGGCTATATACTCTTGTCGATATTGCCCCCGCAAATTGGATCGAAAATCGGCTCAAAAGAACCGAAAAATCGGCTGAAACTTTTTAATGGGATAGGTTCGTTAAGCGATTAAAAGAAAAAATGACAGAAATATTCTTTTCAGCCGGCTATTTTAACGTCTATTTTTTAACACACTTATAATTAAAGAGTTGCTATTGAATTCTGCACAAAACAATGGAAAAACAGGTTTTGTGCGTCGTTTTTAGTTGCGAAAATTCTGCACAAAACACACAATATGGGATAATTGTGCAGAGGGCTATTGATGAGTGTTGATGTGTTCATTGGAAGGAAGAGAGAGTTAAAGAGTCTTAATGAGCTCGCCAAAAAAAAGAGTGCGAGTCTCGTCGTGATTCGGGGGCGGAGAAGGATTGGAAAAAGTCGACTGATTCAGGAATTCGGGAAAAGTAAAATTTTTTTTCATTTTTCAGGTATCCCCGCCGAAGAAAAAACAACGGCTCAAGACCAAAGAGATATTTTTTCCCTGCAGTTAGGGAAAAAACTTGCCCTTCAAGGGATTTCTAGCCATGATTGGTCTACGTTGTTTTCTCTTTTAGCAAAAGAAGCTGCAAAGGGTGAAGTTGTGATTTTGCTAGATGAAATTTCATGGATGGGGAGTAAAGATCCACACTTTTTAGGAAAACTCAAGAATGCATGGGATCTTGAATTTAAAAATAACCCTAAATTAATCCTTATCCTTTGTGGCTCTGTTTCTACCTGGATAGAGAAGAACATTATCAGCAGTACAGCTTTTTTTGGCCGTATCTCTTTATTTTTAAAGTTAGAAGAATTGCCTTTAGAAGAATCCTACGAATTTTTACGACGGTGCGGTTTTTGTGGGGGACAGTATGAGGCTTTCAAGCTTCTCAGTGTAATGGGAGGGATCCCTTGGTATCTTGAACAAGTAAAAGGAGGGGGAAGTGCAGATGAGATCATCAAAGGTTTGTGTTTTAAAAAAGAAGGGATTTTGTTTAATGATTTTGAATCCATTTTTCATGATCTTTTTGAGAAGAGAAGTCATATTTATCGACCGATTGTTGAGATGTTAGCGAGCGGCCCTCTTGATTTTGGGGGCTTATGTCAATCATTAAACTACTCTAAAAGTGGGACTTTGAGCCAGTATTTAGATGATCTGATCACATCAGGATTTTTAACACGTGACCATACGTGGTCAATAAAGTCAGGGGAAGAAAGTAAATTAAGTAAGTATCGTCTAAGCGACAACTATCTCCGCTTTTATTTAAAGTATATTTATCCCAATAGAAATAAGATCAATAGAGAAAGTTTTAAGGAAATTTCCTTAACAGCCCTTCCTGGTTGGACTTCAATCATGGGATATCAGTTCGAAAATTTAGTTTTGAAAAATCGCTTCAAGATCTGGGAGCTTTTAGGAATACGTCCTGAAGACATCATTTCCGATAACCCCTACTTTCAAAGGGCGACTAAAGGGAAAAAAGGGTGTCAAATCGACTATCTTATTCAAACAAGATATCACACTTTATTTGCATGTGAGATTAAATTTTCTCTTCATCCGGTCTCATCCAAAGTAGTGAGTGATGTTAAAAAAAAGATAGAAAGTCTACCCCTCCCTAAAAGATTTTCTTGTTGGCCTGTGCTCATTCATGTCAATGGTGTAAGCGATCTGATAAGAGATGTAGGCTTTTTCTCTGAGATCATCGATTTTTCTCAGTTTTTGAACCTATCCCGATAATACCTGAATCGGTTATACTGGCGGGAGTTTCGAAAAATGTTTTACAAAGGAATTTTTCATGAAAAAAGTTTTAACACTCTTAGCCCCTCTGGCAGTTTCTGCAACTCTTTTTGCAGAAGAAGGAGCCCCTGCTGCGCGCCAGCAAAGTATGTGGCATACCTTCATGATGATCGGGATCGCCCTTGTTTTCTTTTATATGATCTTATGGCGTCCTGAGCAAAAGCGTCGCAAGAAAATGCAACAACAACGCTCTTCGATGAAAAAAGGAGACCGTGTGACTGCAATGGGAATCGTTGGGACCCTTGACCGCGTCGAAAAAGAGACGGTCATTCTTAAAATGGTCGACGGCTCAAAAATCGAAGTCATGACTGGAGCGATCTCTGAAGTAAAGCCTGCAGCCGAAGCCAAAGCGTCTGAGGGGGCTCAAGCAGAAAGCGCGAGCTAATCTCTAGGGGCTTGGATCAAGCCCCTTGTCATCTTCTAGATTCAGCAAGAACTCCTCGACGGGAAGGCACAAGATATCATTGATCTTTTGTCTGATTTTCCCAGTGTAGAGGAGAAAACACGTTGCTTCCGGATATTCTTTTTGAAAGATGGTGAGAGGTTTCACATCCTTTGGACTTAAATTCTTCCCCCGTTTGACCTCAATTGCCCAGAAACCTTTAGGGCCATAGACAATAAAATCCACCTCAACTTTTGAGCGGGTCCGCCAAAAATAGAGCTGATGGGTCTTTTGTTGGGCAAAGACCCATGCACGCAAATGTCCTGCAACGAGTCCTTCCAAAGCCGGCCCTTCAAGTTCGGTTTCCTTATCAAGAGGGCCATGAGGGCGGAGCTCTCGAAAAATTCCTGGATCAAAATAGTAAAACTTGAAGCGGCTAACTAAAGCCCGTTTTGCCCTTCTTGTGAACACAGGGAGGGTAAAGCTAAGCAAAAGATCTTCTAAAATCTGCAGGTAATTATCGACAGTTTGCCTCTTCACACTCGCTTCTCTTGCAATCTCTGAGCTCACCCATAAAGAGCCATGCGAAAAACTCGCCACTTCCATAAACCGAGCAAAGTCTCCAATCTGCCTCACGAGACCTTCCATTTGAACCTCTTCTTTCAGGTAGCTTGAGACATAGGTGCGGACCTTTTGCTCAGGGGCGTCCGACTGCCAGATCATCGGGATCAGTCCGTGCAAAAGGGCCTTTTCAAGTGAGAAACGGTCTCCGAGCTCTCCTGCTAGAAAAGGGGGCATATGTCTTAAAAGAGCCCTTCCTCCAAGCAAGTCCCCCACATTTCTGCGGAGTTTCCGTGCGCTACTTCCGGTTAAAATAAACTGAATCCCTCGATGGTCTTCTATTAGAGAATGAATAACAGGGATCAGCTCAGGGACCCGCTGAATTTCATCCAAAATGCAGACATCCCCCTCCTTTAGCGGAGCAACCATCTCGAGGAGGCGCTCAGGTTTTGCAAGAAGAGTCCGTTCGACCTCGCGATTGAGGAGGTCAACCCTTAGAGCATCAGGGTAAGCCCGTTTCAGCCAAGTAGACTTGCCGGTTCCCTTAGTGGTCTTTCCCAAAAGTTCCTAATGCTAGTTGCGCCGAAATTTTTGGTAGATTTTCTTTCTTCAAAATCGACAACATTGTCAATGCGACAAGAGGAGATTTTGAAAAAAGAAAAGATGCCGGAAAGATCGGTCAAGAAGCATTAGGAACGTTTGGGAAAGATCACTAAAAGACCAAATAAAAAGAAACTCTCCTGAGGAGCTTTGATTTTTCGTGGAATATATTGCATTTTGCCATCACTATTTGCACTTTTAAGCTAATTATGCCAAAACCGTTGGCAAAATGCAATATTTATAACTATGATGTTAAAATAGAATGAGTTATGAAGTTTAGCAGTAGCTTGTCATATTTTGTTTTGAAATTTCGATTCCTCAAAATTATGATGAAATAGAGTTTCTCACAGCTGTCCTTATCTTGCGTAATTGGCCGTCCAGAGATTTAGTGTGGCCTTCAAGAAATGTGATTCGTTGTTGTTGTTCAGTGGAGACTCGGGAGACTCGATCTTTTTCCGCAAGCGTTGTCACATATTTGTTGTTCATCTCGTTTAGAGCGTATTGTACTTCATCGTTTGAAGAAACAACTTTGTTTAGTTGACCTCCTAATAAAGCAAGCAGGCGTTGTTTGTCTTGGGCAAGGCTGGCATGTGCTGGTTCTATTCTTTGGAGCTCTTCGCGAAGGGTGCGAAGTTCTTTATTGGCTTTTTCGAGTGAGGCCTTAATCCTTTCCTGTTCTTCTTTCTTCTCTTCTAATAATTCCTTAGAGAGGTTTTTTGTTTTTTTCAGGTTTTTATTTTCTTCCTCAAGTGTTTGCTTCGTTGTTTGCAGTGCAGAATGCTGACTTTGAAGCAGCTTATGATCGTCCTCAAGAGAAGTAGAGTTTTGCTGTAGCTGTGAGAACTCTTTATCTTTTTGAGCGATTGTATTTGCAAGGGTTTGGTTTTTTTGCTCTGATTCTCTTAACTGGTTTACATATTTAGTTTGTGTTTGCTGGGAATCTTTTTGAAGTGAGGCTATAGTGGTTTCATGTGTTGTTCTCTCCTCGTCCAATAATTCGCCATAGCGTTCATTCTTTGTTTTCAGTGTTTTGTTTTTCTGCTCAAGGGTTTGTTGCATTGTTTGAAGTTCAGCATTCTTACTTTGAAGCATCTCATGATTGTGCTGAAGAGAAACAAGGGTTTCCTTCTGCTGTTTGATGCTTTGATCTCTTTGAGCAATTGTATTTTCAAGGGTTTGGCTTTTTTGTTTTGATTCTGTTAACTGGGTTGTTAAGTTCCTTATCTGAGCTGCTTGTTGAGTATTTGTTTGATCAGATTCTTTCTCTTGATCCTCCATGGTTTTTATTAGGCTTGTAAGCTGTTCTTTCTTCTCTGTAAGCTCTTTTAAAGTGTGTTGATCTGTAAATTTTTGTGCTTCTAATTGTTGAACAGTTTTGTTAATTTCATCACGTTCTTTTTCAATTTCTTTCTTTTGATTTGTTATCGTTTTGACTTGATCGGTTACTGTATTAAGGTTTGCCTTTAGCTCTGTAATCTCTTGCTCGTTTTTTCCCTGTTGTTCTAGTAACCGATGCTTCTCTTCGGTTACCCCCGTGAGGGTTTCTTGCTTGCCTTTTAGTTGACCTTGTAACAGACCAATTTGCTTTGCTTGGTGCTCAGTTTGTTTTGTTTTCTCGTGAACTTTCCCTTCTAATTTTTCTTTTTCTTCTTGAAGCCTTTTCTCTGTCGCTGAGGCTGTCTGTTCCATGTCGTTCTTCTGGATTTGAAGTGTCTCATACTGTTGCTGAAGAGAAGCAGAGTCCTCCTTTATCTGTGAGAGCTCTTTATCTTTTTGAGCGATTTGATTTTCAAGGGATTGGTGGGTTGTTTTTAAGTCTTTTATCTGAGATGCTTGTGTAGCGTTTTCTTTCTTAGATTGTTTTTCCTGGTTTTTCATGTGGCGTATTCGGCTTGTAAGCTGTTTTTCCTTCTCTTTAAGCTCTTGTAAAACGCGTTGATCTGTAGATTTTTGTTCTTCTAATGCCTGAACGGTTCCTTGGATTACAGCAAGGTTTTTTTCAAGTTGTTGCTTTTGCTCTTTTATCGTGTCGACTTGCTCTTTTGTTGTATCAAGCTTTTTCTCTAGATCTGTAATCTTTTTCTCATTTTTTTCCTGTTGTGCTTGCTTGACTTTTACTTCACCCTCTAGCTGACCTATTTGCTTTGTTTTGTCTTTAACTTCGCCTTCTAATTTTGTTTTTTCTTCTTGATGCTGTTGAGCTTTTGTTTTGGCCTTCTCTTTCATTTTATCGATCTTCTTATTCTTACTCTCTACTTGACCTTCAAGCTCGTGCACCTGTTTTTCTAAGGCAGTAATCTTACCTTTAAGTTCTTGCTGATTTTCATGGAGGATCGTGCGCAGTGTTAAGGGGGAACTGCCTTGAGTAGAAGCTAGAGAGGATTGTGCTCGACTAATGTAGTCGAGGTAGGCGGCTTGGGTTTTCCGCGCGATCTCTCGGACATCTGTATTGTCCCGATCAAAATTTGTCGTAATCCATGCATCTTCGTTCCCCCCTGTAGCTCTAACCAAAACCTTTCCTTCGAGAGTGATCCGAACATCCATAGATGCAGGGACCTGCGATTTAAAAGCGTCCTTCCTTGCTTTGACAAAATCTGAATTAATCAAGAGGGAGGCAAGATCATTTCTGATAAAAATCGGTGAAGTCTGGTTCTGGGTATAGTCGTGGTAGACCGAATGATTTTCTTGCTTGAATCCTAGGGGGACGTTCCCCCCGTCTGTTTTGACGTAGATATCAATACTCAAAAGACTAACCCTCTTACATTAAATGGTTAACATTTTAATACATGCCGAATTTGAAAAACTTTAATTTTTGAATTGTGTTCGGCATAGATTAATTTATATTCTCTTTTTATTATTATAACATAAAACCATTAAATTTATAAATACGACTATTTATTATTTCGTAAGTTGTTGGTAATAAGCGCGAAGGGATGATTTATGTATAAGTTCCTTATTTATCATGAGTTGGTAGTCTATACCCCTTCCAGTTCAAGGACCTGCAAATTTCTTCATCTGCATCTTTACTTTTTTGATCTCTTCAGTCGCCCTTATCCATTCGTATAAGGGCGCCTTCATCGATCAAAACATTAAAGCGCAGCTTTTGAAATTTCCTGGGTCTTTGAACTGAAAGGGGTATAAAAAGCGATTTGAATTGATTTCTCTTGGAAAATCGGTCATTATCTGGACTAGATGGACTTTGTAGAACGGTTTCTAACCACTAAGCTTATTGCAACGGTTGTGATCATTGCTCTCCTTTTAGGGGTACGGGTGGTGATTGCCCGTTATATTCGGCGCTCACGGCGGGATTGGACCTCTCAGCAGCGGCTCCGGTGGATCAGCTCAACGCGGACCTTTGTCTTTGTCCTCCTCCTTTTAAGTGTGATTTTTCTATGGGGGGAGACGATTCAGGGGTTTGCGATTTCGGTCTTTGCGATCGCTTTTGCGATGGTTTTTTCGGTAAAAGAGCTCTGTATGGCCCTTAATGGCTCTATTGTCCGGTTTCGGGGAAAACTCTTTGAGATTGGGGATCGGATCGAGGTGGCTGATGTTAGGGGAGATGTGGTCGATTCGACCCTCCTTTCTACCACTGTCGAAGAGGTGGGGAGGGGATCCCTTAGCCACCTTTACACGGGGAGGAGGATCACCTTCTCCAATAGCCTCTTTCTCACTCATCCGGTGGTCAATGAGTCGTTTCTCGAAAACTACTACATGATCCGGATGGAAATCCCCCTTCCCCTTCAAACCAACTGGAAGGAGGGAAAAAAGCTCCTCCTTAAGATTGGAGAAGAGGAGATGGTCCCCTATATCGATCAAGCGCGCCAGCGCCTCAAGCATATGGAGCGGAGAAAGGGGATGGAGCTCCCTTCCGTAGAGCCAAAGGTGACCCTCTCCATTCAAGAAGTGGACACGGTGGTTCTCCATCTTCAGATGCCGACCCCGATCCATTTAAAAGAGCGCCTGGAACAGGTGATTCTCACACGGTTTTTAGAGCGGTTTTATCAAGAAAATCCCTTAGAAACCCTTGTTTCCAAAAAAAATTCTTCTGAATAATCCAAATAGGAAGAGGGAGTTGCAAAATTCGCTTTGGAGGCAAAATTCGATGATTGCAAAGCCGGTTCTGATTTTTCTAAATCGACATATGCGTTTCAGTATAGGCGATTTGGAAAAATCAGAATCCGGCGAAGCAAGCGCGGATTTTGTTCCAAATTGGAATTTTGCAACTCTCTCGGAGGATTTATCCTTCCCCATTGGTGCATTCTGGGAAATACTTTTCTATGGCTTGTCTCCAAGGGTAGCAGTGAACATGGTCAAATGCTTTCATGAACCTATCTTGGCTGATTACAATAGCCTCACAATCAGGGATCTCTTGGGTGAATTTGCTGAAGGGGCGTATGTTTGTCTCATCAATCAAATCAGTGCTTTTGATTTCAATGCATAGAAGTGACTGGTTGGGCCTTTCGACGACCACATCGATTTCCACGCCTGATACTGTACAGATAAATGATAGGCGGTAGTCAGGTTGGAAGTAATTACACAGGCGCATGATCTCCAATAAGATAAAGTGCTCAAATGCCTCTCCATAAGCGGCCGTTCTTTGTACAAGAGGCACGGAGAGCCTTCTAGAGAGACTGCGCACGACACCGAGATCAAAGAAATAGAACTTTGGTTTTCCTACCAGTCTTTTTCTAAAGGAGTTATGGAATGGCTCAAGGAAAAAACCAATCATCGTGTCTTCTAAAATAGAAAAATATTCCTTAATTGTCTTATCGTCCACACCCACATCTCTTGCGATGTTTGCATAGTTCACGATTTTTCCATTGCCCTCTGCTGCTACTTCAAGAAATCGACGAAAAGGTTGCAGTTTTCGTACAACTTGTTCATTCCAAATTTCTTCTTTTAGATAGGTATCTGCGTACGATCTGAGGAATTCCCCTTTTTCATCATCGTCTAGGCTGAATATCCTTGGCAGGGTCCCCCAATTGAGGGCCTTTTCTAAGTTAAATGCTTTCCCCAGCTCAAAGCAAGAGAGGGAATGAAGGTAATAGACGAAAGCGCGCCCTGCAAGTAAATTTGCCCCTTCCCGTTTTAGTCTTCTTGCGCTTGATCCCGTTAAGATAAAGATTTTATCCGTTTCTTCGATAAGTCGATGGACCTCATCTAAAAGCTTTGGAACTTTTTGAATCTCATCTACCACAACGTATTTGATTTCATCTGGGAGAGCTTTCACTATAGCATAAAGCTCACTCGGATTATGGAGAAATCGATCCTCAACACTTGAGTCCAAAAGGTCAAGCCAGAAGCATTCAGATAGATTAAACCTTTTTTTGAGAAGTGTACTCTTCCCTGTTCCGCGAGGGCCGAATAAGAAAAAGCTCCTTTTTTTGGAAAAAGTCCTTAACCTGTGGAACATCCCTGCCTCCTATTATACCTGATATTTCCGGAGTATACTCCGGAAATTGTACAAAATTGAGTTTATTTATCCTTTTTCTTTTTAGGCTTTATAGGAACCAACTTATAACGGTAGGGGGGCTTATATTCGATAATTTTCCCATTTTCTGAGAAAATAAGAGAGGTTCCCGTCCGAACAGCAACCTCAAAAGCCCTTTTATAGCTTGTTTTATGGGCTTCTAAGATCCATTTTGTAATTTTATCAGTCAAAAGCTATTTCCTCCATTTCTCTCCAAATTAATGGATCTATAATTTTCAGATGTCCTCGAGACTTACTGGCAATAATTTTTCGCATATTATCTTTGGATGAGTTATCTACAATCAGAGCAGAATCTACTAAGCTTAAGTAATGTTGGACCAGATTTTTTATTCCCTGGCGATAGCGTCTGATAATTGTGTTTTTTTCGACATAGTGCCCACCTTGTTTGACTCTTTGAGCAACACGTTTTACGGCTTGACTGGGACTGCTCAACCACAGATATGTAAGATGTATTTTATATCCAGCAGATTTAGCTTCTCTTAAGTGTTTTAAATAATTTGTTCCTGAAGCGGTTGTTTCAAAAGCAAAACTTTTTTCTTCTTTAAGCAGTTCCTTTAGTCTTTTAAGCATTAACTTACTTGCTGATAATGCCATACTTTCTGGGTGTAATGGAGCAAGTCCTCTAGCAATTTCATCTGCATTAATAAATTCATAAACAAGGGGGCTTTTGCTTAATAGTTCTAAAGCTATTGTTGTTTTGCCTGCGCCATTAGGTCCTGCGATCATTAATGCATGCTTGCTCATGGAGGATTCCTCTATTGGGCGACTTTTTCAGTGAGTTTCTCTAGAAGCTCAGAGGAGCGCTTGAGGAAAGAGGAGAAATCGCCTGGGTCTAGCTCTCTTTGGGAGAGGAGAGAGAGTGCGTAGAGCTGTTTGACGAGTGCTCCGCTGAGATCGGGATCTTTCTTTTCGAGCTTTTGGATCGACTGGATTAGAGCACTATTCGTATTCACGACAAAGGTCCTCTTTTTCCCAAAGAGATGAGGGAGCTCTTGTCCTGAAAGGGCAAAGTAATCACGCATCCGCCGCTCCTCTTCGGAGATCATCATAAAGGCGGGGACTGAGGGGCTGCTAAGACTTTTGGCTTCCACTTCAAGGTGATCGATGTCGAGCTTTGCTTTAATGGTTTCAGCAATTTTCACCGCTTCGGTTTTTCCATCGGCATCAAGAACTGTTTTTTCTTTCTCTTTGTCGAGGATCACATCGTCGATTGCTCCATCGAGACGTTGAAACTTAACCCCTGAGTGTTTCCCTTCAAGGAAAGACATCAAGGGTGTATCGAGATGGGAAGGGGCAAAAAGGATTTCAATCCCTTTCTCTTTATACATGTCAAAGAAGTGGGTCGTTTGTTTTTCATCGTGGTGGTAGTAGACCTTTTTCTCAGGATGGCGCTCGATGTATTCGTCAACTGTTGTCCACTCGTCATTGGAATTTTTCCAAATCAGACAATCCTTGACACGGTCGTAAAACTTGTCATCTTGAAGGATCCCTAGCTTAATGATCATTTCAATGTCGGGCCATTTTTGGATGTAACTTTCCCGTTCACTCGTCAAGGTGGACGCCAGTTTATCGGAGACCTTTTTTGAGATGTGACTTGCAAGCTGCCTGACAGTGCGGTCCATTTGTAGATTGGAGCGAGAGACATTCAGGGGGATGTCGGGGCTGTCAATCACCCCACGAAGGACTGTGAGGTAATCAGGAATGAGGTCTTTACAGTTATCGGAAACAAAAACCCGGTTGCAGTAGAGGTGAAGGGAGGTTTGACTAGGATCCAAACGGCGGTTTAGTTTGGGGAAGTAGAGGATCCCTTTCAAGTGGAAGGGGTAGTCTACATTGAGGTGGATCCAAAAGATCGGATCGGGCTCTAGCGGGTAGAGCGCTTTATAAAAGTCGAGGTAATCTTTGTCAGAACATTCCGACGTAGGCTTAATCCAAAGGGGTTCCAAGTCGTTGATCCGTTTTCCATTGAGATGAATCGGATAGGGGAGAAAGCGGCAATGTTTTAAAAGCATCTCGCGGAGTTTATTTTCTTCTAAAAACTCTTCGGAGTCTTTATTGATGTGAAGGGTAATTACTGTTCCTCGCTGATCCCGTGCTCCCTCTTCTAAGAGATACTGAGGGGAACCGTCACATGACCAATGGGCAGGGGTTCCTTGGCCCTTATAGGAAAGGGAATCGATCTCCACCTGATCGCTCACCATAAACGAGGAGTAAAATCCGAGGCCAAAATGGCCGATGATCGCATCTCCTTCTTGATTTTGATATTTTTTTACAAACTCTTCCGCTCCTGAAAAGGCGAGTTGCGCAATGTATTTTTCGATCTCCTCTTGGTCCATCCCGAGACCGGTATCGAAAATCTTGAGGGTTTTTTTCTCTTTATCGATTTCAATATCGATCCGGAGCTCTTCGTCTTTAAACTCAGCCTCTCCCTGATCGCGCAAAATCTTGAGCTTACTCATGGCGTCGCATGCATTGGAGACAAGCTCCCTTAGAAAAATATCTCGGTCGGTATAAAGCCATTTTTTGAGAATCGGGAGGATATTTTCGCTGTGGATCTTGAGGGTGCCTTGAGTCATATACTCTTTCCTTTGATTGTGCATTAACAAAGACACATTTTACTGAGAAACCCCCTCCTATGCAAGGACTTTTATGCGCTCCTCATCAGATTGAAGAGGGGGGCGAGATTGAGGACCCCCGCTTGTTCAAGGATGATGATGATAACGACAAGGGGAGCCAGGTAGCGGATGGTGAAAAACCAGGGGCGGAAGAGGTAGCCCATCGTCGTTCCTTTCAGAAATTCTTCGCGGGTCGTTTGTTTTTCCATCACATAACCGATAAAGAGGGTGGTGAGGAGCCCTGCAATGGGCATCATCCAGGAAGCGGTGATGTAGTTCATCGTATCGAAGAAATCTTTTCCGTAGATGGTTTCCCAGCTGGGGAAAAGGGCTTTTGATCCTGCTAAGGCGGAAGGGACGGCGAAGATGAAGGCTCCGATAGCAGAGATGATGACCGCTTTCGACCGGTTCCAGGAAAAGAGTTCCATGAGGTTTGCGACGACCACTTCAAGGAGGGAGATGGAAGAGGTGAGGGCGGTGAAGACAAAGAGAAGGAAAAAGACCGTTGAAATCACGAGGCTTCCAGGAAGCTTTGCAAAGAGGATAGGCATTGTTTTAAAGACAAGACCAGGCCCTCCTTCAGGAGGGAAGTTAAAAGTAAAGACGATCGGGAAGATCATCATCGCTGCCATAAGGGAGACCAGGATGGTCATGGTTGCAACGATGAAGGCAGTGCGGGGCATATTTTCGCTTGGTTTTAAGTAGCTTCCATAAGTCACGATGATCCCCAGTCCAACGCTCAGCGTAAAAAAGGCCATCCCCAGGGCGTTAAGAATAGCAGAGGGGGTGAGCTTCGAAAAAGTAGGGGAGAAGATAAATTTTGCAGCTTGTGTAAAGCCTGGCATTGTCAATCCATAGATAAACATCCCAATCAAAATAAAGAAAAGAGCTGGGGTGAGGATTTTACTCCAGTGTTCGATCCCTTTCCGAATCCCGCTATAAACAACACCAACGTTCATCAGGATGTAGATTCCCATCCAAAAGAGGTTTAAATCTGCTGAGGTGTAGACCGTATCAAAAATGGCGCGGATTTGACCAGGAGTTTTCCCTAACGTAAATTGATTCAGCGACATGAGGGCGTAGTTCAAGCACCACCCGGAGACAACGCAGTAAAAGGAGAGGACGATAAAGCTGGTTAGCACGTTCAGATAACCTACCATCTTCCAGTTTGTCGATTGTTTTGAAAGCTCTTGGTAGGCAAAGATGGGGCTCCGCTGCGTTTTCCGCCCAATAAGGAGTTCTCCAATAAAAATAGGAACGCCAAGAACATAGGTAAAGATGATGTAGAGAAGGACAAAGGCCCCTCCTCCATTATCGCCAGCGATATAAGGGAAACGCCAAAGGCTCCCAAGGCCAATTGCTGACCCAGCAGCGGCCATAATAAATCCGAACTGCGATGCCCAGTGTTCTCTCTGCGTCTTCATAGAGACCGGAGTGTATGGTATTTTTTTATTTGCAGCAAGACCGATCTATTTGTTAGAGAGAAGGGAGGAGGAAGGGATGAACGGAAGAGATTTTCAAACATGGCTTGAAAAGATCATTCAAGCAATTGACATTCAACTGAATTGGCTCGATTTTGTTTTCTTTGGATTGGGTCTTTTCATCGTTGGAATCATTGTTTTCATCATCTTTAGAAAGAAAAAACGGATTCATGTAGAAGAAATTGCTGCAATTTGTGAAACTTACGAAGACGCTATTCATCGGATTAAGAGGGGACACCTTGAAGAGATTGAAAAGGCTGAAAAGAGCATCTCTACTTTTAAAAAGCGGTTAGGAGAAATAGAAGCGGACTATGAAGAGGGGCTAAAAGAGCAGGAGCGCTCTTATTCAAAGAGAGTTCAGAAAATTGAGAAAGGCTACTCTGAAATCCATGCGACCGATGAGATGACGATGTATGAACTGAAAAATGAAATTCAACGGTTGCGCACAAAGCAAGTAGGTGAGGTTGAAACATTTGAAGGGGAGATTAAAAGGTTAAAAGAGGAGATTGAAGATCTTCATGAAAGGCATGCCAAACAGATCGAAATGTCAGAGATGCAAATCTCTGATCTTCGCAAACAAATGCGAGCATTAATGTATCGTGTATGAAGTCTCACTGATCGCAATTTTTGCATTTTGTTTTGTAGGGATCCTCCTTTCTGGGATGATCCTTTTTGCGCAGCGGAAACTTGTTTCTACTGCTCCCTGCACGATTGAAATCAATGAGAATCCTGAGCTTACGAAAGAGGTAGAAGGGGGGCGGACTCTCCTTGCGGTTTTGACCGATGAAGGGATCGCAGTTCCCTCTCCTTGTGGAGGAAAAGCAACCTGTAAACAGTGTCGCGTTCAGGTGATTAAAGGGGGAGAAGATATTTTAGAGACCGATAAGGCAACCTTTAGTCCGAAGGAGTTAAAGGCTGGGTGGCGCCTTTCTTGCCAATGCAAAGTCAAGCATGATTTGGGGCTGAAACTTCCAGAAAGTCTCTTAACACTCAAAGAATTTACGGGGAAAGTGGTTTCTAACAAAAATGTGGCAACCTTTATCAAGGAGCTAGTGATCGAAATTCCAAAGCCGATCCCCTATGTTCCTGGAGATTATTTGCAGTTTCATGTTCCAAGCTATCAAACGAATACAAAAAAATGGAGGGAGACTATGGATGAAGAATATTTCGAAGACTGGGAAGAGTGTGATTTATTCGGTCATGAGATTGAGCATGAAGAAGAAGATGTCATCCGCGCTTATTCGATGGCCTCTTACCCAGAAGAAGAAACTCTCTTAAAGTTTAATATTCGGATAGCCACCCCCCCTTTCATCCGAGGAGAGTGCGATTTTAATATCCCTTGGGGGATCTGCTCCGCTTATCTTTTTGGACTCAAAGAAGGGGATGGGGTCCGCCTTTCTGGTCCCTATGGAGAGTCTCATATGATTGAAGGAGACCAGGAGCTTATCTTTTTAATTGGTGGGGCGGGATCCTCTTTTGGGCGGAGCCACATCATGCATCTTTTCAAAACAGAAAAGACTCAGCGGAAGGTAACACTGTGGTATGGTGCGCGCTCTTTAAAGGAGAACATCTATCAAGAAGAATATGAGAGTCTTGATAAAGAGTTCGCCAATTTTACCTACCATCTGGTATTATCACAGCCAACGGTGCAGGACATTCAAGGAGGGTGGCCCAGAGAAAATCCTGAAAAAACGGGATTTCTTTTCAAAGCCTTTGAAGAAGGGCAACTGAAAAAGATGGAAGAGCCAGAAAACGCCCTCTACTATGTGTGTGGACCTCCTCTCCACAATAAGAGTGTGATGAAACTCTTAGATGATTATGGCGTGCCAAGAGAAAATATTGTACTCGATGATTTTGGTAATTAAAAGATGAAAATATTAGTCGCTCAAAGAAATCCCATTGTAGGTGATATTGATGGGAACACAGCAAAGATCTTAGAAAGTATGGATGAGGCCCGCAAGCAAGGGGTCGATATTGTGATGTTTGGAGAGCTCATGCTCTGCGGTTATCCTCCAGAAGATCTTGTCTATCATCATACTTTTATCGATGCGATGGAGCTCCATCTAGAGCGGATTGTCAAAGCTTCAAAAGGGATCACCGCCATTGTCGGGATGGTTCGACGCAACTTTGAAGAGGGAGAAAAGCACCTTTTCAATAGCGCTGCAGTCATTCACGATGGTCACCTCCTAGGGTTTCAAGATAAATGGCTCCTCCCTACCTACGATGTATTTGAAGAGAGGCGCTACTTTGAACCAGGAAATAGACCAGGGATTTGGGAGATCAATGGACGGAAAATCGGTCTCATTATCTGCGAAGACATTTGGCAACATGCCGGCTACGTCGGCTATACCCGCTATGAGCGTGATCCCATCGAAGCCCTAATGGAGCACAGCCCAGAGGTTCTCTTGAACATCTCTGCATCTCCCTATCAATTTCAAAAGCCCGATATCCGGGTCAATGTGTGTGCAAAAGCTGCCAAAACCCTCAAATGCCCCGTTGTCATGGCCTGTCAAGTGGGTGCAAATGGGCAGATCATCTTCGATGGATATAGCGTCTACGTAAATGCAAAAGGAGAGCTTTGCCAACTAGCCAAAGGATTTAAAGAAGATGCAATGGTCGTCGATTTAAATGCTGAGATGTGTCCCATTCCCTTTGAATATGACCCGATGGATAATCTCCTCAGCGCCCTCATGCTTGGAGTCAAAGATTACTTCGATAAATTTGGATTTAAAAAAGCATGTCTTGGCCTTTCCGGGGGGATTGACTCCGCTCTTGTCGCATACATTGCTGCAAAAGCCCTTGGCCCCAAACAAGTATTAGGGATTAGCATGCCCTCCTGCTACACAACAGGGCAAAGTAAAAAAGATGCCCCCGACCTAGCAAAAAACCTTGGAATCGACTTTTTAGAAATCCCCATCGAAAAACCCTTTAACACCTATCTTGAGCTCCTGGGGCCTCACTTTCAAAACAAGCCAGTCGATATCACCGAAGAAAACCTCCAAGCGCGGATCCGAGGGATGATCTTGATGGCCATGTCCAATAAACATGGTTACATCAATCTCAGTACCGGAAACAAAAGTGAAGTCGCTTTAGGCTATGCAACTCTTTATGGAGATATGTGTGGAGGTCTAGGGGTGATCGGAGACGTTACCAAAACCCGCGTCTACGATCTTTGCCGTTACATCAACCAAAAAGAAGGGCGCGAAATCATCCCCAACTCCATCATCATCAAACCCCCTTCCGCCGAACTCCGCCCTAATCAAAAAGATCTCGACTCCCTCCCCGAATATGGGATTATCGATAACGTCTTAGAAGGATATGTTGAAAACTACCTCTCAATCGATGAAATCTCAGAGAAATACAACATTCCTCAAGAGCTCGTTCTAGAACTCGTCCAAAAGATCCATGCCGCAGAATACAAACGGCGGCAAGGGCCGCCGATTCTTCGCGTCTCAAAAAAGTCCTTTGGTGTAGGTCGTCGCTATCCTATTGTGCAGAGCTGGCTCTAAAAAGATTATCCAAGAGGATTCCACTTAAGTTTTTGCTCTGTTATCCAACCATTCATGTATGCAAAGAGGGGCTTTACGTAGTGATAAGCAGCATTTCCTGCAAAAAAGCCTGTGAGGGGGGCATAATTTGTCCCTGTAAGGATTGCAAGAGCACAAACCTTTTGGAAAGCAAAAGACCCTTCTTTATCCATAGGAAATAGGGCCCCTTCTTTTAGAGAAGGAAGTTGTTTGGTTAGATCTATATAAGATAATAAAAATCCCGCAGCAAATCCTCCCCTGAGGAACTTTGTGTTACATGTTCCCGCTCCAAAATAGCCAAGGGCAGCTAAGCTTGTCAAAGTAATGACATGACCAAAAGGTCCACTTATTTGATTTTGCCTGGATGTTAAACCGATAGCGTTTTCAAATGTTTGATAGAGCTTAATAAGATCATCCACAAACTTAGAAAAATTTGCATTTTCCATAATTAATCCTCCAATTATTTGAAATAAAATACCATAAATGTAAAAAAAATGGTAACTTTAAAATAAAGAATTTCGATTTAATTTAAGCATCAGGAGGCGATCAAAACCAAGAGCAATCCCATAACAGTTAGGAAGTCCTCTCTCTAATGCCCGAATTAACTCAGAATCAATAGGAAGAGCCTTTTTTCCTAGAGCTCTCCGCTCCTCATTTGATTGAAAAAGACGTCTCTTTTGCTCGATCGGATCGGTCAGCTCATGGTACCCATTCCCGAGCTCAATCCCTTTAAAATAAAATTCGAATCGCTCAGCGACCTCCACTCCATTAACCCATCTCGTTTGAGCAAGAGCCGCCTCCTTTGCCGGATAATCGATAACCACTGAAATTTTTCCTTGTCCAAGCATAGGTTCGACAGCGCATCCCCAAATGATATGAGGGTCTGCGCTCTCAGGGTAATCACCATACTTCTCCATCGCCTCTCGATACGAGAGCACTTCATGCGGCTGATTTCCCAGGAATAAACGGAGGAGCTTCAGGTTCTCCTCCAAAAAAGATTCAAACGTTGCTCCTAAGCGATACCATTCGATCATCGTAAATTCAGGGCGGTGGAGACGTCCCCATTCCCCTTTTCGAAAAACATGTCCCAGCTGGTAAATATCTCCCACCCCTTCCGCCAAAAGCTTTTTCATCCCATATTCAGGGCTCGAGTGGAGATAACCCGTTTCATTCTCTGAAAGATCAACAGAAAAAAGATCAATATGAGTGTCGATAGGAGCGTATTTTGAAAGAAGGGGAGTATCGACCTCTAGAACATCATGCTCTTCGAAAAAAGCGCGGACCTCTTTAAGAGCTTGAGCGCGCTGAAGAAGGTTATTCTTTAACCCGAGAGACATATTCACCGGTGCGGGTATCCACCTTTACCAGTTCCCCCTCTTCGATAAAGATAGGGATTTGGATCGTTGCACCGCTGTCGGTTTTAGCAGGCTTAAGGACCCGCCCTGAGGCGGTATCACCTCTAACACCAGGAGCCGTTTCAACAATTGTCATATTAAGGAAAGTAGGAGGGGAAACATCAATGACTTCTCCCTTATAAAAAACGAGGTCGTAAACAACATCGTCCATCATATAAGGCTCATTATCATCAATGATACTCATGGGAACCGTCATCTGCTCATACGTTGTATCGTGCATGAAAACGATCCCGTCCCCTTCTTTATAGAGCATCCGCATCTGACTCTCTTCAACATCTGCGAGCTCAAGTTTTTCGCCAGACTTATAAGTCCTTTCAACCACCCGTTTTGACATCAAATGTTTGAGCTTGGTTCGGGTAAAAGCTTGACCTTTTCCAGGCTTCACAAATTCCACGCCGACGATGGTATAGGGCTCGCCGTCAACTTCTACTTTCATCCCTGTTTTTAATTCGTTCGTACTGACTTGAGGCATGGATCACCCGTTGTTATTTATAAAAAAGACATTATCCCTATAAAAGGACTAATTGTCAACGCCCCTCTTACCCTTCCTTATCTTTCGTCTTCGGGGGGTTTAGAGGGTCCCCATTTGTTGCAATCGTGTAGTGATAAGCGGCTGTTGCAATGATCGATGCTGCATAAACACAGGGAGCCCCTTTTCCAATGAGGGCGAATTCCCAGCGGATCGACTTTGGAATACCATTTTCAATCGCTCGCACAAAAAAACATGCAGCAAGAGCCATAATGCTTGCCATGATGCACGCTGCAATCGGATGAAATTTATCCTCTGCACCCGTTTGATACCGCGCCATTGCATGCATATTGTGAAAATAATGGGTCACAATACTTGCTTCCGTTGTTGTAGAATCGTGAAGAGCTGCTTGTAGTCCCTTCCAAATAAAGCCCTCAAGGGCCAGTGCTATACTTGCCATAATCTATTTCCTTTTAGTTTATCCGTTTCCTTCCTTGATTCCCCCTTGCAACGCAAGCTTGGGATCAGAAGACCTATGCTTTGTCCTATGCGACGTATGTTTATCTACCTGAGAGGTTGATCCAGAACGTTTTGGGCTTAGCAGTGTTGTTTGCTGTGTTTCAAAAACTCCCCACTGTTTGTCTAAGCGAGCTTTTTGTTGTTTGAGGTCGTCTTTTTGTTGTTTGAGGTCGTCTTTTTGTTGTTGAATTTCAGCTTCATCTTTAGCTTTTTGTTGTTGAATTTCAGCTTTAGCTTCGTCTTTCCATTGTTGAATTTCAGCTTTAGCTTCGGCTTTTTGTTGTTTAATTTCGGCTTGAGTTGCTATTAGTTCATCGCGCACATGCTTCAGGTCTTGGATATGTTGGGTGATACTTTGTTGCAGGATTTCCGCTTGTTTGCGCTGTTCAACAAGCACAGTTCGTTGGTCTTCGAGTAACTGTCTTCCTTCTGTGTTGAGCTTCCCAAAATCTTCTAGTTTGGTTCCTAAGTCTATTAGTTGCTGGTTTTTATCTTGTATTAGTTTCTCCTGTTTCTCTTGGAGGGTTTCAAGGGCATTGATATGTGTGGTGACAGCGATGATTTTTTCATCGAGAGTTTGGTGTTTAAAAGCGTCAACACACATGTGTAGTCCTATGGAACTTGCGAGATTAAGTCCAGTTTGTGTAGTATTTCCCTTAACTAGGTGATACGCAGCATTTCCCAGGGCGAGCATCGAAACAGCTTTTACGAATTCTTGTTGCATCTTTTCAGGTTGAGAAATGTCATAAGTTGTCCAAATTTTCATTGCTGTGCCCATAAGATTTGTGCCTGTTATACCTAAAACCATGATAGAGCTCCTTCGTTAATAAATTCTTAAAAAAGATTAGGAAATTTTTGAGATTGTGTAAAGAAAAAATTTAGATCGAACATATACCCCCTCCCTTTCCAACTTACCCAACTGGGTAAGTTGGAAAGGGAGGGGGATAGATTTTTTGAATGAGGAGAAATCAAGAATTGGTTTATATACACAAATAAACTCAAGATGGGTTGTTTGACCACTACAATCTACGACGCCGGTTTTGTCAAATTCCCCATTTTTGAATGTATTTGTGTAGAGAGCGTATGCAGAATAATGAAATCAATGAAGAGCAGTTTGCAAAGGAGACGCTCGAGCGGTATTCGGGTTCTTCCGCGGAAGATTTTCAATCGAACATGCTCCTCACAAACTTCCCTCGGTATGTGGATCATTTTGCTCAGCAAAGAAAGCTTAAGATTACCGAAGGGTCGATGTTTAAAGTGGCTCATGACCCAAAAGAAGAGATCACCATGCTCGATTTTAAGATTGGATCTCCTGCTGCTGCCCTTGTTGTTGATCTTTGTTCCTTCCTAGATCTTAAAGCAGCCCTTCTTTTAGGGATGTGCGGGGGACTCCGGAGACGGTACCAAGTTGGTGAGTATCTTGTTCCAGTGGCCAGTGTACGTGCAGAGGGGACCTCAGACTTTTACTTTCCTAAAGAGGTTCCCGCTCTTTCTAATTTTCTCATGCAAAAAGCGGTTACCGAGGTCCTTGAAAGAGAAAAAGGGACTTACCACATTGGAATTACCTATACCACCAACCTTCGCTTTTGGGAATATAACGAAGAGTTTATCGCGCATCTCAAAGCGACTCGCGCTCAAGCCATTGAACTTGAGTGCGCAACTCTTTTTATGGGGAGCTATAAACGAAAACTCACTCTTGGAGCGCTCCTTCTGATCTCCGATCTTCCCCTGAATCGCGACCAGGTCAAAACGATTAAAAGCTCGGAAGAGATTTTTAAAAACTTTATGCCTGATCACATTGAGAAGGGGATTGCCGCTCTGAAGCATGCACGTCAGATGCAATCGAAGCACATCAAAGGTGCCTACCACCGCAACATCGGCCTCTAAGAACCTATCCCATTAAAAAGTTTTAATGGGATAGGTTCCACCATCACCATCTTTGCATGGAGAATGATTCAACAAAGACAGAAAGAAATTGACATTTTTCAAAATGGCAATGATTATTAAAAATAATTTAGTACTATACCCCTTCCAGTTCAAACTTACCCAAATCGACTGATTCAAAGCCTCGAATTTGGATTATTTTAAAAGGGGTAGTATTAAATTAATACGAGCCCCTTTTAAAATAATTCAACTGCGAGAGCTTTCAATTCAGCCCAGTTGGGTAAGTTTGAACTGGAAGGGGTATATACCGAATGTGATTTATGATGAATAAAGTGAATCTTAATTATTGGCACTTAGGAAGTATTCTAGGAAGTGCATTAGGATTGCCTGCGATGATTATCGGAGGCCAAGTATCTAGCCTTTATGGTGTTGGAGCAGGAATCACCTCTGTATTTATAGGAAATGTAATCCTTTGGGCAATCGGTATGGGTATCATATCAATGGGAAAAACAGAAAACCATACGATCCAGAATGTCATTAATTATCTTGGAAGAGGAGGAGGGATTATAGTTTCTGTTGTTATCGTTATCTCCTTTCTTCTTTGGTATGCAATTCAGTTAAGTGCTGCTGAAAAAACGTTAACTTCTATTGCCTCAATATCGAAAATTTGGAACACATCGTTTGCAGTGAGTGTTGGTGTTCCCTTGGGGTTAATTTGTTCTTTTATAAGTGCTTGGAATATTCGATTAATCAAATGGTTATGTACAATTGCGTTACCAATTTTACTAATTTATGTGGTTTTCAAAACGATAGAATCATTGACCACTAACCCAATAAGTCTAAATGGAGGATGGAAAGTTTCCTTTCCTGGCATCCTTTTTATAATGACCTCTTGGATTCCTGGGGCAATCAATTTATCTACATTCTTTAGACATGCAAAATCTGTTGAAGATAAAGTTTTAGGCTTATCTTTGATGACACTTTTCCATATTATTTTCCAGCTGGTGGCAATTTTTTGTTGTCTCAACAATTTATCTTCTATTTTTGTAGAGGTTCATTCAAACTTCCAACAGATGCTTGCTATGGGTTTTGTTATTCTCTCCTTTTTTTGCATCAATCTTACTAATATTTATTTTGCATCTGTGGGTTGGGAAACTTTTATTAAAGGGCCGTCAAATGTGTTAAATTACATAGCTACTGGTCTTGCAGGAACCATTCTTTATTTATTTTTGCCAGGGGTTCAATGGTTTGCACAGGTAGAGATATCTATAGCAGCCTTTATTACAACTCTAGGAATAGCATTATTGTTAATGTTCATCATGAATGACGTCGTAAAGCCCGATTTTCCTCTCAATGCACGGATGGAGAAACTAACTGCTGCTTTATGTTGGTTAATTGGTTGTTTTGTATCTATTATTTCTCAGTTTTTCTCTACAGATTCGTGTTATCCGATTATTTTTGGAGTACTTGCAACAATTATTTCATTTCTAGTTATTATCTTCTTAAAAAACACGATTGAATCAATAAGAATAATAATAAAGAGCAAGAATTCCCCAACATCTAAAATGAATAATCATGAATAGCGTCTTCTTCTATACCCCTTCCACTAGCAACTTCCAATAGATTCTCAATGTTATCACAATATGCATGTGCTAGAAAAAAATTAGAGGGGTTTTCAAGACAACATCCCCACTCAAACGCTTTCTTTTTATAGAATTCAAATTCCTTGTCATGGCTACTTTTCTCAGAAAATTCTTTCAGACAAGATTCATTAGGGTATTGCCGATGCGACGCTGCATAAGCCAACATTAAAGAGATAGGACCTGCTTCTATTATTCCATCTATCCAATCATTTGCTGGTGGAAGGTTCTTGAAGTCTCTACAAGTGCTTCCCAAAAGGACAATCGCAGGATCTATAATGGTCCCAGAAATTTGAGCCACTTGCTAAGCTTATAACCTCCTAAGAAAAGGAGGCCAAAAATGGCTAAGACAAGAAAGAAGTACTCCGCTGAATTTAAGCTAAAAGCGGTGC
>Ga0075163_10002422_pt1 | contig 25055 bp, 18 predicted proteins | sample JI1023141ADNA_FD_71478 | JGI IMG/M metagenome (GOLD analysis project Ga0075163, IMG submission 71478) | Wastewater effluent complex algal communities from Wisconsin, to seasonally profile nutrient transformation and Carbon sequestration -... | ecosystem: Engineered > WWTP > Effluent > Algae... | reverse complement strand
TCGATCACCGGCGCGATCACCAGCACGCCGCCGCGCATGAGCAGCGCGACGAACACCACGCTGACCTTGCCGAACGTGTACGCCAGCGTTGTCGTCGCGATGATGCCCGACGTGCACAGCCCCGACAGCAGCGTCAGCTTGCCGGGCAGCGGCAGCGACACGCCGCCGATGGTCCGCCGCCCGGCCTTGCGCCACCACCCGGTCGCCAGCAAGAACACCACCAGCGTGCCGACCGTCGCCAGCACCGACGGCGGCAGGATCTCAATGCTCCCGACCGGCTTGCCGCCGGTGTCGATCAGCGGCTTGGTCAAGAGCTTGGTGCCGGTCGTGTACGGCACGTAGCAGGCGAAATAGCCGAACGCCCACCACCAGATCGACACGGTCCGCCGGGATGCGCTCACTCTGCTGATCGTGACTCATCGTGACAGCGAAGTCACGCCGGCGTGACGGCGAGGTGACGGGCGCGGGTGGTGTACGCTGACGCGGTGACCTGGCTCGGTCGGCTCGACGAACACGTGCTGCGCCTGCCGACGTCATGGCCGGGTGGGCCGGCCACCGCGAGGTTCTCGGCGGTGCTGGCGTGGCTGACCGAGCTGACGGTGTTGCCAGGCTGGCGGCGGCTGGCGGCGGCGCCGACGCCGATCGACGCGGCGTGGGCCGGGGGCGACGCGCCGATCCAGCTCGCGCGCGACGGCGCGGCGCTCGCGGTGCCGGTGGCGGCGTGGTGCGACTTCGTCGACGAGGTGTTCGTGGCGACCGCCGACGCGCTGCGCGCGCCAGGCCTGACCCGCGCCCAGGCGCAGCTGCTGGTCGCGACCGCCAACGTCCACCCGGTGCGCTGCGTGTTCGCCGGCGTCGACCGGACGCCGACGCCGTGGCGGCACGTCGGCGGGCCGGGGATGCTCGACGCGTTCGTCGCCCAGGTCGGGCACGACTGGCCGATCCCCGCGCCGCCCGAGGGCGTCGGGCCGACCAGCGTGACCAGCGGGCCGCCGCTCGACCTGACGCTCGACGGCGCGCGCCGCGACGCGGCCTGGCTGATCGCCGCGCGCGCCTGGCCGGCGCCGCAGTTCACCTACTGGCTCAGCGCGACCTACGTCCACGGCTTGGTGGTCTCGCGCGATGGCGCGTGCTCGTGGTTCCGCGATCTGCATCACTGGCCCGCCGCCAGCGGCGCCCACGCCGTCCGCCTGGTCGGTCGCCTCGAGGCGTTCCACGCCGTCGCCCTCGCCGCCGATCGCCCGTTCGGCTTCGACGCCGGCGTGCTGCGCCCCGTCGGGTAGCCGGCGCCGCAGCGGTGACCGGGCTGGCGGTGGCTACGCCTTGCCCATCGCCGCGGCGCCGTCGACGGCCGTCGCCTGGTGCTTGCCCTTGTAGATGTAGAAGTTGCCGGCGGGCTCCGCCTTCATACCGTCGCCTTTCCACCAGGTGTCGCTGATCCCCGCGCCCGGCTTGGCGGTGTCGCTGTACTCGAAGTTGCTGGCGCCGGCCTGGGACTGCAGCGGCTGGAACGACCCGTCCTTGGCGGTGGTGTGTGCGTGGCCTGCGCCTTCCGCCATGATCACCCCGACGTGGCCAGCGGCGATCCCGTCGGCCTTCGACGCTTGGATGATCGCGACCTGGCCGCTGTTGGCGGCGGCCTGCGCCTGCTTCGCGTCCGCGGTGCGCTGCCAGCCGAAGTCGCCGCCCCACTTGGCGAGCCACGCGCCGATGTTGTTGGCGGAGAGCTCGACGACGGGCACGTTGTTCTTCTGCATCTCCTCGAGCGTCAGCTTCTTGGCGATCCCGAGGTCGGCGTACCAGACCCTCGGCAAGTAGCCGCCCATGGCGTTCACCATGTCGGTCGCGTAGACGTTGCAGTACGTCGTGCCGCCCTTCTTCTTGTAGCGCGCGTCGGAGGTCTCCGTGGACAGCGTATCCGCGATGGCGCGCTGGGCGCTCCGCCACAACGCCTTGCGACACGCGGCGACATCCACGGTCGCGGCGCCGCCGGCCGTCGGGGGGCGCTTGGTCGACGGGAGCGTGTCACCCAGCGCGTGGGCGCCGGAGCTGCCATCGAAGAAGCCGTCGAACAAGCCGCTGGTGGCGACGCCGGCCTCGCCGGCGGTGTTCTTCGCGGTCGCCGCGTCCTGCTGCCGCTGCTCGATGTCGTGCAGGCGCGCCACGATCGGATCGGGATCGAGCCCCGCACCGAGCTTGACGATGTCGGGCTCGGCGCCGAGATGCTGGCGGAGGTGCTCGCGGTACTGCGCGCGCAAGCTGGTGCCGTGGTCGCCGGCGAGCCCGTAGAGCTGCGGCGGATTGTTCCAGTCGATGGTCTTGTCGTGGTTGGTCCCGACGACCGTCGCGTGGTTGTAGACGGGCCCGACCGCCGAGCGCGCGATCGCCGTCGTCGCGCCGCCGCCCACGCGCGCCGCCTCGCCGGCCACCATCGCGTCGGCGGCGCGGTCGGCCTCGACCTCGGCGGCGTCGCCGGGGGAGGAGACGGCGAGCTTGTACTGCGTCGTGGCGGCGCCACCGGACTGCTGGACGGTGTGGGCGACCTCGTGGGCGAGCAGGTGCATGCCGAACGGATCGTCGGGCTGGTACTGGCCGGCGCCGAAGTGGATGTCGTTGCCGCGGGCGAAGGCGCGGGCGCCGACAGCGTCGGCGGCGGTGGCCGAGGCGTCGTCGGTGTGGACCCGGACCGCGCCCAGGTCGGCGCCGAGCGAGGCCTCGAAGCGGTCGCGCACGCCGGCGGGCAGCGGGGCGCCGCCGCCGCCGAGGCCGGCCACCGCCTCCTCGGCGCCCGGGGCCACGCCGCGATCGTCGCGGCGGGCGCTGCGCCACAGCCGCGAGGTCAGCGTCGACTTGCCGGGGGCGCCGCCGCGGGCGCTCGATGGCGGCGCGTAGTCGTCAGGGCCGGCGACGTCGTGATCGGCGCGGTGGGTCATGCTCGATCGAGCCCGGCCCGTCGCGATGTGAGCGGCGGCCAGTTCCGCGCACCGCTTGCGCCATCGGCGCGGCTGCGCGCCACGTCGGTCACCCGGGGCGCCGCGCGGCGCGGCCGCCGTCACTCGTGCGCCGGTACGGTTGTTGCTGTTTCGGCGGGCATGTCGACCGTCATCCTGTCCGCCGGTTCGCCCGCGCTGCCATCGCTGCAGGCGCTCGAGGGGCTGGTCCGCGCCGAGCTCGCGCAGAAGGGGGAGCGCGAGGTGCGCACGTTCGAGCTGGCGACCACGCCCCTCGCGTATTGCCAGGGTGAGTTCGACTGCTGGGTGAAGACCCCCGGCGTGTGCCGGGCCCACGACGCCGAGCAGGACATCGTCGCGGCCGTCCACGCCGCCGATCGGATGGTGCTGATCGACGAGGTCACCTACGGCGGCCACAGCTACGCCGTGAAGCGCGCGCAGGACCGGATGATCTGCCTGGTGTCGCCGTTCTTCGAGAAGCGCGCCGGGCTGACGCACCACGCCGGCCGCTACGATCAGGCGGCGAGCTTCTATGCGCTGGGCTGGATGCCGCGGCGCGACGACGGCGAGGCGCGGACGTGGTGCGAGCTGGCCGACGGCAACGCGCTCAACATGCTCGCGCCGAGCGTCGGGGCGGTGGTGGTCGACGATCAGCGCCGCGACGCCTGGGCCGCCGAGGTGTGCGCGATGCTGACGTCGCACGCGCACCCGGGCGCGTCGATCGACGCGCGCGCGCCGCTGCGGGCGGCGTTGCTCGAGGCCGCGCGGCCCGCGCTCGCCGCCGCCGCGCCGGTGCGGCCCCGCACCGCCGCGGTGTTGATCGGGAGCGCGAAGGTCCGCGGCACCAGCGTCTCGGAGGTGCTGGCGCGCGCGCTGATCGCGCGGCTCGAGCGCGCCGGCGTCGCCACGACGCTCCATATCGCGACCGACTTCGTGCACGCGCGCAAGGCCGCCGCGGTCGCGCAGCAGCTCGCGGCGGCCGAGCTGTTCGTGCTGGTGACGCCGCTGTACGTCGACGCGCTGCCGGCGCTGGTGGTGCGCGCCCTCGAGCACGTCGCCGCCGCGGGCGCCGCCGGCCCGCGGCGGTGCGCGGCGATCGTCAACTGCGGGTTCCCCGAGCCCGAGCACGTCCGCACCGCGCTCCGGATCGTGCGGCACTTCTGCGCGCGCGCCGGCTACGCCTGGGCCGGCGGGCTGCCGCTCGGCGCGGGTGGTGTGGTGAAACCCGGGGTGCCGCTCGACGAGCAGCACGGGCCGGTCACCCACGTCGCGCAGGCGCTCGACGTCGCCGCGCCGGCCCTGGCGATCGGCGCCGACGTGCCGGCGGCCGCCCTCGAGCGGATGCTGCAGGCGCCGGTCCCCGACGCCGCGTACCGGCTGCTGGGCGACCTGGGGTGGCGCTACCAGGCCTACCGCAACGGCCTCGCCCAGCGCGCGCTGCGGGCCCAGCCCCTGGCGTGAGCGTCAGCCGGCTTCGAGCTTGGCCTTGAGCCGGCGCTTGACCGACTCGAAGCGCTTGCGCAGCGCCTGATCGAGCTTGCGCACCGCCTCGTCGTCGGGCCCGGCGCCCTCGTCGCTCATGATGACCGCGATCTCGCGCCACGGCAGCTGCCGGTCGACCCGCAGGTAGAGGAGCTCGCGATCGTCGTCGGCCAGCGCGGCGCGCGCGGCGGCCAGCTTGTCCTTGACCGCGGTGCGCAGGTACTCGACGGTGGCGGTGCGGGCCTGGGCCACGACGTCGTCGAGCTCGCCCGGCAGCGTGAACCGCCGCGCGCGGCGGCCGTCGCCGCGGGCCCGGCGGGCAGCGGCGTGGCGGGCCAGCGTGTACACCCACGTCCGCACCGACGCGCCGAAGCGAAAGCCGGGCAGGCCGCGCACCACGTCCTCGCACCACAGCGAGAACGCCTCGGCGGCGTCGTCGGCGCTCGAGCGGACGATCGAGCCGAGGTACGCGCCGATCTCGGCGCCGTAGCCGCGCACGATCAGCGCCGCGCCCGCGGTGTGATCGCCCCGCTCCCACGCGGCGCGCACGTCGCGCTCGGTGCGGTCGCGCTCGCCTTCGGACATCGACCGCGAATCTACCGCAGCCCGCGGCGCGGCGCGCGACCGCGCGTGGCGTCAGCGGTGCGCGGCGAGCCAGGCCGCGGCCTCGGCGAGGGACGCGGCCGCTCGCGGCCCGGCCGCGGTGAGGAGGGCCACGGCCCGCTCGGCCTCGGCGCGCGCGCGGGGCCGCTGGTCCTGGCGGGCCAGCGCGATCGCCAGCGCCAGCGCGGCCTCGCCGTCCCCCGACGATGGCGCGCCCCCGGAGACGCGGCGGGCGCGCTCGGCCAGCGCGCGGGCCTGCGGCGGATCGGCCTCGGCCAGCGCCAGCGCCAGCGTCGCCAGCGGCTTGACCAGGCGCTGGCTGGTGGCGGGGTAGGTCGCCTCGGCGATCGCCAGCGCGCGGCGCGCGTGGGGCGCCGCGGCGTCGCCGTGTCCCCCGCGCCGCAGCGCCGTCGCGAGGTAGATCAGCGTGCCGATGAGCTGCGGGTGGTCGGGGCCGAGCGCCGCCTCGAACAACGCCAGCGAGCGCTCGAGGTGGGCCACCGCGGCCGCGGGATCGCGGCCATCGATCAGCGCGATGCCGAGGTTGCCCTCGACCATCGCCGCGTTGGGCGTCGCGCGCTGGCCGCGGCGGTCGAGGCCGGCCAGCACCGCCTCGAGCAGCGGCACTGCCTCGGTGACGTGGCCTTCGGTGAGCAGCAGGCCCGACAGGTTGAGGCGCTGCTCATCGGCCTCGACCGAGTCGTCGCCGAACGTCGCGCGCGCCGCCGCCAGCGCGCGTTCATGGTAGGTGCGCGCCGCCGCCAGGTCGCCGAGCTCGCCGCACACCACCGCCAGGTTGCTCACGACGCCCTGCACGATCGCGTGGTCGGCCGGCAGCGCGCGCTCGGCGTCGGTGAGCGCCGCGGTCAGGACCTGGCGCGCCTCCTCGTGGCGGCCGGCCTCGACCAGCACGGCGCCGAGCTGCGCGCGGGCGGCGATCGCGTCGCGCGTGGTCGCGCCGCCGTGCGCGATCCAGGCGTCGCGGGCCGCGGTGGCGTCGGCGATGGCGCCGTCGACGTCGCCTTGGCGCAGGCGGATCGTGGCGCGGGTGTGGAAGAACGCCGCGCGGAGCTCGGGATCGTCGCCGAGGCCGCGCACCAGGCCCTCGGCCATGGCCAGGACCGTGTCGACCTCGGACCGGGTGCTGGCGGCGCCGGGCTGATCACCATCGCCGAGCAGCACCGCGAGGGCGAGCAGCGTCTTCACCTGGGCGCGCGGGTGGTTCGCCGCCGCGGCCGCCGCGACCGCGCGGCGCAGCGCCGCCGCCGCGTCGGGATCGTGGGCGGCCCGGGCGATCTCGGCGGCGACGCGGTCACGCTCGGCGTCGAGCGGCGGGAACACGCCGCGCGGCGTGGTCACCGCGTCGAGCCGGGTGCGCGCGGCGGCGAGCTGGCCGCGCTCGCTCAACAGCTCCGCGCCGTACAGCGTGGCGCGGTCGGCGATGACCGCGTCGCGCACCGCGGGCTGGGTCGGCTGCGGCTCGCGGCGCACGAACGCCGCGGCGTCGCCGCACAGCTCGACCGGGGCGAGCTGCTCGACCAGCTCCGTCGCGCGGGGCGCCGGCGCGGTGCGCAGGTGCGTGATCAGCGCGTCGGTGTCGGCGAGGCGCTGGGTCAGGCAGGTCAGGCGCACCGCGGCGGTCGCCGCCGCCTCGCCGCCGCGGCCGACGTCGCGACACGCGGCCTCGCGCAGGGTCGCCCACGTCGCGAGCCGCGCGTCGATCGCCGCCGCGGCGCCCGCCGCGCGCGCGCCGGTGGCCGTCAGCGCCGCGCGGGTGTCGTCGTCCCACACGCCGCGCAGCCGCGCCGCCAGCGGCTCGCAGCCGGGCGGCGTCGGCCGGCGAGCCGGCCCCCATGCCTGGGTCGCGAGGACCGTCGCGGTCACGGCCGCGATCACGCCGGCGCCCGCCGCGATCCACGGCCAGCGCGGGCGGGCCGCGGCGGTGAGCGCGCGCACCAGCGCGTCGAGCGACGGCCACCGCGCCGCCGGGGCCGCGGCCAGCGCGCGGATCAGCGGCCGCAGCACCCTCCGCGGCACCGCGCGGCGCGGCGTCGCGATCGCGCCCGCGGCGATCGCCGCCAGCCGCGCGTCGAGCGTCGCCGGGAACGGGTCGACGCCGGCCAGCGCCTCGTAGAGCGCGACCGCGAACGCGAACTGATCGGCGCGCGCGTCGACGACGCCGCCGGCGAACTGCTCGGGCGCCATGTAGCGCGGCGTGCCGACCATCGCGCCGGTCTGGGTCAGGCGGTCGCTGCCGCCCGACGGCTGGCTCGGGCTGGGCAAGGTCGGCGCGTGGGCGGTGTCGGCGCTGCCGCCGACGACCGTCGCGGCGTCGATCGCCGCCGCACCGCCGCCCGGGCTGATGAGGCCGGCCGCGTCGCGCGCCAGGCCGAAGTCGGCGACGCGGGTCCGTCCGTCGTCGCCGAGCAAGAGGTTGTCGGGCTTGATGTCGCGGTGGACCAGCCCGGCGGCGTGGGCGGCGGCCAGCCCGCGCCCCGCGGCGACGAACACGTCGAGGATCGCCCGCCACGGTCGCGGCGCCGCCGCCAGCCACGCGCGCACCGAGCCGCCGGGGCACAGCTCCATCGCCACGAAGCCCGCGCCGGCGTGCTCGCCGACCTCGTAGATCGTCACGACGTTGGGGTGCGCCAGCCGCGCCAGCGCGGTGGCCTCGCGCTGCACCCGCGCCAGGTCGGCGCCGCGCAGCTCGAGCTTGAGCGCGACCCGCCGATCGAGCCGCCGGTCGCGCGCGCGATAGACCACGCCCATGCCGCCGCGGCCGAGCACGCCCTCGAGCTCGAAGTGCTCGCCGATCACCACGCCGGCCGGCAGCGCGACTGCCTCGGGGCTCGCCACCGCGCGCGCGGCCTCGGCCAGCGAGCCCAGCTCGGCCGCGATCGACGTGCGGAGCGGGTCGGGGTCGGTCAACCCCACGAGCCTATCGCCGATCGCCGGGCGACGCGCGCGCCGCGGCTCACCGCACCGTCGCCGCGAGCTGCCCGCACGCCGCGGCGATGTCGCTGCCACCCGAGTAGCGGCGGTGGCTGGGCAGGCCGTGCTCGGACAGGACCGCGCGGAACCGCGCCAGCACCGCGTCGTCGGCGCGGCGGAACGGATCGTCGGCGCCGATCGGGTTGTAGGCCAGGACCGACAGCCGCGGCCGCACGCCGGTGATCGCCGCGAACGCGGCGGCGCGCGCGGCCAGCGCCCGGGCGTCGTCGTCGCCGTCGTTGACGCCGGCCAGGAGCGTCACCGCCCACATCGGCGCCAGCCGCGTGGCCCGCGCGTGATCGACCGCCGCCGCGAGCACCTCGTCGAGATCGTGGGCGCGGTCGACCGGCATCAGCGATCGCCGCACCGCCGGCCGCGCGCTGGCGATCGACAGCCCGAGCCGCACGTTGGGCGCCTCGCGGGCCAGCCGGCGGATGCCGGCCGGGTTGCCCGACGTGCACACCGTGATGCCGCGCGCGTCGATGCCCTGGCCGCACGGATCGCACAGGACCGCGATCGCCGTGAGCACGCGATCGAGGTTGGCCATCGGCTCGCCCATGCCCTGGAACACCACGCCGTGGACGCGCTGCCCGGGCGCCAGCTCGCGCCGCACCAGCCGGACCTGCTCGACGATCTCCCACGCCTCGAGGTTGCGCGCGAGCCCGAGCCGGCCGGTGGCGCAGAACGTACAGGCCAGCGCGCAGCCGACCTGCGAGCTGACGCACACGCTGACCCGCGCCGGGTGCTCGAGCGGGATGCGCACGGTCTCGACCCGCGCGCCGTCGGGCGCCTCGACCACCAGCTTGGTGAACGGATCGAGCGCCGAGGCCGCGCGCTCGACGACGGCCAGCGTCGGCACGTGGCCGACCGCGCGCACCGCGTCGGCCGCCACCCGGCGCACCGCGCTCGACGCCGCGACCGGCTCGTCGCGGTGGACCATCGCCACCAGCTTGCGCGCCTCGGCCAGCGTGATCGCCGGCACCGCGGCGGCCAGCGCCGCCGGCGTCACGGCTTGCAGGGCGATCATCGGCGGAAGCTATGCGCGCCGCGCCGCCCGCGCAACCCCCGCGTCGCCCGCGCGGTCGCCACGGTCGCGGCGCGTCGCCGGTGCATGAATCGCCCGGCCACCGGCCCTGGCGTCGGGAGCCTCCCCCGCCGAGGGAGGTGCGGCGACGCACCTCCTGAAACTCGGTCACTTCACCGTGAACGCGACCGACCCCAGCACCGCGCCGTCGGCCCCGACCACCTCGACCGAGTACGAGCCGGCCTTGAGCTGGCGGCGCGACGCGGTCGTCCACTTGTTGCCCTTGATCTTCAGGTTGGCGGCCCAGACCTTGGCGCCGTCCTTCTTCCACACGTGCTGCACCGTGGTGTTGGCGGCGCCGGTGATGCGCGACCAGATCCACACCTTGGTGCCCGCGGTGAACTCCGACGCGGTGCCCACCGACTCCTTGTTCTCGACGCCGGTGCCGGCCTTGACCTCGGCGGCGGCGCCGGCGGTGGCGGCCGGCGGGGCCGGGGGCCCGGGCTGCGCCAGGGCGGCCCCGGCGGTGGCGGTGACGAGCGCGACAACGAACAACGACGACCACAGACGCTTCATGTGATTCCTCTCCCGGCTGCGTGAGCCTCGGACAGTACAACGCTCTCGCCGGTCGCGGTGTTCCGGCGCCGATTGCATCGCGTCGGGCCTGGGCGTAGGGTCCGCGCCCCTATGGCCTACCCCGAGGTCGTCCGCGTGTTCGCGACCACGCAGGACCCCGATCACGACAGCCCCTGGCAGACCCGCTCGCCGTCGTCGTCGACCGGCTCCGGCGTGGTGATCGCCGGCGGCGCGATCCTCACCGGCGCGCACGTGGTCGCCAACGCGACGTTCCTGCAGGTGCAGAAGCCGTCGCATCCCGACAAGGCGATCGCCCGGGTGCGCGCGGTGTGCCACGACGCCGACCTCGCGCTGCTCGAGGTCGTCGAGCCGGCCGACTTCCTGGCCGACGTCACGCCGGCCGAGCTGGGCGAGATGCCGCGGCTGCGCGACGAGGTCGCGGTGGTCGGGTACCCGGTCGGCGGCGAGGAGATCTCGATCACCGAGGGCGTCGTGTCGCGGATCGAGGTGCAGCGCTACAGCCACTCGCAGCGCAACCTGCTGGCGGTCACCGTCGACGCGGCCATCAACGCCGGCAACAGCGGCGGCCCGGTGTTCGGCGGCGGCAAGGTCGTGGGCATCGCGTTCCAGAAGCTGACCGGCGTCGACAACATCGGCGAGATGGTGCCGCCGCCGGTGATCCGCACGTTCCTCGACGGCGTCGCCGCCGGCAAGCGGCCGCTGGTGCCGGCGATGGGCGTGATCACCCAGAACCTCGAGAACCCGCTGTTGCGCAAGCAGCTCGGCCTCGGGCCCGGCGTCGCCGGCGTGATGATCACCCAGATCGAGCACGGCAGCGGCGCCGACGCGGTGCTGCAGGTGCGCGACGTGCTCACCGCGGTCGACGGCCTCGCGGTCGCCAACAACGGCACCGTGCTGTACGACGGCCGCCACCGCACCCGGTTCGACGTCATGCTCGGCCGGCACTACATCGGCGACGTGGTCCCGGTGGAGCTGGTCCGGGGCGGGCAGGCGATGTCGGTCGAGGTCACGCTCGGCGAGTGGCGGCCGCTGGTGCCGCGCACCCGCTACGATCAGGCGCCGCGTTACCTGGTGTTCGGCGGGCTGGTGTTTCAGGCGCTGACCCGCGACGTGCTGGCCACCTGGGACAAGTGGTGGAACAAGGCCCCCAAGGAGTTCCTCTACTACTACTACCTGGGCGCGCGCTCGGCCGAGCGCCGCGAGGTGGTCATCCTGTCGAAGATCCTGGCCGACGAGATCAACGTCGGCTACGGCCACCTCTACAACGAGGGCGTGGCCACGGTCGACGGGGTCACCCCGCGCGATCTCGATGACTTCGCGGCCCGGCTGGCCGCCGCCCAGGGGGTGGTCGAGATCACCACCACGTCGGGCGGGGTGATCATGCTCGACACCGCCGAGGTGGCGAAGGCCCAGCCGCGCATCCTCGAGCGCTACCGCATCCCGCGCGATCGCCACCTGCCGTAGCCGGGCGGGGGCCTGCGACCCCTGACCGCAGGTCGCGACGCGGGACGTCGCGCCGATCACCTCTTCGCGGTGAGGTCTCGGTCGAACCAGCTGGTAGCCCATGGCTGCCAGCCCATACCTGACGACGTTCGCCGAGGAAGCCGCGGACCTCCTGGAGGTCATCGAGGCGACGGTCCTCGCGCTCGAGGCCGCGCCCGGCGACCGCGAGCTCATCGATCAGCTGTTCCGGGCCTTCCACACGCTCAAGGGATCCGGCGGCGTCGCCGGGCTGACCGAGCTGGCGCGCTTCACGCACCACGTGGAGAGCGCGATGGACCGCGTGCGCAGCGGCGCGCTGGCGCTGACCCCGGCGCTGGCGACGGTCGTGCTCGCCGCCAAGGATCACATCGCCGCGCTGCTCGGCGCGGCGCTGGGCCGCGGCGCCGTCGATGCGGCCAGCGGCGCGGCGCTGGAGGCGCAGCTGGCCGCGATGATCGACGGCGCGCCGATCGCGCCGCCCGCGCCGGTCGCCCCGCCGGTCGCCCCGCCGCCCCCCGCGGCGCCAGCGCCCGCCGCCCCCCGCCGGCTCTACGAGTTCGCCCTGGCCTTCACGGTGAACCCCGACGCCGCCGAGCCGGTCGACGCCACCGGCTTCGAGGCCGAGCTGGCCCGGCTGGGCGAGCTGACCGTGTCGGCGCCGCTGCCGCAGTGGGCCGCCACGCTGGTGACCCACGCCGAGGTCGACGCGGTGCAGGACGCGTTCATCTTCGTCGCCAACCTCGGCACGCCGGTGGTCGAGCTGGCGTCGTGCCTGTTCTTCGACGCGCCGGTAGCCGACGACGACGCGCCGGTCGCGGCGCCGACGAGCGCGGCGGTCGAGGCCGCCCCGGTCGCCGCCGGCCCGCGCGCGCCGGCCAAGGACGCGGTGGTGCGGGTGTCGTCCGAGCGCCTCGATCAGCTGGTCAAGCTGATCGGCGAGCTGGTGATCACCCAGTCGCGGCTGGCCCAGGCCCACGCGCTGCACCCGACGCCCGAGCTGGCGCCGCCGGTCGAGGCCATGGACCGCCTGATCGCCGATCTGCGCGACGGCGTCTTGGGCCTGCGCATGGTGCCCATCGGCTCGCAGTTCACGCGGTTCCAGCGCCTGGTGCGCGACCTGTCGGCCGAGCTCGGCAAGGACGTCGAGCTGGTGACGTCGGGCGACGACACCGAGCTCGACAAGTCGGTGATCGATCAGCTCACCGACGCGCTGGTCCACGTCGTGCGCAACGCCATGGATCACGGCCTCGAGGCGCCGGCGGCCCGGCTCGCCGCCGGCAAGCCGGCGCGCGGCACGCTGCGGCTGGCCGCGGTGCAGGAGGGGACCCACGTCGTCATCACGATCGCCGACGACGGCCGCGGCATCGATCCGGTCGCGGTGCGCGCCAAGGCCGAGGCCCGCGGGCTGATCGCGCCGGGCGAGACGCTGTCCGAGCGCGATCTGCTAGGGCTGATCATCCGCCCGGGCTTCTCGACCGTCACCCAGGTGACCGAGCTGTCGGGCCGCGGCGTCGGGATGGACGTCGTCAAGCGCACCGTCGAGGGGCTGCGCGGCACGCTGGCGATCTCCAGCCAGGTCGGCCTCGGCACCGAGATCCGCCTGCGCCTGCCGCTCAACCTGGCGATCATCGACGGGCTGCGCGTCGACATCCACGGCGATCCGTTCATCGTGCCGATGGCCGCGGTCACCGAGAACCTCGAGCTGTCCGCCGCCGAGCGCCACGCCCACAACGGCCGCAACCTGGTGCCGGTGCGCGGCGAACTGGTGCCCTACATCCGGCTGCGCGAGCTGTTCGGCCACGGCGACGACGGCGACGCCGTCGAGCGGGTGGTCGTGGTGGCCGTCGATGGCCACCGGGTCGGCCTGGTGGTCGACCGCGTGCTCGGCAGCCACCAGACCGTGATCCAGCCGCTGGGCCGCTTGTACCGCGACGTCGAGCTGTTCTCCGGCACCACCATCCTCGGCGACGGACGGGTCGCCATGATCCTCGATCTCGCGGGCACCGTCCGGTCCGCCGATCGCTCGAGCGGGAGCCTGCACTGATGGCGTCCACACCGTTCCTCACCTTCCGGCTCGGGGACGAGCTGTTCGCGATCCCGGTGGTCCGGGTCCGCGAGGTGCTCGACCTCACCGCCGTCACCCGGGTCCCGACCGCGCCGCCGTACATGCGGGGCGTCGTCAACGTCCGCGGCAGCGCGATCCCGGTGGTCGACCTGCGCCGCAAGTTCGGCCTCACGCCGATCGACGACACCGTCCACACCCGCATCGTCGTGCTCGAGCTCGACATCGACGGGGAGGAGGTGGTGGTCGGCGGCCTGGCCGACGCCGTCGACGAGGTGCTCGAGCTCGACAGCGACGGGCTGGCCCCACCGCCGCGGCTCGCGACCCGCTGGCGGGCCGATCTGATCGCCGGGCTCGGCAAGAAAGCCGAGCAGTTCATCCTCGTCCTCGACATCGCGCGCGTGTTCGCGAGCGACCAATCCCTGCTGGCGGCTGCCAGCGCCTGACGCCCGACGGCGTCCCCCGAGGCTCCCCATGTCCAAGCTGACCATCCGCGGCAAGATCCTCCTCCTGTGCGGCGTGCTCCTGACGTCGCTGATCGTCACCAGCGTCATCAGCATCTACCAGATGCAGGCCGCCGAGCGCCGCACCGAAGCCATCGTCGACCGTGACGCCCAGAGCGCGCTGCGCGCCCAGCGGGTCCGGCGCGGCGCCATCGAGTTCGTGCTGGCCGAGCGCGCGCTGCTGCTCACCAGCGACGAGACCGAGCGGGCCGCCGCGCTGCCGGCGCTCGAGCGCGCCGAGGCGACCTACGACGCCGCCCGCAAGAGCCTCGGCGAGGTCGAGGACGCCAAGGACCTCGCCGCCATCGACGCCGTCTGGGCCAAGCTCCACGACGTCCACACCCGCATCCGCGAGGACAAGCTCAAGGCGTCCAACGAGCGCGCCGGGTTCTTGCTCGACGGCGAGGCCCGCGAGGCGTCTACCCAGCTGCGGCTGGCGCTGGCCCCGCTCGACGCCGAGTTCAAGCGCGCCGCCGGCGTCGAGCTGACGCCCGGCCACGAGGCGTTGCAGGAGGCGCGGATCATGATCGCGACGATCGCCAACCGCGAGAAGAGCCTGGTGATCGAGCTCGATCCCGACAAGCTCGTGACGATCACGCAGGAGGTCGAGACGATGCTGACCGAGCTCGACGCGGCGCTGGCCACGGCGCGCCGGCTGTCGACGACCGCCGCCGCCCAGGCGCTGTGGCCGGCGATCGACGCGCGCTACGGCGCGTGGCAGGACCTGCACAAGCGCGGCCGCGACCTGGCCCACGAGAACGCCGACGCCGAGGCCGAGCGGATCGCCAAGTCCGACGGCGACGCCGCGCTGGCGGCGCTGGAGAAGACCGCCTCGGAGCTGGTCGACCGCATCGAGGCCGACCTGATCGCGGCGCGCAACGCCGCCCAGGCGGCGACCGGGTCCGGGCGGACGATGCTGGTGGTCGCGACCGTGCTGGCGTTCGTGATCGGCGCGTTCCTGGCGATCTCGATCATCCGCTACCTGACCCGGGCGCTGGCCGACGCCGGCGCGCTGGCGGCGGCGGTGGCCGAGGGCGACCTGACCCACACCGTCGACGTGAAGGCGCAGGACGAGGTCGGCGCGATGGTGACGTCGCTCAACCGCATGACCGAGAACCTGCGCCGGGTGGTCGGCGACATCGCCGGCGCCGCGATCAAGGTGTCGAGCGGCGCCGAGGAGATGCACGCGACCGCCGAGCAGGTGGCGCACGGCGCGACCGAGCAGAGCTCGGCGACCGAGGAGAGCACCTCGACGATGGAGGAGATGGCGGCCAGCGTCCAGCAGAACGCCGACAACGCGCAGCAGACCGATCGGCTGGCGTCGAAGGCGTCGACCGACGCGCAGACCAGCGGCCAGGCGGTGGGCGAGGCGCTCGAGGCGGTCAAGCAGATCGCCGCGAAGATCTCGATCATCGAGGAGATCGCCCGCAAGACCGACCTGCTGGCGCTCAACGCCGCGGTCGAGGCGGCGCGCGCCGGCGAGCACGGCCGCGGCTTCGCGGTGGTCGCCAGCGAGGTGCGCAAGCTGGCCGAGCGGTCGGCGACCGCCGCCGCCGAGATCAGCGACCTGTCGCGCAACGGCGTCGCGCTCGCCGAGAGCGCCGGCGCGATGCTGACCCGGCTGTTGCCCGACATCCGCAAGACTGCGGAGCTGGTGCAGGAGGTGTCGGCGGCCAGCCGCGAGCAGGCGACCGGCGTCGATCAGACCAACGTCGCGCTGCAGCAGCTCGACCGCGTCACCCAGCAGAACGCGGCCGCCGCCGAGCAGCTCGCCGCCGCCGCCGCCGAGCTGACCAACCAGGCCCAGCAGCTCCAGGGCTCGGTGGCGTACTTCCGCTCCGACGCGCGCACGCCCGCGCCGCGCAGCGAGCCGGCCGCGCCGGTGATCGCCGCGCCGCCGCGGACCCGCGCGGCCCCGGCCGTGGCCGCGCCGCCGGCCGCCAGCGCGCCGCGCCGCCGCCCGCGCCCCGCCGCCCACAACCCCAGCGAGGTGTCGCGCCGCATCCCGCGGATCGACGCCGAGCCTCGCGCCGGCCGGCCCAGCAACGGCCAGTCCGGCATCGCCCTCGACCTCGGTCCGGGACCCAGCGCCGATGATGAGCTGTTCGACCGCACCTGAACTCCAGGGGGCTCGTCGCCGAGCCCCCCTCGATCCCGGCGAAGCCCGGATCGAGCCTCCCCCCGCGACGCGAGACGGGTCGCCAGCCGAGCGCCGCGCTGGCGCCGCGCTGGCGCCGCCGGCCGGCGTCGCGCCTGACCGCGCCACGCTGCGCCGGCTCGCCGACCTGGTCTCGGGCGCGCTCGGCATCTGCCTGCCCGACGGCAAGCTGACGATGCTGCACGGGCGGCTGCAGCGCCGGCTGCGCGCGCTCGGCATGACCTCCCTGGCGGCCTACGAGCTGCGGCTGGCCGACCCGCGCACCGCGGGCGCCGAGCGCGCGGAGCTCTTCGACCTCGCCACCACCAACAAGACCGACTTCTTCCGCGAGCCCGACCACTTCACGTACCTCATGGAGGTGGCGTTGCCCGCGCTGGCGGCGGGGCGCTCGCGGTGGCTGTTGCGGTTGTGGAGCGCCGGCTGCGCCACCGGCCAGGAGGCCTACACGCTGGCGATGCTGCTCGACGATCACGCCGGCCGCCACCCCGGCTTCGACTTCGCGATCACCGCGACCGACGTGTCGATGCGCGCGCTGCGCGAGGCCCACCAGGCCACGTACGCCGTCGATCTGATCGAGCCGGTGCCGGCGCCGCTGCGCGAGCGCTACCTGATGCACGGCCGCGGCGCGCGCGCCGGCCAGGTGCGGGTGGTGCCCGAGCTGCGGCGGCGGGTGCGGCTCGACCAGCAGAACTTCATGGACGCCCACTACCGGGTGCCGCACGACCTCGACGTGGTGTTCTTCCGCAACGTCCTCATCTACTTCGATCGCCGGACCCAGGGCGAGGTGCTGGCGCGGCAGTGCCGCCACCTGCGCCCCGGCGGCTACCTGTTCATCGCCCACGCCGAGTCGGTCACCGGCCTCGACCTGCCGCTCGAGCCGTGCGGCCCCTCGATCTTCCGGAGGATCTGACCATGGCCGCGCCGCGCATCCGCGTGCTGGTGATCGACGACTCGGCGTCGGTGCGGCAGGCGCTGGTCGATCTGCTCGAGCGCGACGGCGACATCGAGGTGATCGACACGGCCTCCGATCCGTTCGTCGCCGCCGAGCGGCTGCGCGCGCGGACGCCCGACGTCATCACGCTCGACGTCGAGATGCCGCGGATGGACGGGCTGACGTTCCTCGAGAAGCTGATGCGTCAGCACCCGATCCCGGTGGTGGTGTGCTCGAGCCTGACCGCCCACGGCGCCCAGACCGCGCTGGCGGCGCTCGACAAGGGCGCGGTGGCGGTCATCGAGAAGCCGCGCGGCGCGACCCCGCGCGAGTGGCAGGAGACCCAGATCAACATCTGCGACGCGGTGCGCGCCGCGGCGCGGGCCCGGCTCCGTCGGCGGCCCACGGTCGCGCCGCCGGGGCCCAAGCTCACCGCCGACGCGATCCTGCCGCCGCGCCGCGGCGACGCGATGCTCGAGACCACCGAGCAGGTGGTCGCGATCGGCGCCTCCACCGGCGGCACCGAGGCGCTGCTCGAGGTGATCCGCGCGCTGCCGGCCGACGGGCCCGGCGTGCTGGTGGTGCAGCACATGCCCGAGCGGTTCACCACCCAGTTCGCGGCGCGGCTCGATGCGCAGTGCCGGATCCGGGTCAAGGAGGCGGCCAGCGGCGACACCGTGCTGCGCGGGCAGGTGCTGATCGCGCCGGGCAACCGGCACCTGCTGCTCAAGCGCAGCGGCGCCCGCTACTTCGTCGAGATCAGCGACGGGCCGCTGGTCAGCCGCCACCGGCCGTCGGTCGACGTGCTGTTCCGCTCGACGGCGCGCTACGCCGGCGGCAACGCGATCGGCGTGATCCTCACCGGCATGGGTGACGACGGCGCGCGCGGGCTGGCCGAGCTGCGCGCCGCCGGGGCGCGGACGATCGCCCAGGACGAGGCGAGCTGCGTGGTGTTCGGCATGCCGGCCGAGGCGATCAAGCGCGGCGCGGTCGAGCGGGTGCTGCCGCTCGACCGCATCGCCGGCGAGGTGGTGCGGCTCACGCGGGCCGGCGCCGCCGTCGGCCCGAGCGCGGCCGTTCTGGCGTAACCTACGGGGCGATGGATGCGCCCCCCGACGCTGACCCGCGCGCCGCCGTGGACGCGCGCGTGCTGGCCCGGCGCGACGCCGGCGACCTCGACGGCGCGACCGCGCTGGTGCTCGAGGCGTACGGCGGCGAGCTGCTGGCGTTCCTGCACGCGATCGCCCGGGACGCGGCGACCGCCGACGACGCGTGGAGCGTGCTGGCGGCCGCGATCTGGCGCAGCCTCGGCGGCTTCGCCGGCCGGTCGTCGCTGCGGACCTGGCTGTACGTGCTGGCGCGCCGCGCGCACCTGCGGGTGCTGCGGCGGGCGCGGGTCGACGAGGTCCCGCTGTCGCAGGCCTCGGCGGTCGGACGCCTGGCCGCCGAGCTGCAACGCTCGTCGCTGCCGCACCTGGCCCGGGTGCGCGAGCGCATGGCCGACCTGCGGGCGCAGCTCGAGCCCGACGATCAGACCATCTTGATCCTGCGCGTCGATCGCGAGCTGTCGTGGCGCGAGGTCGCCGAGGTGCTGGCCGACGACGGCGACGGCGACGATCTCGATCGGCTGGCGGCGACGGTGCGCAAGCGCTTCGAGCGGATCAAGGCGCAGATCCGGGCGCTGGCGACGGCGGCGGGGCTGGTCGAGCCGCGCTGACGGCCGGGCGCGCGCGGCGCTGTCACATCCGCGCCGCGGCCGGGCACTACCCGGCATGCCTCGCGTCGCGCTCGCGCTCTGCACGCTCCCGATCGCCGTCGCCGCCACCGCTTGCGGCGCCATCACCCCCGCCGGTCCCGACGGCGCCGGTCCCGACGCGGCGGCGCCGGGCGACCCGGGCCACGTCGTCTTCGGCGACGGCGCCGCCGTCTACCGGATCGCCGCGCGGCCCGGCGCGACGCCCGAGGACGTCTCGGCGCTGGTCGGCGCCGGCGGCGGCGCGCCCGAGCGGCGCCTCAACCTGTCGCCGGCCGGGCGCACCTACGTCTTCGAGACCGGCGACCTCGGCTGCGCCAACGGCACCTGCGTCGCGGTCGCGCCGGTCGACGATCCGGCGGCGGCGGCGCTGGTCGCCCCCGGCGGCGCGCCGCTCGACGCCGCCGAGAGCCGGTCGGCGGTCGCCGACGACGGCGCGCTGGTGGTGTTCGCCGCCGGCGGCGGCCCCCACGATCGCGATCTGTTCGCGACGCGGCGCCAGGCCGGCGCATGGAGCGCGCCCGCGCTCCTGACCGCGGCGTCGCCCCACGCGTGGAACGACACGCCGGCGCTGGCGCCCGACGCGGCGCGGGTGCGCTTCGACTGCGGGCCGACCGCCAACGCCGGCGCCGGCGGCAGCCTGTGCGAGGTCGGCGTCGACGGCGACGCGCTGGCGGTGGTGCTCAGCCCCGCCGACGCGCCGGCGATCATCGTCGACGCCGGCCCGCTGCACCACGCGGGCTACGCCGGCGACGACGTGGTGTTCGAGGCCGACTGGGACGGCGAGCGGGTGTGGCGCTGGGGGCCGGCCGGCTTCGTCCAGGTCGGCGCGGGCGACAACGACAACAGCCCGTGCGCGCTCGCCGACGGGCGGATCGCCAGCCTGTACCTCGGCCGGCCCGGCAACACCACCGGGCGCCACGAGCTGAAGCTGATGGCCGCCGACGGCCGCGAGCTGGCGATGCTGGTGATCGGCCAGGACATCGTCGACGACGGCCTCGGTTGCGGCGGCTGACGATGCCGCGCTTGCTCGCCGCGCGTGGCGTCGGCTACTGTGCCGCGTCGATGTCGTCCCGGTCGACCCGCACCTCGGTCGACAGCCTGCTGCGCGCGGTCGCGCGCACCGCCACGGTGGCGCCCGCGCCGCGCGGCGGGCCGGCGGCGCTGCCGACGGTGCTGGCCGAGCAGTTCGAGCTGGGCCCCGAGCTGGGGCGCGGCGGCATGGGCGTCGTGTACCAGGCCTACGATCGCCGGCTCGATCGCGACGTCGCGATCAAGGTGATGCACCCCGAGCGCTGGGCCCACGTCCCGCGCGACGAGCTGGTCGCGGTGTTCGAGCGCGAGGCCCGGGCCACCGCGCGGCTCAACCACCCGGCGATCGTCACGCTGTACCAGACCGGCGACCACGCCGGCACGCTGTACCTCGTGCTCGAGCGCTTGCGCGGCGCCAACCTCGGCGCGCTGGCCCGGCGGCCGATGGATCTCGGCGACGCGCTGGCGATCATGATCCAGGTCGCCGACGCGATCGCGTACGCGCACGATCAGGGCGTGCTGCACCGCGATCTCAAGCCCCACAACGTGTTCATCGGCGACGGCGGCCGGGTGTGGGTGCTCGACTTCGGCCTGGCCTCGCTCGACGAGGTCGGCGCGCGCGCGGGCGACGGCGCGCCGCGGTCGCGCGGCGGCACGCCGGCGTACATGGCGCCCGAGCAGCGCCAAGGCGATCGCCAGGACGCGCGCACCGACGTCTGGGCGCTCGGGCTGTTGCTGTACCAGCTGGTGACCGCCTACGAGCCGCCGCCGCTGGCCAGCCCCGACGATCTCCGCGGCCCGCCGTGGAGCGCCGACCTGGCGCGGCTGCCGGCGTCGATCGCGGCGCTGGTGGCGGCGGCGGTGGCGTGGGCGCCCGACGATCGCCTGCCCACCGCCGCGGCCTTCGCCGCCCGCCTGCGCGCGTGCTCGCCGGTCGATCCCGAGCGCCGCGGGTTGCGGCGCCTGCGCTGGCCGCGCGCGGCCACGGCGGCGGCGGCGGCGGCGCTGGTCGGGGCGGGGGCGCTCGGCACCACGGTGGTCGAGCGCGCGCGCGCGCCGGTGCACCCGGTGACGCCGCCGGTGGCGTCGCCGGCGGTCGCGTTCTCGTTCGACCTCGCCGCCGCGGCGGTGCCGCCGGTGCTCGACAACCAGGTCATCGCCGTCGCGCCCGACGGCGCCAGCCTCGCCGTGCTGGGGCCGCCCGCCGACGGCGCGCCCGGCGCGACCCAGGTGTACGCGCGGCGGCTGGCGGCCGACGCGCTGGCGCCGCTGGTCGGGACCGTCGACGCCGAGGGCCTGGCGTTCTCGCCCGACGGCCAGTGGCTGGCGTACACCCGCGACGCGCGGCTGTGGACGCAGGCGCTGTCCGGCGGCGCGCCGCGCGATCTGGCGCCGGTGTCCGCTGGCACCCGCGGCGTGGCGTGGCTCCCCGACGGCAGGCTGGTGGTGGCGCCGTCGTGGTTCGCGCCGCTGGCGATCGTGCCGCGCGGCGGCGGCGCGCCGCAGCCGTTGACCCAGCTCGGGCCCGGCGAGAAGAGCCACCGCTTCCCGCACGCGCTGCCCGACGGTCGCACCGTGCTGTTCGTGACCGGGACCTCGACCTTGCCCTCGTTCGACGACGCCACCATCGAGGCCGTCGACGTGGCCACCGGCGCGCGCAAGGTGATCGCCACCGGCGGCGCGCCGCGGTTCGTGCCGCCGGCGACGCTGCTGGTGCCGCGCGCCGGCCAGCTGCTGGCGATGCCGTTCGATCCGCGGCGGGTCGAGGTCACCGGGCCGCCGCGGGTCGTCGTCGAGGATCTGCTGACCGCGCCGGCGACCGGCGCGCCGCTGTTCGACGTCGGCGGCGCGACGCTGGCCTACGTCGTCGGCGATCCGCGCTCGTTCGCGCGGGTCGTCACCCGCCTCGACGCCGCGGGGCACGTCGCGGTGGTGCCCGGGCCGACCCTGGCCGCGACGTCGGTGCGGGCCCGCGCCGACGGGCGCTGGCTGCTGGTGCGCGCCGACGGCGCCAACCCGGCGCTATGGGCGTTCGATCTCGACCGCGGCACCCAGGCGCTGCTCACCCACGGTGGCGACTTCGACCACCCGGTGCTCGCGCCCGACGGCCTCACCGCCTACGCGGTCGAGACCCGCGGCGCCGACGCCCACATCGTCCGGCTCACGCTCGACGGCGCCGGCGCGACCGCGCCGCTGTACCGCGGCCTCAACCCGGCCAACCTCGAGCTGTCCGCCGACGGCGCCCGGCTGGTCTTCGACGAGCGCGATCCCGACACCGGCACCGCCGACCTGTGGTGGCTCGACCTGGCCCGCGGCGGCGCGCCGACCCGCTACTTGCCCACGCCCACCGAGCACGAGACCCAACCGGCGCTGTCGCCCGATGGGCGCTGGCTGGCCTACGTGTCGAGCGAGTCCGGCGTCGACCAGGTCTACGTCCAGGCGTTCCCGCGCCCCGGCGCCCGGTTCCAGGTGTCGACCGGCGGCGGCTCGTGGCCGCGCTGGCGCGCCGACGGGCGCGCGGTGGTGTTCCACGTCGGCGCCGACGGCGAGCACGCGCTGTGGTCGGCGCCGGTCGTCGCCGCCGGCGCCGCGGTGACCGTCGGCCCGGCCACCCGCTGGCAGACCATCGAGGCGCCGCCCGACGCCGCCCGGCGGCCGTTCGACCTGCTCTCCGACGGCGGCGTGGTCGCGATCGCCCGGCCGCCGGGGTGGCGGCCGCCGTCGACCGTGCGGGTGGTACGGGGCGCCGACCTCGGGCGGTGATCGCCGCGGCGCCGGCGGTCGCGGCCGGCGCCCATGGTAAGAGACGGCACCATGACTGCGTCGTCTCGCCCGGTCCGGGTCCGGATCGCTCCCTCGCCGACCGGCGACCCCCACGTCGGCACCGCGTACATCGCGCTCTTCAACTACGTCTTCGCCAAGCAGCAGGGCGGCAAGTTCATCCTGCGCATCGAGGACACCGATCAGTCGCGGGCCCGCGCCGACAGCGAGCAGATGATCTTCGACGCGCTGCGCTGGGTCGGGCTGTCGTGGGACGAGGGCCCCGACGTCGGCGGGCCGTTCGGGCCGTACCGCCAGAGCGAGCGCAAGGCGATCTACGCCGAGCACGCGCAGCTGCTGATCGAGCGCGGCAAGGCCTACCGCTGCTTCTGCACCGGCGAGCGGCTGGCCGAGGTGCGCGCCGCCAAGATCGCGGCCAAGGACAGCTTCCTCGGCTACGACCGCCACTGCCGGGCGGTCGAGCGGGCCGAGTCCGACGCCCGCGCCGCCGCCGGCGAGGCCCACGTCGTGCGGCTGATCGTCCCCGACGGCCAGGTCGTCGTGCGCGATCGCCTGCGCGGCGAGGTGACGTTCGATCTGGCGCAGATCGACGACCAGGTGCTGCTCAAGAGCGACGGCATGCCGACCTACCACCTGGCCAACGTCGTCGACGATCACCTGATGGAGATCACCCACGTGATCCGCGCCGAGGAGTGGATCTCGTCGACGCCCAAGCACGTGCTCCTGTACCAGGCGTTCGGCTGGGACGAGCCGGCGTGGCACCACATGCCGCTCCTGCGCAACAACGACAAGTCGAAGATCTCGAAGCGCAAGAACCCGGTCTCGATCAACTACTACCGCGACGCCGGCATCCTGCCGCACGCGCTGCTCAACTTCCTCGGGCTGATGGGGTGGTCGTTCGGCGACGACCGCGAGAAGTTCACGCTGACCGAGATGGTCGCCGCCTTCACCTGGGATCGCATCTCGCTGGGCGGCCCGGTGTTCGCGCTCGACAAGCTGACCTGGCTGAACGAGAAGTACATCCACGAGCTGTCCAACGACGAGCTGGCCGACGCGCTGATCGCGTGGCGGCTGCGCAAGGACTACCTCGCGCAGCTGGTGCCGCTGGTGCGCCAGCGGATCAAGCGCCTCGACGACTTCGTCCCGGCCACCACCTACTTCTTCGCCGGCGATCTCGACTACGCCGACGTCGCCGCCGAGCTGGCGGTGCCCGACGTGGCGCCGGCCGACGTCGCCAAGGGCCTGCTCGGCTACGTCGATCGCATCGAGGCCCGCGAGGGCTGGGACCACGCCACGCTCGAGGCCGAGGCCCGGGCGTGGTGCGAGGCGCTGGGCTGGAAGGCCAAGCACGCGTTCATGCTGCTGCGCCTGGTGGTGACCGGCCGCAAGGCGTCGCCGCCGCTGTTCGAGACCATGGCGGTGCTGGGCAAGGAGCTCACCCGTCGGCGGCTGCGCCAGGCCGCGGAGCTGATCGGCAAGCGCACCTGATGCTGGCGTTCCTGTGGCACGCGCTGCGGCTGGCCGCGATGATCGCCGCCGGCGTCGGCGCGCTGATCGTGATCACGGCGTGGGACCGACGGCGCAACGGGCCGTGGTGGCGGTTCGTCCGCTACTTCACGGTCCACCAGTGGGCGCTGATCGACGCCGACGATGGGCCTGGCGCCAACCCCGGGCCGCGGCGGTTCGATCCCAAGGTGCTGGCGATCCTGCTGACGGTCTGCGTGTCGCTGACGCTGCAGGAGTACGTCGGGCAGCGCGACACCTACGAGCAGTGGTTCCCGTTCGATCCCAAGCACCCCGACAAGTACTGGCACCTGAAGGGCTTCGTCTGGTGGACCGGGTGGCGCGTGTTCGGCTACCTGCTCCTGCCGATGGCGGTGGTGGCGCTCCTGCCGGGCGAGCGCCTGCGCGACTACCACTGGTCGCCGCGCGGGTTCGTCAAGCACCTGTGGATCTACCTCGGCATGTTCGCGTTCATCTTGCCGGCGGTCTACATCGCGTCGGGCACCAAGATGTTCCTGCACACCTACCCGTTCTACCGCTACGCCAACCGCTCGGCGTTCGACCTGTGGGCGTGGGAGGCGCTGTACGCGCTGCAGTTCCTGTCGCTGGAGTTCTTCTTCCGCGGCTTCATGCTCCAGGGGTTGCGGCGCGCGTTCGGCGCCGGCGCGATCGTCGTGATGATGGTGCCGTACTGCATGATCCACTACGGCAAGCCGATGCCCGAGACCTTCGGCGCGATCGGCGCCGGCCTGGTGCTCGGCACCGTCGCGATGCGCACTCGCTCGCTGTGGGGCGGCGTGCTGATCCACGTCGGCGTCGCGTGGACGATGGATCTGTTCGCGGTCGGTCACTGCCCGGCCAAGGGCCCGTGCCGGTAGCGCGCCGCGGCGCGACGCCCGCGGGTTCCCGGGCGACGCCGCCCGTGCGACCATCGCCGCGATCGTGACCGCGCTCGCCGCCATCGTGTGGGGGCTGTACCTGGCGGCGCTGGGTGGGCTGGGCCTGTTCGCGCTGCACCGGCTGTCGCTGGTGGTGCGCGCGCGGCGCCGCCTGCCGCCGATCCCGCCGTGCGATCCGGCGGCGCTGCCGGTGGTCACGGTGCAGCTGCCGATCTTCAACGAGCAGGCGGTCGCCGCGCGGGTGATCGCCGCCGCGTGCGCGCTCGACTGGCCGCGCGATCGCCTCGAGATCCAGGTCCTCGA
>Ga0075163_10002421_pt1 | contig 25060 bp, 22 predicted proteins | sample JI1023141ADNA_FD_71478 | JGI IMG/M metagenome (GOLD analysis project Ga0075163, IMG submission 71478) | Wastewater effluent complex algal communities from Wisconsin, to seasonally profile nutrient transformation and Carbon sequestration -... | ecosystem: Engineered > WWTP > Effluent > Algae... | reverse complement strand
CGTACGAGGTGATCGACTACGCGCCACGCCTGCCAGAAGGGCTCGGCGTCCGCGTGCCGATCGAGATCGTGCGCCTCGTGCGTCCCGTCAGCGGCAGTCCGCGTGTCTCCGTCGACTTCGATCCGCGGCCGGACTACGCGCGCACGGAGCCCGTGCTGCGCGAGGGCGACCAAGGTCTGATCGTGGACGGGCCACCGGTGCCGTTGCACCTCGCCACGAACGTGCCCGTGTCGCACGTCCTGTCGAAGCGCGAGTTCACGCTGGAAACGTCGGCCTGGTTCGTCCTGTCGTACGGTCCGCGGACGACCATGCCGGACCGCGCGTCCGTTCAGCACGACCTCGAAACGACCATCGTGGGCTGGCGCGCGTGGGCCAAGACCTGTGCGTTGCCGTTGTTCGAGCCCGCGGCCGTCTTGCGCTCCGCGCTGTGCCTCAAGCTGCACGCGTACCACGACACGGGCGCCATCATCGCGGCCACCACGACCAGCATTCCCGAGGCCTTGGGCACCGAGCGCACGTGGGACTACCGCTATTGCTGGCTGCGCGACGCGGCGTTCGTCGTCGAAGCGCTGCGACGGCTCAGCCATCTGCACGAGGGCGAGCGGCTCATGCGCTGGTTGCGCGACGTCGTGGAGTCGGGACCGCTGCAGCCGCTCTACGGCATCGGCGGCGAACGCGATCTGCCTGAGACCTTCCTGCCGCACCTCGCGGGATTCGCCGGCAACGGGCACGTGCGCATCGGCAACGCGGCCATCTTGCAGCAGCAGAACGACTTGATGGGCGAGGTGATCTTGTGCCTCGACTCCTTCCTCTCGGACCCGCGGATCGTGCACGAGAATCCGGTCGAGTACATGCCGCTGGTCGAACGGCTCGTCGAACAAGCCATCACCGCCGCGCCGCAGGCCGACACGGGCATCTGGGAATTCCGCACGCTACTGCGCCACTACACGTTCTCGAAGGCCATGTGCTGGGTCGCCGTCCACCGCAGCGCGTCGCTGGCTCGGCGCTTCGGTCGTGAATCGACGGCGGCGCGCTGGGAACGCATCGCCGACGAGATGCGCCACGAAGTGCTCGAGCGCGGCTTCAACGCGCGGTTGGGCTACTTCACCCAAGGCTTCGACGGCGTGAACCCCGACGCGGCGAATCTCCTGCTCCCGAGCATCGGCATCATCGACGCGCGTGATCCTCGGTTCGTCTCGACCGTGCGCGCGTACGAGTCGCTGCTGGTCGAGAACGGCTTGATGCTGCGCTACCGCAACGACGACGACTTCGGCGAGACCACGAGCGCGTTCACCATCTGCTCGTTCTGGTGGGCCGAGGCGTTGGCGATGTCGGGGAGGCTGGACGAGGCGGTCGAGGTGTTTCGACGCGTCCTGCGCTTCGCGAATCCGGTCGGACTCTTCTCCGAGGACGTCGACCCGCTCACGGGTCGGTTGTTGGGCAACTTCCCGCAGGCCTACACGCACGTCGGCCTGATTCACGCCGCGACGACGATCGGCGAACTCTTGGACGCACGCGACGGCCGCGTGCGAGCGTGGACTTGATGGGCCGGACGATCTTGGTTTCGAACCGTTTGCCCGTCACCGTTTCGCACGTCGGTGGCGTGCTGCGCGTGGAACGCAGCTCCGGCGGTCTCGCGACGGGGCTCGCGGGGCCGCACTCGCGTGGTGACGGTCTCTGGATCGGTTGGCCGGGGAAGACGTGGTCGTTGGACGATTCGCTCCGCGCGGAGGTCGACGCGCGCCTCGCGGAGCTGCGCCTCGCGCCCGTGCACCTGTCCGAGCACGAGATCCAGCACTACTACGAGGGCTTCTCGAACGGAGTCCTGTGGCCGCTGTTCCACTACTCGTTGGAGCGGCTGCCGCTGCACTCGCTCGACTGGGACGCGTACCGCAGCGTCAACGAACGCTTCGCCGACGAAGTCGCGGCGCGCTGCGGCGAGGACGACACCGTCTGGGTGCACGACTACCAACTCCTGCTGCTGCCCGAGCTCTTGCGACAGCGACGCCCCCGCGCGCGCATCGGCTTCTTCCTCCACATCCCGTTTCCGGCGTCCGCGGTCCTGCGGACGCTTCCGCGGCGCGAGGAGATCCTGCGCGGACTCTTGGGCGCCGACCTGATCGGATTCCACACGCAGTCGTACGTGCGCCACTTCGCCGCGGCCGTGTTGCGCGTCCTGGGGCTCGAGACGACCGTGGATCTCGTTCGGCACGGGACCCGCGAGACGCGCATCGGTTCGTTTCCCATGGGCATCGACGCGGACGAGTACGCACGCCTCGGCGACGACCCGCGCGTGCGCGCCAAAGCCATGGCCGCCCGCGGGGACGGTTCGTGTCGCATCCTGTTGGGCATCGATCGACTCGACTACACGAAGGGCATCGCGCGACGTCTGTTGGCGTTCGAGGAGCTGTTGCGGACGTCTCCGCACCTGCACGAGCGCGTGAAGCTCGTCCAAGTCGCCGTGCCGTCGCGTTCCACCGTGCGCGCGTACCGCGATCAGCGGGACCTGGTCGACGCCACCGTGGGACGCATCAACGGCAACTTCGGCACGTCGACGTGGGCCCCGGTGCACTACATGTACCGCTCGCTGGATCCGGTGGACGTCGTCGCTCTCTACCGCGCGGCGGACGTGATGCTCGTGACGCCCGTGCGCGACGGGATGAACCTCGTCGCCAAGGAGTTCGTCGCTTCGCGCACGGACGACGACGGTGTGCTGGTCCTGAGCGAGTTCGCCGGCGCGGCGGCCGAGCTGGACGGCGCGGTGCACGTGAATCCCTACGACGTCGATTCGATGGCCGGCGCCTTCCGCTTCGCGTTGGATCTCGATCCGGCCGAGCGCCGTGCGCGCATGTCCCGCATGCGCACCCGTGTCGCGACGGCGCACGCCGGAGCTTGGGCCGATCGATTCTTGGCGGCTCTCGATCACCAAGCTCGCCGCGTCGAGGACCGCGTGGAGTCGTCGACGGCGAGCGCGGAACGTCTCCGAGCGGTCGTGTCGAGCGTGCGTGCCGCCACGCGCCAGATCGTACTGCTCGACTACGACGGGACGTTGGTGCCGTTCGTCGATCGACCCGAGGACGCGGCGCCCGATCCCGAACTGCACGAGCTCTTGGTCGATCTGACCGCGGATCCGCGCCGCGAGGTGCACCTCGTCACCGGTCGACCCCGCGAGGATCTCGAACGTTGGTTCGGCTCGACGTCGATGTTCCTGCACGCCGAACACGGTTTGTGGTCGCGTCGCGCGTCACTCGGGACCTGGAGACGCCTGGCCGTTCCCGGGCTGCCGCACGACGCGCGCATTCGCGCGATCCTCGAGGAGTTCGCCGAACGCACGCCCGGCGCGAGCGTCGAGGTCAAGTCGTCCGTGTTGGCGTGGCACTGGCGGCGCGCCGATCCGGCCTTCGGTGCGCGACAGGCCAACGAACTGCGGCTCCATCTGGCGCAACTCCTGAGCAACGTGGGAGCCGAAGTCGTGACCGGTGACCACGTCGTCGAAGTCCGTCCCTACGGACTGCACAAAGGCGCGATCGTGCCGATGATCGTGGGGGAACCCGACGCCTCGACGGCCGTGTTGGCCTTGGGCGACGATCGCACCGACGAGGACCTGTTCGGCGCACTGCCCGAAGGCGGAATCGCGATCCACGTCGGACCGCGTCCCAGCTCGGCGGCGTTGCGGTTGCCGAGTCACGTCGAGGCACGCGAGCTGTTGTGGGCGATCGCCCGCGCGGGGCGGTGAAGTTCGAGGACCGGGTGCGTCGAACTGTGCCTACGCGTCGACGGGTGTCGAGCCGAGCACATGCGTCGACTGGCGTCGAACCGAGCCCATGCGTGGACCGGTGTCGAACCGAGCACATGCGTCGATCTACGTCGATCCGTGACCCGGGACGCGTCCGTCCTCAACCGCCGATCAATCGCGTCGCCGCCGCGCGTCGGGCCACGTCCTCGTCGGCGTTGATGCGCGCGAGGCCGGCCTCGAACGCGGCGGTCTGCGCCGTCGTGTAGAGCGTGCGGTCGAACCCGTGCGCTTGACGGAACGCCTTCAGGTAGTGGTTGCGCTTGCGGTCTCGGCCGTCTTGTTCGACGACCCAATCGGCCAACGTCGCACGGATCCGCTGCATCTCGGTGGCGTCGGGCTCGACGGGCCACAGCGACGTGAACAACCGCCGACCCTCGTCCGACAGGTCGAGCGACACCGCGGCGCGCTCGCCCAGTCCGCAGCGACCGCGGGTCGCCTCGGCGCCGTCCGGTGCGGACGCGGGGGTCGGCGCCAGGGCTCCCAAGGACGACGTGGCCGCTTGGAGAGCGCGCGAGCGGTACACCGCTTCGCGCAGCAAGGCCTCGGCTCGCGCCAGGCGCTCGTCCGGTTCGATCGATTGCGGCGTGGGCATGGGGTTCGGTCCGCGACGATCGCGGACCGGCCCGCGAAGACGTCCTAGCAGAACTCGTTGAAGGCCTCGGTCAGCGAACGCGCCACGTCGGCGGGTTGCTTCCCTTCGATGTCCTGGCGCTGGATCATCTTGACCAGCTTGCCGTCCTTGAGGATCGCGATCTGCGGCGAGCTCGGGCGGTAGGGCTTGAAGAACTCGCGCGCCTTCTCGGTCGCCTGCGTTTCCATGCCGGCGAACACGGTGAACATGTTGGCGGGCTTCTTGGCGTTCAAGAGCGCCGTGCGCAGACCCGGTCGGGCACCACCGGCGGCGCAGCCGCAAACCGAGTTCACGAAGATGAGGGTCGTGCCGGGGAGCTTGACCGCCGCTTCGACCTCGCTCGGGGTCTTCAGTTCCTTCACCCCCAGGCGGGTGACTTCGTCGCGCATCGGTTGAACGAGATCAGGGTCGTACATGGCATACCTCGGGGTCGTGGACTCGGAAGAGCGGGGGAGTCTAACGAGCGCGATGGGATCTGTCTTGAGTCTACCGTGAGCGTGAGGGTCTTGGCCTCGGGACGGACGGTCACCCCGGCCGTCGAGGCGTCTAGAATGCCCGCGCGGCGCGCCGCGACCCTTCCGCGACCGCGCGAGGACCGGTCCCGCGCTCCCACGACCCACTCGAACGATCACCGCCGGAACGGGCGCCTCTTCCGGCCGCCGGACCGCCTCGGAGCCCGCTGCCACTTCATGAGCTCGTCCACCGACCTGTTCCAGGCCCTGCGCGACGGCGACGTGTCCGCGATGCGCGCCCGTTTGGCGGCGGAGCCGGCGTTGGCGCACGCGCGCGACGATCAGGGTGTCTCGTTGCTCCTGGCCGCTCGCTACCACCAACGGTTCGACATGGTGGAGGCGCTCCTCGCGCACCGCGGCGAGGAACTCGACGTGTTCGAGAGCGCGGCCTTGGGGCGCCTCGGACGGCTCGCGACGTGCGTGGCGCACGCGCCGCGTGCCGTCGATTCGTTCGCGGCGGACGGCTTCACGCCGCTGCAGTTGGCCGCGTTCTTCGCTCAACCCGAAGCCGTTCGGATGTTGCTGCAGCGCGGCGCGAACGTCGAGCTCGAGTCGCGCAACGCGATGCGCTTGCGCGCCCTGCACTCGGCGGCCGCCGGGGGCAGCACCGAGGTCGTCGAGCGCCTCCTGCAGGCCGGTGCCGATCCCAACGCGCGGCAACGCGGCGGGTACACGCCGCTTCACGCGGCGGCCGCGGCCGGTCGGCTCGACATGCTGCGAGCGTTGTTGTCCCACGGCGCGGACCCCTCGGCCGTGACCGACGACGGCAAGACCGCGCGCGAACTCGCGCTCGGCGCCGGGAAGGTCGCCGTGGTGCAGGCCCTGCCGCTCCCGCGCACGTGAGCGAGCGTCCACGTCGCGGCCGGTCGGCGTCGACGTGGCGTGCCCGCGAACCGAGCACGTGAGTGGCGTGCGACACGACAGGGTCGTCGGAGCCGTCGGCGTGCGGCGATCAGGCTTCGCGCCGTGGCCACAGGTGATCGCGTTGGTGTTCCATCTCGTGGAGCACGGTGCGCAACACGTGCTGCTCGCCCAGCAGGAACAGCGTGTCGAAGTTGAGCTGGCACACGGCGCACACGGGGCGTGCGCCGCGGTAGCTCATGACGTCCGCGTCCTCGAACACGACGTCTTCGATGCCGTAGTCGGAGGCACGCATCGGAACGCCGTCCTCGTCGAAGCCGAAGAAGGCTTTCACCTCGGCCGGCGTGCGACGACAGACGTAGCAGCGGTCGTGGTTGCCGGCGCGCTCCAGCGCGGCGAAGTACTCGTGGAAGCGATCGTCGATCGGCGTCACACGAGCTCTCCTTCCGGGACGCGCTCGACCTCGAGCGGGCGCGCGGGATTGTCCGTGAGGCCGTAGACGAGCTTCACGATCTGATCGCCGAACGCGGGCTTCAGCTCCTCGAGCTCGCGCTCCAGCGGCGCCGTCGACTTCGTGCGGTCGGGCAGGACGATGGCCGCGACGCCTTGGCCTTCTTGCGTGCGTGCGACCGCGCGCACGAACTTGCCCGCGAAGCGGCCGACCTCGACGATCTCGTCGCCGGCGACGTCCCCGGCCTCCTTGCGCAGGTGCGCCAGCACGAACTCGACGCGAGCTTCGTCGTACAAGCGGTCGAGATCCGGCTCGATGAACTGCTCGGACACGCGCGCCCCACGTCCCGAGTGGACCAAGGCGGCGTGCGGTTGGATGTGGCGGAAGTGGAAGGACAAGAACCGGTCCGCGACGCGGTACGTGCCGCGGCGCGAGCGGAGCGGATCGGGGTCCGTGAGCGGCACCTCGCGCTCCACCAACGACAACTCGCGCAACGTCGTCAGGTACTTGTTGGCCGTCGTGGAGTCGACGCCCACGTCGAGGGCGATGTCCCCGACCTTCTCGTTCCCGCGCGCGATCGCGGCCAGGATGCTGTTGTACGTGGCGGGGTTGGAGAGCTCGGATCGCAGCAGGAACTGCACTTCGTCGAACAGGTAGCCTTCGGGGCGCAAGCACTCGCGCGCCACGTTCTCGAGCAGCGGTCGCGAGTCGTCGAAGCGCCGCAAGTAGGCCGGCATGCCGCCCAACATCGCGTAGGCCAGGACGCGGTCGCGCATCTTCCACCTGGGGAAGAACGGCAACGCGTCCACCGGATGAAGGGGCTCGAGTCGACGCTGCGCGGTGCGACGACCGAACAGCGGTGATCGTTCGGCCAGGACCTCGCGCTCCATGAAGGACACCTGGCTGCCGCACAGCACGAGCATGAGGCGACTGTTCTTGCCCTTCGTGTCCCAGAAGCGCTGGATCTGCGACGGCAATCCCTTCGTGCCCTCGCACAGGTAGGGGAATTCGTCGAGCACCACGACGAGGCGTTCGTCCTTGGCGCGCTCGGCCGCGAAGTTCAGCGCCGAGCTCCAGTCGGGGAACTCGATGTTCGCCGCGAGCGCGTCGTCGATGCCCTCGAGCAACGCGTCCCGGAACGCGCGCAGGTTGTCTTTCTCGCGCACCTGCGCCGCCAGGAAGTACACGGCGCGGCGCGTGCGACAGAACTGCTGGAGCAGCTCCGTCTTGCCGACGCGGCGGCGTCCGTAGAGGACGTAGAGTTCGGGTTTGCCGGACGAGGCCAGCTCGTCGAGCACCTGGAGTTCGCGTTCGCGGCCGAGGAACATGGACGCCCTTATACTCGGTCGTATTATACGATCAAGTATAATACGTCGAGCCTGGGAGGGCCTGGAGGCCACCAGGGGGGCTCGAACGTGCCCTGGGAGGGCCTCGGCACCCTCAATGCAGCTTCGTAGTAGAGTTCCGCAGGGAGCTTCCTGACCCATGTTCGCCTTCGTCCACGGCCGCTGGCGGATCCGGCGGTCTCGCGCCGAGCCGTCCGGATCCACCTTGACCGATTCGTCCTCGCGCCGCCCCGGGCGCGCGCGACGCGGTTGGATCGCCCTGCTCGTGTCACTGGGCGCCTCGCTCGCGTTGGCCGAGGTCGCGTTGCGCGCCAGCGTCGCCCCCGAGCGGTTCCTCGATCCGTCGACCGACGCGTACTGGCACGCCGCCGCGCTCTCGGCGTCGACCGGGGCGGCCCACGAAGGACGATCGGAACGCGACATCGAGGTCGATCCCGAGTTGGGTTGGCGCATGAAGCCGAGTTTCGAGCGCGGCGACGTGCACCACGACGCGCGCGGATTCCGGCGGACGAGTTCTCGCGTTGCGACGGAGGCCGGCACGGCGAAGTCCACGCGCATCCTGGCGATCGGTGACTCGTTCACGTACGGGCTCGGCGTCGCCGACCCGGACACGTACGCGTCGCAACTCGCGCTCGCCACGGACTCCGACGTGATCAACGCGGGCGTCAACGGCTACGGCGTCGACCAAGCGCTGCTCCTGTGGGAGCGCGAGGGGGCCGCGCTCGCACCGGACGTCGTGGTGTTGGGCATCTACGTCGACGACGTCTACCGCATCGGGCTCTCGATGCGCGAAGCACCCAAGCCGCACTTCGTGCGCGGGGCGGACGGCGGTTGGCTCCCGAAGCCCGTGGCGCCCGCCCGCGCCCCGAACGCGGAGGCGTCGCGCTCGATCTTCGCGTCGTCGCGCGTGGTGGGCGCGTTGGCCAGCGGCCTGCGACGCGTCGAGCGCAAGCTCGGTCGCGTCGACGAGACGAAGCTGCGCCAGCTGGAGGAGCTCGACGAGTACTTGCTCGCGCGCCTGCGCGACTCGGTGGTCGCGGCGAACGCGCGATTGCTGGTCGTCTTCATCGGCCACGAGTACGACGGGCAGCCCGACCACGCCTGGATCGAAGCCTCCGTCGTGCGCACCTGCCGGAAGCTCGGCGTCGAGTGCTTGAATCTCGCGGAAGAACGACGCCACGTCGGCGGGACGAGCTGGTACGGCTCGAACGGCCACTTCGGCGCCGAGGGCCATCGAGCCGCGGCCACGGCGATCGGTCGTGTGCTGGGCCTGATGCACGGAATCGCGCCCGAGCAACGCGTCGAGCACGGCACCGTGTCCCTGCCTCCGGAGGCCGGGCGCTAGACTCGCGCCCGATGAAGCTCGCTCGAAGGTGGAGTCGCGCCGGGGCCCGGACCGGACGCGCCGCCGGACCGCTCGCCATCGGCTTGTCGATGGCCGTGCTCGCGTTGATCGTGATCGGGCTCTGGCTGCGCACGCCGACGTCGTCCGTGCGACCCGTCCCGCGCACCGAGGAGGCCTCGGGGCCGCGCGTCGAACCCGTTGCGCTCGACGCGCCCGCCGTCGAGGTCGCGGCGTCAGCGACGCGCACGAGCGCGACTCCGGTCGCGGCGCCCACCGCGGCCGCCGTCCCGAGCGAACCCGCGACCGCACGCGTGCGACTCATCGACGCGGACTGGTTCGAGCCGTTGCCCGCGTTCCGCGCGATCGCGCGCACCTGGGACGAGGAGGGCGGTCGGTCGCAGACGCCGTCCGTGGAACTCGTGACCGACGCCATGGGACGCGCGCGTTTCCCCGACGGCTTCGCGCGCGAGCGTGTCACGCTCGAGCTGGTCGACGACGCGGGCCTCGCGCGGCGCAACTCCCAGTACGGTCGCTTCACGCGCGCCGAGCTCGAGGCGGCGGTGCGCGAGGGGCGCGACCTCGAGGTCGCCGTGCGGACCGGACCGACGTGCTTCTTCGCGTGGACGCTGCCCGAGGGGCTCGCCGTGAGCGCGATCAGCGCGCGGCTCGACGCGGACCGCCCGAGTGCGACGACGCCGTGGCCGCCTCCGGGCAATTCCGCGCTCGCGCGCCCGCCCCACGCCGCGACGATGCATCCCGACCTGCCCTGGGTGCGATTCGGCGCGCCCGCCTCGTTCTACGGACGCGGCTGGATCGAGCTGCGTTCGCTCGATGGGCGTTGGCGCGGCGGCGCTTGGATCCCGAGCGTCATCGGCACCGTGAAGGAGCCCGTCGCCGTCGTGTTCGAGCCCGCGACGCGCGTGACCGCGCGCTTCACGTGGGCCGGCGAAGTCGAGGAACCGTGGGTCACCGTCCAACTCGCCGAGCGCGCGTCGGGTTCGGCCGAGGGCCTGCGCCGTTACGGTGGGACCGCAGGCCAGGACAGCGAACTCTCGATCTCGTTCGTCGAACCCGGTGCCTATCGACTCGAGGTGCGCGACGCGCGTTGGGCTCCGTTCGCGCTCGACATCGACGTCCACGCGGGCGAGAACGACCTGGGCGAGCTGCGGCTGGAGTCGCGGCCCATCGCGGGCGCGATCCGCGGCACGATCACGTCGACGAGCGGCGCCTACGAGGGGGCGTGCCACGTCAGCCTCTCGCGCACGCCGTTCGAGCACGACGCGTTCTACGATCACAGCCTCGACTTCGAGGCCGACGAGAACGGGAAGCTCGTCGCACCGATCGAGTTCGAGGAGGTCACCGCTGGGGAGTGGTACCTCTACGTCCATTGTCACGACGGCTTCGAGCATCCTGGCTCCCTGTTCGTGGTGCGCGCGCCGAACGACGACGTGCGCATCGTGCTCGAGGACCGCACGGTCGCGTTGGAGCTCGACCTCGTCGACGCGGTGACCCAGCAGCCACTGCCGAGCGAGAGCCACGTGACGTGGGGCGTGGGTGCCACGTTCGACCTCGCGGACGGACCGCGCGTGCGGCTCACCGGCTTGCCCGATCGGCCCGACGCGATCGAACTGGTCGCCAGCGCACCGGGGTATCGGCCCAAGCACGCGAACGCGAGCGCGTTCGAGCGCGTCGCGGGCACGCCCGCGACGTTGCGGGCGACGTGGGGCCTCGAGCGCGGGTTCGGCGCGCGCGTGCTCGTCGTCGAGCGCGGCAGTCGCCGGCCGATCGCCGAGGCGACCATCGAGGTCGACGGGGCGCCCGCGGGCACCACGAATGCGCGTGGCGAGCTGTGGATCGACCGCGCGACGGCCCCGCAGCGTCTCTCGGCCAAGAAGGACGGTTGGGTCCGCGAACCGAGCCGGGACGTCGACGCGGAGGGGCGATTCCGCGACGATGACGACCTCGTGATCGAGTTCGTGCGCCCCTGAGCGCCACGCGCGCCGTGCGCGTGTGCGTCCGGGGCCTGCGGACTCGGCGCCGCGTCGGCGCGCGAACCCCGGTCGAACCGGGGCGCGCCCGCGGCACGGTCGGGGTGCGGAAGGAGTCGGCGGGACGATGGGACGCAAGGACGACGAATCGTTGATCGAGGACTTCCGCATCACCGACGGGAGCGATTTCAAGCTCAAGCACATCGACCCGGACGACACGGGCAAGCTCGGTTCGCTCGACGCGACGGAGGCCGGGGCGCTGCTGCAGGTCGGCGTCGAACGGTTGTCGACTTTGCAGGAGAAGCTGTACGCGCAGGACAGTCACGCGCTGTTGTTGATCTTCCAAGCGATGGACGCGGCCGGCAAGGACGGGACGATCAAGCACGTGTTGTCGGGCGTGAACCCGCAAGGTTGCCACGTGACGTCGTTCAAGGCGCCGTCCACGGAGGAGCTCGATCACGACTTCCTCTGGCGCGCGAACAAGGCGCTGCCCGAGCGCGGTCGCATCGGGATCTTCAATCGCTCGTACTACGAGGAAGTGCTCGTGGTGCGCGTGCACCCCGAGTTCCTGACGAAGCAGAAGCTGCCCGAGACCTGCGTCGGCAAGAACGTGTGGAAGCACCGGTTCGAGGACATCAACGCGTACGAGCGCTACCTGACGCGCAACGGCGTCTCGATCCTCAAGTTCTTCCTGCACGTGTCCAAGAAGGAGCAGAAGAAGCGCTTCCTCGAGCGACTCAACGATCCGGAGAAGTACTGGAAGTTCTCCGCCGCCGACGTGGCCGAGCGCGAGCGTTGGGACGACTACATGGAGGCCTACGAGGACATGATCCGCGAGACCGCCAGCGAGGACGCGCCGTGGTTCGTCGTGCCGGCCGACAACAAGTGGTTCACGCGCCTCGTCGTGTCCGCGGCGATCAACGCCAAGCTGGCGTCGCTCGACCTGGCGTTCCCGCCCGTGGACGCGGAGCGGGAAGCCGAGATCGCGCGTTGCCGAGAAGCGCTGACGAAGTCCAAATGACCGCGCCGTCGCGCGCGTGCGTCACGCCCGCGCCGGCTCGGGCCGTGGCTCGGTGCGGCGCGCGGTGATCCAGAACCGACCGCTCGAGACGTCGACCACCGCCGTGTCGCCGCGGCTGACCTTGCCGGTCAGGATCGCGTCGGCCAGCAGGTTCTGGACGTTGCGTTGGATCGCGCGCTTCAGCGGACGCGCCCCGAACTCGGGGTCGTAGCCGTCCTTGGCGAGTTGATCCTTCGCGCCCTCGGTCACCTCGAGTCCGATCTCCTGCTCGGTCAGGTGCTTCGCGATGCGACCGAGCTGCACGTCCACGATCCGACGGATCTGGTCGGGCTGCAGCGCCTCGAACACCAGGATGTCGTCGAGTCGATTGATGAACTCGGGGCGGAAGAAGTTCCGCACCTGATCCTCGCGCCGCAGGTTGCTCGTCATCAGCACCACCGTCTGCGTGAAGTCGACCGTGCGGCCTTGACCGTCGGTCAACCGCCCGTCGTCGAGCAGCTGCAACAGCACGTTGAACACGTCCGGGTGGGCCTTCTCGACCTCGTCGAACAGCACCACCGAGTGCGGCTTGCGGCGCACGGCTTCCGTCAGGGCGCCACCTTCGTCGTAACCCACGTAGCCCGGGGGCGCGCCGATCAAGCGGCTGACCGCGTGCTTCTCCATGTACTCGCTCATGTCCATGCGCACGAGGTTCGTCTCGTCGTCGAACAGGAACTCGGCCACCGCCTTGGCGACCTCGGTCTTGCCCACGCCCGTCGGACCGAGCAACAGGAACGAGCCCAAGGGACGCGTCGTCTCCTGCAGTCCGGCCCGCGCGCGGCGCACGGCCTGACTGATCGCTTCGATCGCGTGCCGTTGTCCGATCACGCGCTCGCCGATGCGGTCTTCCATGTGCATGAGCTTGTCGCGCTCGGTCTCGAGCAACCGCGTCGCCGGAATGCCCGTCCAGCGGCTGACGACCTGCGCGATCAACTCCGCGCCGACGGCCTCGGGCAGCAAGGCGCCCGATTCCTGCAGTTTGTCGAGCTTCTTCGAGTTCTCCTCGAGGTTCTTCTCCGCCGTCGGCAGCTCGCCGTAGCGGATCTTCGCGACGCGCTCGTAGTCGCCTTCGCGTTCCTTCTTCGTCGCCTCGTCGCGCAGCGTCTCGATCAGGACCTTGCCGGCTCGGATCGCCGTGATCAGCTCCTTCTCGTTCTTCCAACGCACGCGCAGGGCGTTGCCCTGCTCTTGCAGGTCCGCGAGCTCCTTCTGGATGCTCTCGATGCGCTTCTTCGTCTCGCGACCGTCTTCCTTGGCCAACGCCGTCCGCTCGATCTCGAGTTGGCGCACCTTGCGGTCGATCGTGTCGAGTTCCGGCGGCAACGAGTCGATCGCCGAGCGCAGCTGCGACGCGGCTTCGTCGACGCAGTCGATGGCCTTGTCGGGCATGAAGCGGTCGGTGATGTGTCGATCCGCGAGCCGCGCGGCCGCGATCAGCGCCTCGTCGAGGATGCGCACGCCGTGGTGGACCTCGTAGCGCTCCTTCAGGCCGCGCAAGATCGCCACGGTGTCCTCGACGCTCGGTTCGTCGACCATCACCGGCAGGAAGCGCCGCTCGAGCGCCGCGTCCTTCTCGATGTACTTGCGGTACTCGTCCAAAGTCGTCGCGCCGATGCAGTGCAGTTCGCCGCGCGCCAACGCGGGCTTGAGCATGTTGGCCGCGTCCACGGCGCCTTCCGCGCCGCCCGCGCCGACCAACGTGTGCAGCTCGTCGATGAACAGGACGACCTCGCCCTTCGCTTCGGCGATCTCGCTCAGCACGGCCTTGAGCCGCTCTTCGAACTCGCCGCGGTACTTCGCGCCCGCGAGCATGCCGGCCAGGTCGAGCGCCATGACCTTCTTGCCCTTGAGGCCCTCGGGCACGTCACCGGCGACGATGCGGTTCGCGAGGCCTTCGGCGATCGCCGTCTTGCCCACGCCCGGGTCACCGATCAGAACGGGGTTGTTCTTGCGACGACGCGTGAGCACCTGCATCACGCGACGGATCTCGGTGTCGCGACCGATCACGGGGTCGAGCTTGCCCGCGGCCGCGTCGGCCGTCAGGTCGCGCGCGTACTTCTTCAGCGCGTCGAACGTCGCCTCGGGATCTTGGGTCGTGACCTTCTTGCCGCCGCGCACTTCGTTCAGCGCCGCTTCGACGCGCTCGGGACGCACGCCGCGCGCCGCGAACAAGCCGGCGACCTCGGGACCACCCTTCTTCGTCAGCGCGAGCAGCAGGTGTTCGGTCGAGACGTACGTGTCGCCCATCTTCTTCGCCGCGGCGCCGGCTTCCTGCAGCACCTCGGCCAGTGCGCGCGACATGGAGAGTTGACCGGTCGTGCGCGGCAACTTCTCGAGCTTCTGCGTCAGCTCCGTCGCGAGCACGCGCGCGTCGACGTCGAGCTTGGCCAACACGGACGACATCACGCCTTCCGGCTCCGCGAGCAGCGCCACCGCGAGGTGCGCGGGCAACAACTCCGGATGTCCGGCGGCTTGCGCCGCGCTCTGGGCGTTCGCGAGGGCTTCCTGAGACTTGCGGGTGTATTGCTCGTTCATGGGAGACGAGGAAGGCAAGCGACGTGCCGATCACCGACCACGTTCGCGAGCGCGCCGGACGGGCGTCGCTGCGATCGGATCTGCCGCTTTGGCGCTCGAGCTGCCACCGGGGCACGAGACGTCGATGCGAGACTCGCGGCCACGGAACGATCCGCGGGCGACCGCTGCGGGTCGGGGCCGGAGACGGGATCGGCACCTCACGATCGGAGCCCGGTCCCGCGCGCCCAGCCCGCCCGTCCGCTCCGGGATCGAGTGCCGAAAGGTCGTCCCAAGTGCCGACGCCACAGTGGGATGGGGCGCATCGGAGGCTCCGGATCCGGCGCCGGTGCTTCCACGATGACCTAGGATGCCCGGATGCAACTCGACGCCATCGGAACGAACACGACCCAGCCCACGATCCTCGAGGTCAGCGCCGCCAACTTCCAGAAGGAGGTCGTCGACCGCTCCAAGACGACCGCCGTGATCCTCGACTTCTGGGCGACGTGGTGCGGACCGTGCAAGACGCTCACGCCGACGCTCGAGAAGGTCGTGCGCGAATCGAACGGCAAGGTCGCGCTGGCCAAGTGCGACATCGACAAGAACCCGGACCTGGCCGACATGTTCGGCATCCAGAGCGTGCCGACCGTCGTGCTGCTCGTGGCGGGCAAGATCGTCGACGGTTTCGTCGGCGCCCAGAGCGAAGCCAAGGTGCGCGACATGCTGGCGAAGCACGCGGGGCTGGTGCGCGCGGACGCGCTCGAGGAGGCGTTGAAGCTCGAGAAGGCCGGCGACGCGCAGGGCGCGGTGGCCTCGCTGCGGCAGGCGTTGCGGGACGATCCGGCTCGCCACCTCGCGCGGGCCCACTTGGCGCGTCTACTGCTGGCGACCGGACTCACCGACGAGGGCACGCAGGTCTTCGAATCGTTGCCGGAGGAGGCCCGCGAGTCGGAACCGGCGCGCGCGGCCCGATCGCTCATCGAGCTCGCGAAGAGCCGCGTCGACCTCGCGCCGTTGCGCGCGCAGGTGGCGGCACGTCCCGACGACGTCGCGGCGCGACTGTCGTTCGGTCGCGCGTTGCTGGCCGACCAACAGATCGAGCAAGGTCTCGAGGAACTCCTGACCGCGGCCAAGCGCGACCTGCGTTTCCAGGGCGGTGAACCGCGCAAGGCGCTGATCGAAGCGTTCGAGGCGCTGGGGGAGTCGCACCCGCTCGTTCCACGCTACCGCCGGGAGCTGTCGTTGCTCCTGTGCTCCTGAGCGTTCGCGGCGGAACCGAGGATCCGAACCCTCGGAGGATCCGGCCCGCGCGGCTCGCACGTCGAGACCGTGACGAATCCACGGGCCCCTGGTGGCGTGGCCTTTCGTCGCGCGTCCGGGCCCGATGAGGTAGGTTTCCGCCATGGAACGCCTCGCCGCCTGGACACCGACCGTCGGCTCGACACCTCGCGCATGACGAGCCCCGGGTCTTCGTCCGGCTCGCCGACGTCGGCGGGCGATCGACGGTGGTTGTGGGCGCTGCTCGCCGGTGCGCTGCTCCTGCGCCTCGCGATCATCTGGATGCCCGGCGACCAGATGTTCGAGAACGGCGCGCGGCCGTACGAGGAACTCCTGCGCGGCAACGCGACGGTCGACCTGATGCGCGGGGGCCTCTTGCCGGTCCTCGACTACCAAGTGAACCACTTCTCGGGTGGTTCCCTGGTCATCTCGCTGCTCGCGATCCCGGTGCTGTTCGTGTGCGGGCCGATCTTCCCGGCGCTGCGGCTCGTCAGCTTGGTGTTCAGCATCCCGCTCGTCCTGATCACGTTCCTCCTGATCGAGCGACGGTACGGGCGTCGGCCGGCCTTCGTCGCGGCCTCCTTGCTGGCGTTCGGGCCGCCGGGGTTCGCGATGTTGTCGTGCACCGTCTACGGCACGCACCCCGAGAGCAACATGCTCGCGGTCGCGCTCGTGTACCTGTACTTCGCGTGGCGCGACGGGACGCGGAGTCCGTGGCGCACGGCGTGTCTCGGACTGGTGGTCGGGTTCTCGCTGTGGTTCAGCTACGGACTGTGCATCGTCCTGGCGCTTCTGTTGTTGCTCGAGTTCGCCGCCTCGGGCCTCCGATCCGTGCTGCGCGCGCTGCCGGCGTTCGTGCCCGGGTTCCTGGTCGGGTTCTCGCCGTGGATCGTCTACATGCTGACGCATCCGGGTCGAGCGTTCGTCATCTACGAGAGCAGCATCACGGATCACCTGGGCGACAGCCCGAGCCATCCGGGCGCGTTGGCCAAGCTCGGTTGGTTGTTCGTGAAGGACGGCCCCGACGGACTGTGGATGCACGGCGCGTTTCCGACGGTCGGACTCTCGATCGCGCGCGTCCTCGTCGCGCTCTACGTGGCGGCCGTGGTCTACGCGGGATGGAACACGCGTCACGAGGTCGCGGCGTTCGGGCGAGCGCTGATCGGTCGCCGCGAGGGCTTCCGACCGTCCGTGCGCCTCGTCGCGCTCGGGTTCGTGAGCGCGTGGTTGACCGCCTACACGATCACCGACTTCGAGGTGGACTGGTTCACCTGGGTCCAGGGATACCGCTACTTGATGCCGTTCTGGCCGTTCACCGCGATCCTGGTCGGCTTCGCGGTGGCGGACCTGTCGCAGGTCGTGCGTCGCTCGTGGGTGCCCGTGGGCGCGGTCGCGCTCGTGTGCGCCGTCCACCTCGCGGGGACGGTGATGCAGATCCGACCCGATCGACTCCGCGAGCACGCCACGGCATCGGCGACGTCGCCTCGTTGGCACCTGCGCATGATGGTCCTGCGCTTCGGCACGCAACCGGAGATGATGAAGTTCGTGCTGGCGCGGACCTTGGTGGTGCGGACGCCCGAGGAACAGAAGTCGATCTCGACCGGGCTCGCGCAGGGCATCGCGCGACTCGCGACGATCCCGGCGACCGACGCGGGCGAGGAACGACGTCGCGCCGCGTACGAAGCGTCGATCACGACGCTGATCCAGGAAGCTCCCGAACCGTTCCGGCCGGTGTTCGAGAAGGCCCTGGCGGACGCGCGGTCGGGAACCTTGCCCCGCTGACGGGGGGCGCGCGCGGGACGAATCAGGCGCGGGGCACGAGGCCGCAGTTCGCGAGCGTCGTCAGGAGTCGACGGCGGCTCTCGTCGGTCAGCGGAGCCAGCGGGAGACGCACCTCCTCCGTCATCTCGGGCATCATCCGCGCCAGCGCGGCCTTGACCGGCACCGGGTTCGATTCGACGAACAGGTCGCGCGCCAACGGACGCAGATACTCCACGAGCGCCGCGGCGCGCACGTCGTCGCCGCCGGGGACTGCGCAGCGCACGAGTTCCGCGACCTCACGCGGCGCGACGTTGTTCGCCACGCCGACGACACCGACGGCTCCCGAGCTCACGAAGTCGGCGATCGAGGCGTCGTCGCCGCACAACACCGCCAGAGGCGTCTCGCGCACGAGCCGCTTCACGCGTTCGACGGAGGGCAGGGCCTCCTTGACCGCCACCACGTGCGCGTGGCGCTCGCCGATCTCACGCGCCACTTCGGGCACGAGGTCGACGCCCGTCCGCGAGGGCACGTTGTAGAGCACGATGGGCGTCGCGACGGCCTCGGCCACCGCCGAGAAGTGCAGCACGAGCCCCCGCGGGCTCGGCCGGTTGTAGTACGGCGTCACGACGAGCAGTCCGTCGACACCGGCGCGGGAAGCGAAGCGCGCGTGCTCGAGCGTCGTCCGCGTGCAGTTCGTGCCGACGCCCGCGATCACGGGCAATCGACCCCGTGCCAGCGCGACAGTCGTCTCGACGACGGCGCGGCGCTCGTCGTCGGACAGCGTGGCGCTCTCGCCCGTGGTGCCGCACACGACGAGGCCGTCCGTGCCGTTCGCGGCGTGGAACTCGACCAAGCGCCGCAGGGCCGCGACGTCGATCTCGTCGCCGCGGAACGGCGTGGGCAGCGCGACGTAGCTGCCTTGGAACCGGCACCGGGCGTGCGGGACGATCATCGGCGGCTCCTCGCACGCGCGGACACGGGCGCGGACTTCGACGTGGCTTTCGACGTGATCTTGCGGCGCGATCGTCCACCGGCGCCGGCGCGGATGAGCTCGACCATCGTGCCCACGGCTTCGTCCACGCCGGTGAACACCGCGCGCGCGACCACGGCGAAGCCGATGTTGAGTTCCTCGACGTGGGGGAGCTCGGCGATCGGACCGACGTTGTCGTAGTCGAGTCCGTGTCCGGCGTTCACGCGCAGGCCCAGTTCGTGCGCGTGACGTGCCGCGCGTTGGAGGCGTTGCAACTCGCGCTCGCGCCGCGCGCCGACCGCGCGTGCGTACGCGCCCGTGTGCAACTCGACGAAGTCCGCGCCCACCTCGGCGCACGCGTCGAGTTGGGCTTCGTCGGGGTCGACGAACAAGCTGACCTCGCAGCCGACCCGCACGAGACGCGGCACGGTCTCGAGGAGCCGCGCGGACTCGCGCACGACGTCGAGTCCGCCTTCCGTGGTGACCTCGGCACGGTGCTCGGGCACGAGGCACACGGCCGCGGGCTTCGTGCGCAAGGCGATCGCGACGATGCCGGGATCGAGGCTCATCTCGAAGTTCAAGCGCGTGGCGATGCGGCGGCGCAGCGCGCGGATGTCCGCGTCCTGGACGTGGCGACGGTCGGCGCGCAAGTGCGCGGTGATGCCCTCGGCCCCCGCGCGCTCGGCGCGCAGCGCCCACTCGACGGGATCGGGAAAGGCCTCGCGGCGGGCTTGGCGCAGCGTGGCGACGTGGTCGACGTTGACGTGGAGCTTGGGCACGGAAGAGTGTCGGAGGAAGCGGTCTCGCGGCGTGACGTCGCGGATTCTAGCGCTCGAAGCCGGCGTGCTCCCGCACCGCGGCGACGATTTCGTACGCTGTCGCGAATGCGGATCATCGCGGGAGAGTTGCGCGGACGGAAGATCGAAGCGCCCGAGTGGGAAGGCACGCGACCGATGCTGGACCGCGTTCGCGAGGCGGTCTTCTCCACGCTGGGTGAGTGGGTCGAAGATGCCGTGGTGCTCGACCTCTTCGCGGGCAGCGGCGCGTTGGCGCTCGAATGCGTCAGCCGTGGCGCGCGTCACGTGCGGTGCCTGGAACGCGCGGCGCGCGCGCTCTCGACCTTGAAGGAGAACGTGGCCGAGCTGGGCGTGAAGGACCGCGTGCGGGTGATCCGCGGCGACGCGCTGTCTCCCAAGACGTGGTTCGAACCCGACGCCACGGACGTGCGCTACACGCTCGTCTTCATGGATCCGCCGTATCCCATGATCGACGACCCGAACACGCGCGCCGACGTGCTGCGCGCCGTGCGCAACCTGTTCGAGTCGGCCCTCGCGCCCGGTGGCACCGTCGTGCTGCACCTGGCGACGCGAGCGGCGGAGACGATGCGGTACGGACCCGGCATCGAGATGGACGTGCGCACGTACGGATCGTCCGCGATCGTCTACCTCACGCGCGCTTCGCCGGCTTCCTCGGCTTGACGGCGCGTTCCGCGGCGAGGCCCAACCGTCGGAGGAGACGCGCGCGGGTCGGCTGCTCGGTGGCCAGCGCCTCCTTCTCGGCTTTCGAGAGTCGCTTGAGGGCCCGTTCGACGCGCAAAGCCAAGCCGACGTCGCCCAGCTTGCGCCGATACACCAGCTCGAGCGGCCCGCGGCCGCGCAGGCACTTGGCCCCGCGACCGCGCGCGTGCGCCGCGACCCGGTCGTCCACGTCGGTGCTGATCCCCGTGTAGAGCGCGTCCCGGGACGTGCGGAGGATGTAGACCGACCACGGGCTCACCCGGTCGAGGATGCGGTCGGGAGGAGGGCGGCGCCAGACCGAGCCCGGGCCGATGGGGCGGTGGGCTTCAGTTGGAACAGGTTTTTGATCGATGAATGGTTGACATGTCAATCAATGACGCGCATACTCCGTTCATGAAGCGCGAGCCCTCCCCGACTCAGCGGGCCATCCGTCAGGAGAAGCCTTTCCGATCCCTCGGGCAGGAAGCGGTCATCGCGCTGTTCCTGGCCGCCGAGCGGGTGCGCTGGCCGTACCAGGACCTGCTCGCCAGCGAAGGCGACCTGACGATGCAGCAGTACAACGTGCTGCGCATCCTGCGCGGGGCCGGCGAGGCCGGGCTTCCGACGCTCGAGATCGCCGAGCGGATGATCGAGCGCACGCCCGGCATCACGCGGCTGCTCGACCGCCTCGAGGACAAGCAGCTCGTCCAACGCGAGCGCTCCACGACCGATCGACGCCAAGTCGTCGCGCGCATCACGCGCGCGGGGCGCGACCTGATCGCGCGGTTCGACGAGCGCTTCGACGAGCTGGAGGACGGCTCGCTGGGCGACCTGAGCGCGGCCGAACTCAAGACGCTGCTGCGACTCCTGGAGCGCGTCCATCGCGGCTGACGCACGGGCCCGCAACATCGAACACGGCGGAGCGCCGACCTGCGCCGCCGTTTCCCGGATCCGCCGGAGGGTCCACGGATCCCACACGACCTGATCGAAACGACGGCAACGGAGCCAACACATGACTAGTCAAGCACTGTCCCATCAAGCATCTTCCGCCTCGCAGACGAGCCTCCTCGGCCGAGCTCGCGCGCTCGTCCTCGACACGCGCGCCGACACGGCGGCGCCGATCCTGCGCCTGACGCTGGCCGCGACCATGTGGCCGCACGGCGCGCAGAAGTTCCTGGGTTGGTTCGGCGGTCACGGCTTCGAGGGCACCATGGGCTTCTTCACCCACACGATGGGGCTGCCCGCTCCCGTCGCGGCCTTCACGATCCTGCTCGAGTTCTTCGGTCCGCTGTTCCTCGTGCTGGGCCTCGGAACGCGCGTGTTCGCGGCGGGATTCGTGGGGATCATGGTGGGCGCCATCGCGACCGTCCACGCCCCGAACGGCTTCTTCATGAACTGGTTCGGCGACCAGAAGGGCGAGGGTTTCGAGTATCACCTGCTGGTGATCGGCTTGGCCCTCGCGTTGATCGTGCGCGGCGGCGGCAGCTTCTCGATCGACCGCATCCTGTCCCGTCGAGCCTCCGCATGACGACGACTCCGTCCTTGTTCCTGTCGCACGGTGCGCCGAGCCTGATCTTCGAGGACGTCCCCGCGCGGACGTTCCTCGAAGGTCTCTTCGCGCCGGGCTCGGGATTCGAGGTCCCGCGCGCGGTCGTGGTCGCGTCGGCGCACTGGATCACGCGCGAACCCGCCGTCGATCCGTCGACCGCTCCCCGCACCGTGCACGACTTCTCGGGCTTCGCGCCCGAGCTGTCGCGCGTGCAGTACTTCGCGCCGGGTTCGCCGGAGCTGGCGCGCGAGATCGTCGACGAGCTCGCCCGTCACGGGATCCCGGCGACGCCGCGCGAGCGCGGGCTCGATCACGGCGCGTGGGTGCCGTTGGCCCTGGCGTTGCCGGGGGCCGACGTGCCCGTGTTGCAGGTGTCGGTGCAGCCGCACCTGGGCGCCGAGCACCACGTGCGACTCGGTCGTGCCTTGGCCGCGTTCCGCGAGCGGGGCGTGATGGTCGTGGGAAGCGGCAGCGCGACGCACGACCTGCGCGAGCTCTTGCCGCCCGGCTCGCCCCGACCCGACTGGGTTCGAGCCTTCGGTGACTGGCTCGTCGCGGCCGTCGAACGCGGGGACGAAGAGGCCTTGGTCGACTACCGTCGGCGCGCGCCGTTCGCGGCCCGGAACCACCCGACCGAGGAGCACTATGTCCCACTGCTCGTCGCCGCCGGTGCCGCCGGCGTGAACGCACGCGGTCGCACGCTGCACCGCAGTCACACGTACGGCGTCCTCGAGATGACCGCGTTCGCGTTCGACTGATCCGCGCGCCCGGGGCGGCGTCGTGGCGAGGCGTTCGGCGCGCGCACGAGCCGCGCGTTTGATTTGGGGCGCGATTCGTGCGATCCATGGGCCGATGAACACGGTGCGCGGACGATTGCTCGTCGACGGCAAGCTCCTGTTGGGCACGCTCGAGTGGGCGCAGGGGAAGATCGTCCGCGTCGACACCGAGGGTGAAATCGGTGGACCCGAGTGGCCCGTCGTCGCCCCCGGGTTCGTCGACTTGCACGTGCACGGGTTCGGTGGGTTCGATCCCGTCGAGGACGTGGCCGGCATGGCGCGGGCCCTGGCGCGCGCGGGCACGACCACGTTCCAGCCGACGTTGTTCCCCGCCGCCCCGAACGCGTTGGGGGAGACGTGCACCGCGCTGTCGCGGAAGATCGCGTCGCTGCGGCCCGGCTCCGGCGCGCGGGTCGCGGGATTGCACCTGGAAGGTCCGTTCGTGAACCCGCGCGCGGCGGGTGCGTTGCCGCCGGGGGACTTGGCTGCTCCGTCCGTAGGAGCCTTGCGCGCGATCCTGGGGAGCTCGACCGGCGATCGACGATCGATCACGACGGTGACGTTGGCGCCGGAACTGAGCGGAGCCGCGGCACTCGTCGACGAGCTCGCGCGCTGCGGCGTGCGCGTGTCGCTGGGGCACAGCTGCGCGACCGCGGCCGAAGCGCGCTCCGCGGCGCGATCGGGCGCGTGCGGAGCCACGCACTTGTTCAACGCGATGCCTCCGTTGCACCACCGCGAGGTTGGTTTGGCCGGGTTCGCCCTGACCGACGGCGCCTTGTTCGCGGAGATCATCGGCGACTTGGTGCACGTGGGCGCCGAGGCGATCGAGCTCGCGTTGCGCGCGCGGTCGGCTCGCGGTTTGTGCCTCGTCAGCGACGCGTTGCGCGGAGCCGGCACGGGCTGCGACGTGTTCCACTCGCACGGACGCGACCACGTGATCCGCGCGGGCGCCGCCTACTATCCCGCGCGATCCCCCGCGGACGCGCCGCGTCTGGCCGGGTCGGCGATGAGCCAGCTCGAGATGGTGCGACTCCTGACCACGCGCGGCGTCCTGGGGCTGCCCGAGGCCTTGACGATGGCCTCCGAAACCCCCGCGCGCGCCCTGGGACGCGAGCACGAGTTCGGCACGCTCCGGGTCGGCGCCGCCGCCGATTTCCTGGTGTTGCGAGGGCCCGAGCTGCGACTCGACGCCGTGCACGTGGCCGGCGAAGCCCAACTCTGAGCCCGATCTCGCCCTGTCGTTCGCGCCCGGCTCCAGGGGCGTGGGATTCGCGTCGATAGGACGGAGGACACGCTGCGTCGTGTCCCACCCATGCGTCCCGCCACCGCGCTCACCTGGCTCTCGATCGTCGCGCTCCTCACCGTGCCGCGCGCGTCGTCGCAAGACGCGAGCGAAGTCGCGACGGTGACGGCGAGCGCTCGTCTCGACCCGTCCTCGCCCGAGTTCGTTCCGCAAGCGGAGGAGCCGCCGCTCGTCGCGTGGCGCGAGGTGTCCGACAAGCCCTGTCGTTGGTTGGGTCGCAAGGTGCGCGTGCGCCTGCAGTACGCCTCCGAACCGGCCACGTGGAATCCGTACCTCACTCGATTCGGGTCGGGGCAGTTCGACGCGGTCGAGGCGTGGTCGGACGAACAGTTCCCCTGGAACGAGGACGAGTTCCGCTTCCCCGCCGCACGCGTGTTCGTGCGCAAGGGCAGTCCCGCGCAGCACGAGCTCGTGGGCGCGGAGACGTACGCGCGCTACGAGGTCACGCTGATCGTGCGCGAGGTGTTCCTCGATCAACCCTGGGCCGAGATCGTGGCCGTTCGGCCCATGCTCGACCGCATCAGCGAAGCCACCGTGATCCACGCGGCTCGAGCGCTCGAGCTGATGGGGCAAGGGGCATGGACGCTGGCCGGGCTCGAGTTCGAAGCGGCGCTGTCCGCGCCGTTGCCCGACGCCGCCACGGTCGAGTTGGTCCGACTGCGCGACGTCTGCGCCGATCAAGCTCGCGAAGCGTCGACGCCGCGCAATCGCTGAACGTCTCGGGGCGCGCATCCGGCGCGTGAACGGAACGAATCGGTCGATATCGCGCGAGGAACTGCACGTTCGACGTGCACTCTTCCACGTCGGACCGCGCGAGAGATCCGCGAGCGCTTGGCAACCGGCACGTCCAGCCGTACTTGTGGAGGCGGACCTGGTTCGATTTCCCCTGGAGGCAGACATGTTGCGAATGATCCTCGTCTCGGCCGTGGCAGCGGTCCCGTTCACCTTGGCGGCGATGCCCGTCCTTCCCCCGGTCGCGTGCACCAACGTGATCCCGCACGAACCCCTCGTCGTCTACGACAACTCGGGCGGCACGATCGCGGGCCTGATCGACGTCGGCTTGACCGTCTACAACGACGGCTGGGTGCGCGCGTCGGTCGTGAGCCAGGTCACGAACACCACGAAGGCCGAGGTCGCCTACGTGGGACCGCAAGTGGCCGGCGCGTTCGCGCTCGACCTGCGCCAGTTGGGCGCGGGCGTGTTGTGCGACCAAGTCTCGTTCGCGAACGACTTGCCGACCCAGACGCTGACGATCCTGAGCAACAACCAGGATCCGCGTGGCCACACCTACAGTTGGCTCGAAGGCGACGCGAGCTACGCGCCGATCGACCAGCGCATCCAGACGTTCCTGCACGCGACGTTCCCGAACCTCTGACCGTCACGCGCGACTCGCGCACCAACACCGCCGCGCGTGAGCCGCGCGCCA